>ULSK01042397.1_pt1 | contig 9189 bp, 10 predicted proteins | sample 1956311 | NCBI WGS metagenome assembly ULSK01 (sample SAMEA4835706, study PRJEB28245) | human gut metagenome | biome: gut microbiome; material: fecal sample | place: Denmark | collected 2008 | reverse complement strand
TGTTCCTGCCGATGGTTTGCTTGTGTGGTCTATCGCAAACGCAAAGACCATCTCAAACAACTACGGCGAAATAAAAATTGACAAAGACATTACGACAGAACGAATCGACCCGATTGACGCTATCATCGACGCATGGAAACACGCGATGAAAGAGGAATACCGTCCGGATGTGAATGAAACTGTTAATGAATGGCTTGAGCAATATGAAAAATACATGAAGAAAGGCGGTGAGAAATAAATGAATCCGTTTCAGAGATTGGGAGTAAAAATTTCAAATTGGTGGAGAGGCGAACCACAGAACGACGGAGGGAAAATGACATTGAACTCACCGTCGTTCCTTGAGCGAATAGGACTGAAAAGAAAAGGAAAACCGACATCAGAGGTCACATATTTCACATGTCTCAAGATGCTGTCAGAAACCCTTGCAAAAATGCCTATCAAATATTATCAGAAAACGGACAAGGGAATCATTGAGGCAGAGGCGACAGATACATCAAAACTGCTCTCAAAAAGACCGAATCCGTTCATGACACCAACAACATTTTGGAACACGGTTGAAATCAACCGCAACCATTACGGAAACGGCTATGTGTATATGAGAAAGAAGTTTGACCGAAAGAAATTCGGCGGTGAAATAAAAATCGTTGATTTGTGGGTCATGCAGTCAAATTGTGTGCAGATAGTCGTTGATGATGCAGGGATATTCGCAGGAGTGGGGCGTTTGTGGTACGTCTACACAGACCCGACATCCGGTCGTCAATATGTGTTTAGTACAGACGAGGTGATGCATTTCAAGACATCATTCAGCTTTGACGGAATCACAGGACTACCAGTGCAACAGATATTGAGAGACACGGTTGCAGGTGCATCCGAATCACAGGCGTTCATGAATAACTTGTATGAGAGTGGTCTGACAGCAAAAGCAACACTCGAATACACGGGAGAGTTGAACGAAAAGGCAAAAGAGGCACTTGTCAAATCGTTTGAGGAGTTCGGCAGCGGGGCAAAGAATACAGGAAAAATTCTGCCTGTTCCGTTAGGAATGAAACTCACGCCCCTCGACATCAAACTGACTGATTCACAGTTCTTTGAACTGAAAAAATATAATGCCCTGCAAATCGCCGGAGCGTTCGGAGTGAAACCGAATCAAATCAACGACTATTCAAAGTCGTCATATAGTAACAGCGAAATGCAGCAGTTATCGTTCTACGTTGACACGGAACTGTTCATCATCAAGCAGTATGAGGAGGAAATCAATTTCAAAATGCTGCCGGATGAAGATGCAGACGACGGATATTATTACAAATTCAACGAAAAAGTATTATTCCGAACCGATTCAAAAACACAGATGGAATATTTGAGAAACGCTGTCAATGGAATGATTATGAAACCGAATGAGGCAAGACGTAAACTCGACATGGAAGATGCGGAGGGAGGCGATGTCCTACTTGCGAATGGTAGCATCGTACCGTTGACGATGGCGGGTGCAGCATATTTGAAAGGCAAATCCGAACAGGAGAACGCCGATGAACCGGAACAGCCGGAGGAAGAAACAGAGCCGGACACAGAGCAGCCGGACACAGAAACAGAACCGGACGAAACCGACGAGGCAGAGGACGAGGATGAACAGGAGGGAGGTGAATAATCATGCCAAAAAAGAGACGTTTTGATTTTACAAAGAAGAATAAACGCAGCGGGAAAGTTGAAAATGTCGGATATTTGGATTTAGAGCAGGACGAGGAGCAGAGCAGATGTTCCTTGTATTTCTACGGTGACATTGTATCAGCGACATGGGAATCCATGTGGTACGAGGAGGACAGATGTCCGCAGGACATCGCAGATTTCCTCAACCAGTTAGACGGATATGAGGACATTGACATCTATTTCAATTCCGGCGGTGGAGATGTATTTGCAGGACTGGCAATATACAACCAGTTAAAGCGATACGACGGACACAAAGTCGGATATGTTGACGGAATGGCTGCGTCCATTGCATCAGTCATCATGTTTGCATGTGACGAACTGCATTTCGCAACAGGTGCTCAAGCAATGATTCACAAACCGTTATGCATGGCATACGGAAACGCAGACGATTTCAAGGCAGTCATAAAGCAGTTGAATCTCTGCGAGGATTCAATTCTTGATGTCTACATGGAACATGTGCAGGAGGGTGTCACAAGAGACAAAATTCAATCTCTCATGAGCAATGAGACATGGTTCGACAGTAAGAAGATGCAACAGTATTTCAATGTTGAAATCGAGGAAAAGGCAGCAGTTGCAGCGTGTGCATCTGACTTTTTCGAGAAATACAACAATATTCCGGAGGCACTCAAGGGAATCGACACAAAGGACATTGTCGATGCGGTAATTGCGGAATTGGAAAACCGGAACAATGCAGCAGCAGAGGCAGAGAAACAGAGAATCGAGGCAGAAAAGCAGCAGATTCTTGATGATTTATACCTTTATGGTATGTAAGAAATGGAGGACAGAAAGTCATGAATAAGGAATTACAGAAGTTATTAAAGCAGATTAACGACAAGAAAAATGAAGTCAAGAGCCTTGTGAACGATGGAAAACTCGACAAGGCAAGAGCAGCAAAGGAGGAACTCGTAGAATTACAGAACAGATTCGACCTCCTCTATGATTTGGACGAGGACGAGCAGGACGGCATCGAGAACAAGGTCAAGGATGGAACTGCAAAGCAGGTCGGCGGGGATGTCAAGCCGGACAAAAAGAACATCGTGAAATCATTTGTCAACATTGTCAAAGCCGGATTCCTGCACAAAGAGGCAGACGAGGCAGACATCAAGGTGTACAAGGATGCACTTACATCCGACACAACCGCAGGAAGTGAGGGAGAGGTCGGAATCGGCGTGACAATTCCGGAGGACATCAGAACAGACATCATCGAGTTGCGTCGTTCATCCGACAACCTTGAACAGTATGTCAATGTCGAGGGCGTAACAACTAAGACAGGAACACGAAACATTGAGGTTGATGCAGAATCAACACCATTTGACAATGTTGACGAGGCTGCGGATTTTCCGGAGATGGACGAACCGGAATTTTTACCGATTGAGTACAAGGTAAAGAAAAAGGGTGGAATCCTCAAGATGACAGCAGAGTTACTTGAGGACACAGCATCCAACATCATGGCATACATCAACAAATGGATTGCCAAGAAAACAAAGGCAACCCGTAACGCAATGATTCTCAAGGTACTCAATGAGATGACAAAAGGGAAAGAGGTAACAGTCGAGAACCTTGACAGCCTCAAGGACATTTTCAATGAGCAGTTAGACCCTGCAATCGCTGACAATGCAGTTGTTATCACAAATCAGAGCGGTTTCAACTACCTTGACAAGTTAAAGGATAAAGACGGCAACTATATTTTACAGAAAGACCCGACACAGCAGACAAAGGGAAAGATGCTTTTCGGTGAATATCCTATCATCAAATTATCAAAGAAAACTCTTGCATCCGAGAAGATTATGAACACCGATGGTCACACAATCGACGGGTACAAGCATCCTATTTTCTGCGGTGACTTAAAAGAGGCAGTCACACTCTTTGACAGAAATGTCCTCACAATCGACCTCAATGACAAAGGTGCGGGTTTATGGGATAAGGACATGACCGGAATCAAGGTGCGTGACCGATTCGATGTGCAGCCTGTTGACAAGGGAGCAGTCATCAAGGGTCAGATTACAGAAGTTATCAACGGGTAATATGGCAGCAGGGCGGTGAATCCGTCCTGCTATTGAAAGCAGGTGAGAACATGACGGATGAAGAAAAAGAGAAGTACAGAGGCGGTCTGATTGCTACATGCAAGACATATTGTCACATCGACTATGATGACGACATCGAAATCCTTGAATTGATGCTTGACACGACACTGGATGAAATGACGGAACTGATTCCGAATTTCGACCGGAACAACCTCACAAGCCGTCAAAAACTGCTTGCATTTATGTCCGTGAAAGAACTGTACGACAACCGTGACAAGTACCGGAGCGACACGAAAACGCTATCCGCTGCCGTTTCCTCCATGCTATTGAAAGAAATATACGGAGGTGCAGCAGAATGACAGGCAGAATCAAGATAATTCGCAAGACAACAAGTGTTGTTGACGGTAGACGACAGCAGGAGGAAAAGGAGTTTTTCTCATGTTGGTGTGATGTCAAGAGTTTGGGAACAAATGAAAAATACAATGCGTTGCAGATAGGTCTTGAGAACACAATCATGTTTGAAACGAGAGCCTGCGACAAGATGGAGGAAATCAGATTGAATCTGAAAGAGTTCTACGCAGTATATAAAGGCGTTGAGTTCAAGATATATGATGCGTGTCCGATGTTCACAGACGACAGGAAATATCAGTTGAAATGTAGAGCGGGAGCATAGTGTCATAATCTGACACCGGAGGTGATGCAGTGAAAATCGAAATGGAATTTCAAGGTTTGAAAGAACTCATGAAAGCATTTGAGGACGCAGCAAGCGACGAGGACATAAAAGAGGTCAATCAAAAGATTGTAAAGCAAAGCGAACCAGTTGTGAAAAACATCATGTCCGGCAAAATTCCGAAATCGGCAGACATCAAATTATCCGGTAGAGGTTTCGGTTCAAAGTCATCCGTGACATCACATGCAGCGGACAGCATACCGATGGGAGCAGTCAAAATGAAAGACACAGGAGCAACAGCAGATGTCGGATGGGAAAAGTCGGACAATAGCGAACACTTTTATGTGAAATTCATAAACTGGGGAACTATCTATCAACCGCCTCAAGAATTTATTTACGCAACAGGGCGTGAGGCAGATGCGGAACTGCAAAAAATCGCAGAACAGGAATATCAATCCTATTTAGACAACACATTGAAATGAGGTGAGAGCATGAGCAGCAGTCCGGACATCATCAAAGATGCATCCGACGCATTGAGACCTATATCAGACAGAGGAATCACTGTGATGCAAGGATGGTATGACAAAGACATCCATGACAGACATGTGACATTGTGGGATTTGGGAGAAAATGACGAGAATTTTTCGGACGACAATGCAGAGGGAGTGACGTTGTCATTGCAGGTCACTATATTTTCGGAAAATGACGAGGTTGAACTGGCAAGGGAAATCAAGTCACTCATGAAAGAAAATAATTTTTCGTTTGATGGCAGGAACGGAGACGATTCCAAGCCGGAGGACGGAATCTATATGAAAGCACAAAGGTTTTCAAAGTTTTATGAAATGGAGGAATAGACATGAGCGAAACAGTAACACAGGTTAGTGAGACAGAACAGAAGATTGTTAGAAGTAGAACTTGCGGTTGTAGAGATTTCTACATCGCAAAACTCACACAGAACGATGCGAAAGCATACGTTGCAGAAACTCCGGTCAAACTGGCAAGAGCAATCAAAGCAAAGGTTGACGAAAAGTGGAGTTCTGAAAAGATTTACTCTGACGATGGAACAGAGGAAGTCATCAATTCCTATGAGGGAACAGAAATCGAACTTGAGGTCAATGCACTTGCACCACAGGACAGACAGATTCTTTTCGGTCAGTTATACGAGAACGGTTTTCTTGTAAAGACTGCGGATGACAAAGCACCGGAGGTCGCTGTCGGATGGAGAGAAAGAAAACTCAACGGAAAGTATGATTTCAAATGGTTATACGCCGGAAAGTTTGCAGAGGGCATCAGTGAGGAGGCGAGCACAAAAGAGGGCAAATTGTCTCCGACAACAAAGAGCATCAAGGGTTCATTCTATGAGAGAAGTCTTGACAATGTGTATGAGATTTCGGTCGACGAATCAAACCTCGTTTCCGGAGACACAAAGGCAGCAGAGGCAATCAAGGCATGGTTCAGCAAAGTGCAGGAGAAAAACGGCGGTTTAGGCTAATAAGAGGGCATATAACAGGAGGATAAATCATGAAAAGAAAAATTATAGTCAATAACAAAGAGTTTACAATGCCGAAAATGTCAATCGACACATACACGGAATATCTCGAACTTGCAGAGGTTATCGACGCAAAACAGAGATATTCAAAGCAGGACATTGAGGCGATGGGTCTTTTTATCTGCAAAGCATACGGAGACCAGTTCACCGTTGAGGAATTAAAGAATCCGGAGACCGGACTTGATGCAGCAGGTTTGATTCTTGAGTTCCAGTTCATCGACATGGGAATTGCAGACGAACTCACCAAGAGAATGGAGAACATCGAGAAAAATTTTCAGAGTGGCAAGTGATACCGGAAATCGAGGTCACTTGCAGAGGTGAGAGACTTTTTATCAATTCCGTAACGGTAGAACAGTATAAAAAATACATCAGTCTCATGGAAAAGAATGACACGGAGAAATTCTCCGGAGTGATGTTTTTCAACAAAAAGATAATGCAGGAGATGTTCGGGAATGAATTGTCGCTTGCAGCAGTTGGGGAGATTGATGTAGTTGAATTTCTGACGGCAATCAAGACGGTTCATTTCATCATGCAGAACATTGTTGCAGAGAAGATGTTGAGCATTGTCGAGGTTGAACAGGTAGAAAAAGAGGCATCCGCATTCGATGACTATGACCGTGAAAACGGATATGAGGACGAGGATGAACAACCGGAGGAAAATCAATGGAAAGTCTGCGGGGAAATTGTTGACCGTGTTGTGAAAATTGCGATTCGGCTATTGAAAAACTCATACAGTCAATGCATGAAAGAGAACATTGTCACGTTGTTGGACTACTTAAAATTTGAATTAGATACAATCAACGAAAATCAGTAAGAGAGGAGGCGACCGAATGGCTTATACAAGCGTCAAAATATCGGCAGATTCGAGCAGTTATCAATCACAAATGAAATCGGCAGCATCGCAGATGAAAGTCTTGTCTGCGGAATATACGACGGCAGCGACGAAAGCAAAGTTGTTCGGGTCAGAAACAGACAGCCTCAAGGCAAAAGCCGAATCGCTCACTCAAAAAATCACGGTGCAAAAGAACATCGTGCAGTTGAACAGTGAGCAGCAGGAGAAGTTGACAAAGAAACTGTCAGACCAAAAGACAAAGCAGGAGGAACTCAAAACAAAGATTGATGCTGCGAAAGAGGCTTATGAGAAATCAACGGCAGAGACCGGAAAGAACTCCGAGCAGTCAAAAGCACTCAAGGATGAACTCGACAAGTTAGAGAAAGAGTTCACCGCAAATGAGACAGCAATAGGAAAGACAGAGACCGCACTTGCAAATCAGACGGTAAAGACGGAAAAGTCAAAGACTGCCCTCATGAACATGGAGGCAGAACTGAAAAATGTTAATGACCAGTTAAAAGATAATAAACTTGAAAAATTTGCGACCGCTTGCGATACAGCGGGAACAAAGATGGAAAGTTTCGGAAAGAAAATGTCAGTTGTCTCTGCCGGAATTGCGGGTATTGGTGCAGCATCAATCAAAGCATTCACGGAACTCGACGAGGGTTATGACACCATAGTGACAAAGACCGGAGCAACCGGAGAGGCACTTGAGGGATTGACAAAGTCTGCGGATAATGTTTTCGGAACAATGCCGGAGGATATGTCAACGGTAGGAGAGGCAATCGGAGAAGTCAACACAAGATTCCATACAACCGGAACGGAACTTGAAAAGACCTCTAAACAGTTCATACAGTTTGCAACAATCAACGGAACAAACGTCACACAGTCAGTTGACCAAGTTGACAAAATCATGAAAGCGTGGAACGTCGATGCATCACAGACGGGAAATCTATTAGGATTGCTCACGGCAAAGGCACAGGAAACCGGAATCTCTGTTGATACATTAGAGGGATATGTCCTCGACAACAACGCACAATTCAAAGAAATGGGATTGTCATTGCCTCAAGCAATCAATTTGATGGCTCAATTCGACGCAAACGGTGTTGATTCAACTCAAGCAATGGCGGGTCTAAAAAAAGCATTGCAGAACGCCACATCAGAGGGAAAATCAATGGACGAGGCGTTGTCAGATACTATCGGCAGCATCAAGAACGCAAAGACAGAGACCGAGGCGATGCAGATTGCAACGGAATTGTTTGGAAAAAAAGGTGCTGCGGAAATGACAAAGGCAATTCGTGAGAACAGAATTGACCTCACCAGTCTTTCGTCATCAATGGAGGAATACGGTTCAACAGTCGAGGACACATACAACGGAACACTCGACCCGATTGACAATGCAAAGGTTGCGATGAACAACGCAAAACTGGCGTTGTCGACACTGGCATCCACAGCACAGACATCCGCAGCACCTATGATTGAAAAATTGACCGGAAAGATTCAAGAGTTGACACAATGGTTCACGTCGCTCTCTCCGGCACAGCAAGAAACAGTTCTCAAAGTTGGTCTTGTGGTCGCTGCTATCGGTCCGTTGTCAATCGGATTCGGAAAAGTGGCAAAGGGAATCTCTGACACGGTAACGACCGGACAGAAATTTGTGTCCGGAGCTGCAAAGATAATCGCAAAGATTACGGCAAAGACAGCAGCCACGGCAACAACCGGAGGAATGACAGTGGCACAAACGGCACTCAATGCAGTTATGAACTTGTGTCCGATTATTTTGATTGTGACACTGATTGCCGGACTGATTGCAGCAGGTGTCGCCCTATATAAAAACTGGGATAAGGTCAAAGAAAAACTGTCCGAATTGTGGGGCAACATCAAAGAAAAATTCAATGCAATCAAAGAGACCATCACGGGAGCATTCACGAAAGCAAAAGAGGCGGTCACGAATAAGGTCAAGGAAATCGGTGACAACATAAAAAATAGCACAATAGGACAAGCTGCATCGAAAGTATTCAACGGCGTAAAGGACACGGTTCACAATGTCATGTCGGCAGCGACCGAAACGGCAAAGGAAAAACTGGGGAACATGAAAACCGCCTATGAAGAAAACGGAGGCGGTATCAAGGGCGTTGTTGCTGCCGGATGGGAGGGAATCAAAGGATATTATTCAGCAGGATTCATATTCGTTGATAATTTATCCGGAGGGAAACTCTCTGAAATCAAATCAAAATTCTCTGAAAAGACATCGGAAATCAAAACAAAGGTTTCCGAGGGTTGGGAGAACATGAAAACCACCGTCACCACAAAAATGACGGAATGGAAAACCAACGCATCAAACAAACTGAATGAAATAAAGACGAATTTCTCAACAAAGGTTTCAGACATCAAGTCAAATGTTTCAACA
>ULSK01041819.1_pt1 | contig 9234 bp, 10 predicted proteins | sample 1956311 | NCBI WGS metagenome assembly ULSK01 (sample SAMEA4835706, study PRJEB28245) | human gut metagenome | biome: gut microbiome; material: fecal sample | place: Denmark | collected 2008 | reverse complement strand
GGCGGTGGCCTCAGCCAGCGCCAGGGCCGCCCTGGTGTTCTGTATCAGCAGGACCTCATTTTGCTCACGGGCGGCCTCCCGTGCATCCTGGACGGCCTCCCGCTTGCTGATACGCCGCTGGAGCAGCCAAAGCCCCAGGGAGGTGATGGCCGTGGGGATGCCCAGCAGGGTGAGCAGGCCCCCCACGGAAAGCTCAATAACCATTGGCTCCGCCCTCCCTTACTCGCTGGCCTCGGTCCAGCCGTAGACGCCGGGCTCCCAGACATTGCCGTCCAGATCGGAGGTCCAATGCTTGCCGTTGTGGCTCACCTTGGCCCCGGCGGCATAGGCGTCATGGGCTCCCAAAGGCTGGGACCATTCCGGCCATTCCTCTGCCGGGTCGCTGGTGATGGACCAGAGGGAGGCGGCGTTGGGCGGCTCCCAGCCGGTCTGGGAGGTGTGGGCCTGCACACAGCGGTAGAGCTTGCCGCCGTACTGCCGGAGCTGGCCCACCGTGTAGTTGACATTGGCCGCCCATTCCGCAAAGAGCAGGGATTGCTCGGAGGCGGTCACGGCGTCAATGGTCCCGGCCTCTGCCAGCACCACAAAGGCGATGGCGGCGGCGTCCCGCTGCTGCTGTTCGTAGAGCTGGGCCTCATGCAGCGCTTTGAGGCTGGTGGTCTTTTTCTTAACTGCCATTACTGAAAAGCACCTCCAATGCTGGTGATGTAGCCGCCGGTGTTGCTGGTCCCCCGGCCCACATTGACCTTGAAGTTAAAGGCAAAGCCGTTGGCGGCGGTCTGGTTGGTGAAAACATGGTTGTTACCGTTCTTCACATCCTGGGTGGCGTCCTCCCAGACGGGCTCCGTGTCGTTGGCGTTGTTGGTCACCAGGACCTCCAGGTCAGCATCCGCCGGGATGGAGCCCAGCACATTGAGCACCATGACCGTGATGGCGTCATCGGCGTCCATGGGCTCCGCCAGGGTGATGGAGGCCTCATAGACGGCCTTGGTAAAGGTCACGGTGTAGGGGGCGCTGTCCGCCTTGGTGTCATTGGCCACCACCTTGATGGTGTGGGCCCCGTTGAGGACTTTCTGCCAGTTGGCGGCGGTGACACACTGGACCGTGTTGCTCTGCCCCAGGGTGGCGGTGTAGGTCCGCTTGAGCACATTGTCCAGGTACTCTTTCACCGTCACGGTGTCGCTGTCAGCGTCCGTCACCGTGTAGGTCAGGTCAAAGCCGTCCTCCTTGGTCCCCAGATCGGTGCCGGAGGTCGTGGAGCTGGTGATGACTGGGATGGCGTTGTTGTCCACCGTCCGGGTTTCGCTGGTCACATAGGTGCTGGTGGCGTTGTAGCTGTCATAGGAGCGCACACGGTAGGCCACGGTGTTCCACCCGGCGGTGATGGTGTCGGTGTAGGCCAGGGCGGAGCCCTTATAGATTTGGGTCCAGGAGCCGCCGTCCACCTGCCGCTCCAGCTCATAGCCGCTGAGGTTGCCGTCACTGTCAGAGGCGGCGGTCCAGGAGATGGCAAGGTTGCTGCCGCCACGGACAACGGCGGGGACGGTCAGACTGCCGGGAGCACCGGGGGCCCGGTTGTTGGTCACCGTCACCGTGCTGCTGGTTTTCCAGCCGCTCTCAAGTCCGGCGGCGTCATAGGCCTTGACCCGGTAGGCCACGGTGTTGGTGCCAAAGGCCACGGTGTTGGTGGTGCTGGTGGCGTTGCCCTGGTAAATCTGGGACCAGGAGGAGCCGCCATTGGTGGAGCGCTCGACAATATAGCCCTCAAGGTTGCCCTCAGCGTCCGTGGAGGCCGCCCAGCTCACCGTGATGGAGGAGCCGCCGTTGATGCTGCTGGGGACAGAAATGCTGGCGGGCGTAGAGGGGGCGGTGTTCTGAAACACTGTGCCGTCATCGCTCACATAGAGGTTGGAGGGGAGAGTGAAAGCGGGGCGGGACCCGTAGGCGTAGGCGCAGCTGCCGTAGTTGACATTGCCATTGGTGTTCAGGTAGATGGCGTAGTTGGTGCCGTTTGTGTACGGGGAGCGGGTCCACTGGACCACGGTGGAGCCATTCAGCTTGGCAATCTGATAATTGGTTGCATTGGGCAGCGTTGTGCCCTCCTTGTTAAACCAGCTTTCGTTCTTGCCCAGCTCATAGGCGGACAGCAGGAACACCGCCCGGTCCAGGGTGCCCATTGTGGTGTTACCATTGCCGGGAGTGTAACGGATTTTCGTGGAGCCAATCAGCGCCCGGATGTCAGCGTCCAGCATGTTTTTGTAGGTGCTGTTGAGCCAGCTGTCAATAGCACTGGATGCGTAGGCGTTCACATTGGAAGTGTGCCATTGCCGCTGGTCATAGCAGTCCTTGCGGAAAACCAGGGTCCTCCCGGTTCCGTTGAGGCTGCTTTCGTAGTTATGCACGCCAACATAAAACTCCACCAGCTTGCCGTTTTCTTTGAGCTTGATGATGGAGCCTGTGGCCTTACTGCCAAGGGTGGTTGTGGCCATTAGATTTCCTCCTTTAGAATGTTTTGAACACGGTCCCGCACCTGTTGGCGCAAGGACCAGGTGTTGCCGTGAGCAGCGTGGGCGTCCCAGGCCTGCCAGCTTTGCAGGATGACCTCCCGGCTCACAAGGCCCGCCGGGTAGTCTTTTTCCCACCGGCGGAGCTTAGAGCGCATACGCTTGATGCTGCTGTGCCGTAACTTGCGGATGACCTTGCCCTGCTCCGTCAAGTAGGTATGAAAGCCCAGAAAGTCAATCCCATTTCTCAGCGGGAAAATCTGGGTTTTCTCATTGAGCTCCAGCCCCAAACTGGCCATGAAAGCCCGGATTTCTTTGAGGCAAAATTGCAGGTATTCTTTGTCAGGGTGGATGAGGAAAAAGTCATCCATATAACGGCCATACCAGCGGATGCGGAGCCGCTCTTTGACAAAGTGGTCAAATTCATCCAGAAACAGCAGGGCAAAAAGCTGGCTGGTTTGATAGCCCAGCGGCAGCCCGTCCGTGCTGTCTATGTAGGTACACAGCAGATCATAGACAACGGGCTCAAGGTCCAGCTTTTTGAGCTTTTCCTTGAGCCTGTCATGGTCGATGGACGCAAAGAAATGCCGCACATCTGCCTTGAGGACCCAGCCCTCCGCTGTGCGGTATTTGTTCCAGTATTCTGTGAAAAAGCCCTTGAGCCTGTCCAGCCCAAAGTGCAGGCCTTTTCCTCTCTGGGATGCGTAGTTGTCAAGAATGAAACTTCTTGTGATGCGTTCATATATGAGGTTATCCACCAAAGCGTGCTGGACCACTTTGTCAACGAAAGCCGGAGCCTGCACAAGTCTCTTTTTGGGCTCATAGACATAAAACACCCGGAACAGCCCCGGGCGGTAAATCTTAGTTTGCAGGATATAGACAAGGTTGACGATATTGGCCAGCAGGTGGACCTCATAATGTGCGGTAGCGGCTCTGGAGCGTTTGCCCCGTCTGGCCGCAAGGTAGGCTTTGTAAAGCACCGCAAAGGTGCAAATCTCGGAAAATTTAAGCACGGGTTTCATACCCCTAACATACGGGCGGCCCCCTGTTCATCCCGGCGGGCCTCCCTATCCTTGTGCGCCGTGTAGGTGCCGCAGGGAACAGGACCAGCAGCTCCCAGCCTCCTCTTGTGCGGCTGGGGGCATCAGCGCAATGTATTTGCCTTGGTGTCAAGGCTGGATGTGACCTCCTTTGATGTGATGGATGGCGCTGCTTTTGGCTTTGGGCCTACTCGGTCGGGCCTTACCATCAGAGCGGGGCGGGACCCGTTGGTGTTGGTGCAGTTGTTGTTGTTGACATTGCCATTGGTGTTCAGGTAGATGGCGTTGTTGGTGTTGTTTGTGTTCGGGGAGGCAGCATAAAATAAACAGGTCACACCCAAATACACGGCCTTTAGGGCCGGTGCATCCGTTATTGAGGCCGCAGAGCCTCTGCCATTTGCAGAGCCATTTGCCCCATCTTGGCAAGCTCCTGGGCCGTTTTGGCCTCCCGGAGAGTGGCGGCACGGTTGCCGTCTGATTTTCTCCAGTTGAAAGCCTTTTGACGGACTGGGCGCACAAGTTCCGCCCAGTAATGGCATTGATCGCCGGTGATATACTTGCGCTTGAAACTGAGATTGATGAGCTGGCCCATGGTTTCACACTCGATGAGCACGCCGTCCAGGTCCTTGAGCCGCTCCTCATACTCAGTTTCAAAATACCGCCCATTGGCGGCCACGCAGCCCCTCAGAATACGGAGGGCGCAGGACTGGAGCTCTGCACAGAGGTGGAAAGCCTGGCTCTTTGGAAAATGAGGCTTTCCGTTGTCTTTCAGCCTCTCATAGAGGGCCTTTTCTACCATCTGGCCATTTTCCATTACATACGCTTTGACCTGCCTGTATTCCGGGTCTTTCTGCTTGACCCGCTGGATGGTGTAATCCAGCAGATCAGAGGCAAGTGGGATGATGTCATAACTTGGCATTAAAACTCAATCCTCGCATAAGTTTCATTCCAGACGCCGGTAACCACCACACCCGTGAGTGTTCCAAAGGTGACCTCAAAGCTGTTGCCGGTGACATCGGTGCCATATTTCAGCTCCAGCACGGAGAGGCGGCTGTCCAGGCCGCTGAGGTCCACACGGATGTCCGGGTGGGAGGTTTCATCGGTGTTGTGGTCATCCACGGCGTCCGTGATGTCCTGCCGGATGTCCGGGTGGCTGGCCGGGTCCGTGTTGTGTTCGGCAATGGCCTCCTCCAGGTCCTCCGGGCTCACCGTGTCCAGGGACGGGGTGATGGTAAACTCCAGCACGGAGCTGTCCACCACAACAATGTGCATGAGCATGGTGAGCCGCCCGTCCACGCCGGTGGAGATGGCCACCTTTTCCGTGTCCGGGGTGTTGCAGATGGCAATGAGGGTGCCGTCCTCATCAAAGAGGCCCATTTCACGGACAATGAAGTTGCCCACACTGTCATCAATGATGATTTTCACATCCAGCATGTTGGGGACAGAGGCGTTTTGCTCGGCGGACACGATGGGCCCCCGCCACAGCTCCCTCACAAGCTCCGTCTGTTCCGTGCTGGGCAGGTAGTAGCTGCCCCCGCCGTCACCGGCGGCGGCCTGGGTGATTTTCAGCTTGGTCCCCGCCAAAATGCAGTTGGTGATGAGGGTGGACCCCGCCGTGGTTATCCTGGTGCCATACTTTCTTTCCTGGTCAGGCATTTCCGCTTTCCTCCTGTTCGTATGGATAAATTTCAAGGGTTGCACGATATTCCAGAGGCCCGGCTCCGATGACGCCGCCGGTGCTCTCCAGCTCATTGGTCAGCAGGGGCCACAGGTCCATGTGCAGGGAGCGCTCCGTGTAGGCCCCCAGCCGGACGCCGCCGGTGGATTGCAAAAGGGCGGTCATCAAAATGTGGATGTTCTCCGGGCGGACCGTCAGCAGCATGTCAAGGATTTCCCCCGCCAGCCGGTCCGCCTCCGGCAGGACCGTGTAGTCAAGCTGGATGTCCAGGGTGTAGTCCTGGAGAGAAACAGAGTGGCCGTCCGGGCCGCACAAGCCCGCCAGCCAGTTTTTCAGCCAGCGCAGGGTGTAGGGCAATTCCAAATTCCACTTGGCCTTGATGCGGGCCTTGCGGGCCTCCAGGGTGTCCGTGTCCTTGGGAAAGAGCCGCAGCTCTTGCTCCCACACGGCCACGCCGTCCTCATCGGCGTCCTCAAGGAATTGGTTGGCCAGCACTCTGGTGATGGCGTCCCACGCAAGGGAGATTTCCGGCTCATTGGCCCCGTTGATGATTTGAAACTCCAGCACCTCCCGGAGCACCGGGGGCAGGTAGTTCAAAAGGTGTCTATCCATCGGTGACCTCCCCTCTGGCGGGGATGCTGTCCGGGCCCAGGGCCAGGTTGTTCTCCTGCCCGTTGATTTTGGTGCCGCCAATGTCCGTTATCATGTTGGAGCACTCGGAGAGAATGCGGCTTTCAATCTGGGAAATGCGGACGGTCAAAAAATCAGAGCTGGCCCAATCCTGGGACAGCTCCACAAAGTAGGCGTCAATGACGGCCTCCACATAGCTCTTGACGGCATCCCAATCCCACCCGGAGGCATAGGTGAGGTGGAGGGCAATGTCCACCTCCTCCGGCGTCACGCCGGTCACATGGACCACATGGCCGATGGGGGCCAGGCCCAGGCCCTCCCCGGCGTTCTGCTCCGGGTCAATGGCCGTCTGGATTTCCTCCAGCAGGGTGGGCGTGGGGGCTTTGTAGTCAGAGGCCATGATGACCAGCTTGACCGTGCCGCCCACCGTGAGCTTTTTCTCCTTGGCCGCCGTGTAGACTGCCGTGAGCCAGGTGGCCACGGAGCCGCTCACCGTGGAGATGGTGCTGGTGTACCAGCTTTCCACAGCCCCATCCGGGATGAGGCTGGCCGGGGAAATGTCGCCATTCCAGACGGGGTGGATTTTGAGGTCCCCCACGCCGGGCATGGCCAGCACTTTCTCCCGGTAGTCGGCTTGGTTGCCACCAAAGGCCTGGGACTGGAAACTGTCCAGCACTCTTTGGCGGAAAGCCTCCGTTTCCTCCTCATCATCGCCGGGGATGAGCAGCTCCACCAGCTCCGCATGGGTGAGCCCCTGCACATACTCCACCGGGATGAGGGTGCCGCCGTAGTTGTTGGCCGCCGCTCCGGGGGTTTCACAGGTGACCTGGTGGCTGAGGCCGGTTTCCGTGTCCTCCTCCGGGTCCATCCTGGCGGTCACAACAAAGTTGAGGTCCTCGCAGGAAAACCGTGTGCCCACCGGGACCTCAATGTTAAACTCCGCCCGATAGACAGCAGCGCTGGCCGGGTAGGGGTCCATGTTTCGGTCATGGGCCCGCTTGATGAGATACTCTCTGGGCGCTGTGAGGATGTAGGTGGCCTGGAGTACAAAGTCCGCCGCAATGTAAAGCTGGGCCAGCTCTGCCATGGACGGGGCCACACCATTCATCACCATGGAGCCCTCCCGTTTATCCACCGGAGAGGCCACCCTGGAAAGAGCGCTGCTCAGCAGCGCCTCATAGGTCCTGCTTTCAAACATTCAGATGTCAACCTCCTTTTCGGCGCTTACATCGCCATAAATTGTGTGGACGGTAAACCGGGCCAGGACCCAATTTCTGCCCGTTTCAAAGGTCCAGCCGTCCAGGGAGGTGATGCGGTCATCCTGGAGGAGCGCCTCCGTGATGCGCCGCTTTATCTCGCTCATGGCATAATCCTTGGGCTTGCCTATCAGATCGGACAGCTCAGAGCCATAATTGCGGGAATAAATGGGGAAAGCATATCTCTCCACATTCAGAATGAGGTAAACAGCCTGGAGGACGGCATCCCGCTCATCCGTCATGCCCCTCACCTGGTTGCGGTCAATGTCCAGCTTGTGGGTGTAGCTGGGCTGAGTTTCCACCGCAAAGGTGATGAGGTCCAGGTCATCTCCCGTGGTCGGTAGTGTGGCCATTAGCTCCTCGCCTCCCATCGTCCCAGGACTATGTACTGCTGCCCGCCGTCACACCGGAGGAGGATGACCTTTTCCCCCATCTGGAGGGCGTTGTGGACTTTCCACTTTTTCCGGCCCTGGTAGCGGTGCTTGTGGGGTGCAAAAGCGGCATCCCCAGCCCCGCCGCTGATTTCCTCCGTTTCGTGAAACTCCGGCATGGTGGTCATCTCCACGGTGTAGTCCCTCACAGCGTCCGTGAGGATGAGCTGGGCCTCAGACAAGATTTTCTTTTGGTCAACGGTGATTTCAAGCGGGGAGGTGGATGTCACATAGCCATAGCCCCCACTCATGGGGGCACCAGCCTGGACGGCCTCCACAGCGGCCTGCTTGACCAGCTTGACCAGTTGGTTGATGTCAAGTGACAAATGTACCACCTCGCATGTTTAGGTCCATCAAGTGCTGCTCATTGTTGAAAGTGTGCTTTGCCTGCTCCACCATGAGATAGCTGGAAACATTGATGTCACCCAGACCCAGCATGACCACCAGCAGGGTCCCGGCCCGGACCCGGATGTCCCCCAGCACATCCCGCAGCTTGAGCGTGCGGGTTTTGGTGTTGTAGAGGTCCAGGAGGGCGTCCGCCATGGCCTTGGCGTTTTCGGTGCTGTCCAGCTTCTCATAGTATTGCAGGACGCCCCATTGGTTGATGTTGGAGCTGTCCTGTGCAACAAAGATTTCCCGCTTTCCGGTTTCTTTGTTCTCATAGGAGAGCTTGATTTTGTCATAGGTCTGGGAGGCAATGGAGCTTTTATAGTCAAAGTCCCCAGCCGTGTCCTCATCTATGAGCACCCCCAGTTTCATGCTGCCAATGTTTTTGAGGGTCAGCTTGCCCACATCGTCATATAGCACATACATCTGGGAGGTGGCTTTGAGGGTTTCATCCAATGCGGTCTGGATGATGTCAAAGAGGGTCTGGTTGTCCTCCACCCGGCTCCCTATGGTGTAGCCGGTGTCCTCAAGGTCACCAACATTGAGCTGGAAGTCCTCCGCAATCATGCGTATCACATCGGCGGCAGTTTTGTTGGTGTAGACATAGGTGTCCTTGTTCTTGAGGTAGTAGAGCTGGTCATACACAGTGATCTGGATGACATCATCCGTGCTGCCTTTTCGGGATTTCTCAAAGACAAAGCCATAAAAGACGGGGGTGCCGTCCACGGAAAAACGGCACGGGTCCCCCTCCTGGAAACTCAGGCCGGGGGTTTTGACCACCTCCGCCGTGAGCTTTCCGGGCTGTCCTTGGCGCTCCCATTCAATGCTCACATTTTCCACCACGGGCGGCAGCATGATGGTCCCCTGGTGTTGTATCAGCAGCTCATAGGTCATGGGAGGGTGAGCACCTGCCCGGGATAGATGAGATTGGGATTGCTGATTTTATCCGTGTTTGCGTTGTAGATTTTGGTGTAGTCGGCACCGTTGCCATAATACTTGGCGGCAATGGCCCAGAGGCAATCACCGGCCTTTACGGTGTAGGTTTTGGCCGTGGGTGCCGTGCTTGCCTCCCGCTCTTTCTGTACCGTCACGGTGGGCGTGGTGCTCTCAGCCTTGGGCTCCTCCACGGTCACTGTTTTTGTGCCGTAGTCCCGCCATTGCTTGAGGTTGACATCAACGGCCACATCCAGGCCATTTTTGCCATCCTCTGTGATGGTGTAGTCCTCCACACTCACTTTGATGTTGGTGTCAAAGAGCATCCCCCCGGAGGGGGACACCCGCACCAGCATGAATTGGGTGGTTTCTTTA
>ULSK01028971.1_pt1 | contig 9296 bp, 9 predicted proteins | sample 1956311 | NCBI WGS metagenome assembly ULSK01 (sample SAMEA4835706, study PRJEB28245) | human gut metagenome | biome: gut microbiome; material: fecal sample | place: Denmark | collected 2008 | reverse complement strand
GAGACGGTATGCTTGCTGTCTCGAGCGATATGAATTTTCGGCGACTTCGTGAGAAGCGTTGGAGAGATATCCGGCTTACCTATATGAAGGAGGAAAAACGATGGCATGGAAATCAAATTATACGAAGACAGATACAGGGACGATATGATTTTCATGGTTTTGCAGGCCAAGGATGCGCTCGGAAGAATACCGAGTATCAACGAAGACCTGCTCGATATCAAAAAGAATTACTTTGACCGTGGGGATATGTTCTGGATCGCGGCGGATGATAACGACAGGGTGATCGGCTGCGGCGGGTATTCGAGAATCGAAGGAACGAATGAAGCGTTTATTCATCGGCTGTATATAAAGGCATCGGAAAAGCGCAAGGGCATCGGTTCGGCTCTGCTTGAAACTATTGAGGCGGGAATGCGCGGCAACGGCATTACGGCAGCGCGGGTGCATCTCGGCGATCCGCCGGAGCGGTGGTTTGAGTCCTATTCATTCTATCCGAAGCACGGATATGCCGAATACGAGCCGCGGTATATGAGAAAGGCATTATAAAGACAAGTAGGAGTTTAAAGGGGAGAAAATATGAATAAAGCAGGAACGCAAAGAATAGAAACCGATAGATTGATACTTCGAAGATTCAGATTAGAGGATGCAGAGGATATGTATGCAAATTGGGCATCTGATCCCGAAGTCGCGAGATTCCTGACATGGCCGACGCATTCGAGCGTTGAAGTGACAAAGAGCCTTCTCGCCGATTGGATACCCGGATATGAAGATGGCGGATACTTTAATTGGGTTATGGAGTATAAAGAAACAGGAAAGGCTATTGGTAATATTTCTGTTGTAAAGCTTAATGAGAATACAAAGGCTGCCGATATGGGTTATTGTATGAGCCGGGCGTACTGGGGGCAGGGATTAATGCCTGAAGCATTAAATGCCGTGATGGATTATCTTTTTGATGTTGTCGGACTAAATCGTATTGCCGCCTGTCATGATGCAAACAATCCAAAATCAGGACGCGTTATGGAAAAAGCCGGAATGAAACGGGAAGGTATTCTTAGAGCTGCCGGAAAGAACAACCTCGGAATCCATGACGAGGTGTGGTATGCGATGATCCGAAATGACAGGAAGAAATGAAGAATCGATTTTTTGTTACAGAAAAACAATGAACAAATTTCACTTTGCCGAGGCAATGAAGTCGATCCGAGTGCCTTGACTTAGCCGCTCGACGGCATATTCCTGACGGGGAGCGTGTGCGGGTAGCGTGAATATGCTTCTTTTTATTCACACTAAAGAAGAATACAAAACAGCAGACAGGATCGCAAAAAGATGTTCGCGATAAGCTCAAAATCCGACCGACACACAAAACCGCATAAAAGACGGGCACCGGTTTCACGGTGCCCGTAGTTTTATCTTGTCTCATCCATCCAATCGGACAGGCGCGTCATGCTTTTTTCGCTGCCGACAGCATAGAGAATATCGCCCTCACGGAACATATAATCGGGATGCACATTGTCTGTCAAATTTCCGTTGTTTTCTATAGCGATTATGTTTACTCCGAACCTTCCCCGCATATCGGCGGACATTATCGTCATTCCGACGATCTTACGCGGAACTTCAAGCTTAAGGAGATTCAGCTTTCGGCTCAGCTGAACAAAGTCCAGCATATTGGGAGTTTCCAGTTTGTGGGCGAGTCTGACTGCCATATCCCTCTCGGGGTAGACGACTTCTGCGCCGAGCTTCTTGAGTATCTCGCCCTGCTCGGCGCTCGCGGCCTTTGATATGACCGTCGGCACACCGAGAGAGACAACGTTGAGAGTAGTCAGAATCGAGGTGTCCATCTTTTCTCCGATGCAGACCACCACGACGTCGCAGTTTTGTATTCCGGTCTCCGAGAGAGTCTTTTTGTCAAAGCTGCTGACGACAAAGGCGTTCTCCGTGTATTCGCGCATCTCGCGCACCTTTTCCTCGTTTCCGTCGATTACGAGCGGCTCCGCGCCCGATTTCGCAAGCTCCACAGCCAGAGCAGAGCCGAAGCGCCCGAGTCCGATTATTCCGTAAGATTTGCTGTCGCTTTTTGATTTTTTAAACATCTTTGTCCTCCGTTCTCAGCCTATGGCTATGTTTCCGTCGGGATATTTTATTCGATCTCCGTTTGTGAAGTACCAGAGAGTCGCTATTGTAAGCGGCCCCAAGCGGCCGATATACATCATGACTATTGATGTAAGCTTGCTCGCGGTGCAGAGTCCCGTGGTTATCCCGGTAGTGAGTCCCACCGTGCCGAACGCGCTCGTCATCTCGAACAAGGCATCCCTTATTGCTATATCCGGCTCAAAGGCGCAGAGCATAAACGTTCCCACTGCTATCACACTTATACCCATGACCGCTATGACCGACGCCTTGCGGAACACACCGTGCGGCACAGAATAGTGAAAAGCCTTTCCCGAGGTGTTTGTCGCGGCGGTCTTTATGCCCTGTATCAGCGCAAACAGCGTGCTCGTCTTTATTCCGCCGCCGGTGGAGCCTGGCGACGCGCCGACGAACATTAAAAAGATCATAGCGAGCAGTCCCGCGTTTGAAAATTCGCCGAGCGAATATGTCGAGAAGCCCGCCGTCCTCGCAGTAACGCTGTTGAACAGGGCTCCTATCCACGGCATATCCTCGGTAATTCTGAAAATCACCGCGCCGCCGACCGTCAGCGCGACGCTCATTGTGAGCACTACTTTTGTGTGCATGGAAAATCTGCGCCAGCGAAATCGCTTTTCGACAATCTCGCGGATAACGAGAAAGCCGATTCCGCCGAAGAATATCAAAAGGCAGGTCACGAGATTTAAGAACACATCCTCTTTGTAGGCGGAGAGGCTTTGGAAGTTTCCGAGGATGTCGAAGCCGGAGTTGTTGAACGCGGCGACGGAGTGAAAAAGGCTTATTCCGAGAGCTTTGAGCGGCGGGTAATCGCGCACGAAAACAATGAAGCTCAGCGCCGCACCGACGAGCTCAAATGCCGCCGTAGTCAAAAACACGCTTTTTATAAATTTTACTATTCCCTTGCCTGAGTCGAGATTCATCGCATCGCGCAAAACACGCCGACCTTTCAGATTTATCCTCTTTCCGACAGCCAGAATGACTCCCGCGCCCATTGACGCGACTCCGAGTCCGCCTATCTGTATCAGTGCCGCAACAACGAACTGACCGAACGCGGTGAACGTGTCCCCTATATCGACGGTCACGAGTCCCGTCACGCAGACGGCGCTCGCCGAAGTGTAAAGCGCGTCTATGTATTTTAAGTCTACGCCGTTTTGCACGCTGCACGGCAGCATCAGCAGACCCGAGCCTATAAATATCGCGGCTGCAAAACCGAGCGCAATTATTCTTGCAGGCGACATTCTTTTTAACAGCTTTCTCATAATTCACCTCGTATCCCGTAAAAAAGACCTTCGGCAGAATCGGTCTGCCAAAGGTCTTGCTTCATTCACGGCCAACGCCGCCAATGTCCGCTGCCAGCACAGCTCCTGTGCGGTTGGTGACAGGCGGATGGATATACCATAGCTACTCCCCATTGGTTGTGGCTTAATTATATCCCTTTGCGGGCGAAAGTCAATATATTTATGAAAAAATTATCCGACATTAAAGGCAGAAAAGGTCTGCCGAGCTAATCGACAGACCCATGTCTTTATGAAATTCATATTAATAAACGAAGGTGTACTGCTGCTGCCATGTGCCGGTGAAGTCGGCGTCGATGGAGATTCCCTTCTTGAGCTTGCAGACAACGTTTGCGGGCTCGGTAACATTGATGCTCGCAAGAGTGCCGTTCGCGTTGAGCACGAAAGTGAATGTGCCGCTCTGATAGTTGACCTTGGTGCTGACAGGCTCAAACGGTCCGAAGGAATCCTTCGTCAGCGAAAGAGTGTCGAAGCAGGAGCCGTGGTGCTTGGGAACATATGTAAGTCCCTCGCCGCTCTCGGTAACGAGAGTGATGCTGACCTTCCAGCCGCTGCCCTGCTTGACGCAGGAAGCAGACTTGACGCCTGCGGGATCGACTTTATAGGAAGCGCGCTTTGCCGCGGGCAGGAAGCTTGCAAGAGTTGTGCCGTCGGAAGCCTTGCCGCCGTTGAAAGTCTTGTTGTCGGTCTTCGGATAGTCGTTGGGAAGCAGGGGCTCTGCGATACCCGCGATAGCCGAGCCACCGGTGATACTGTTGATCTTCGAGGTAGTGCCCTGGACTCTCTTGACAGAGACCTTGCCGGTGTAGCTTTTCATAGCCGAAGCGTACTTGTTGAAGAACGCAACGATCTCAGCCTTGCTGCCGTTGACGGGAGCCTTTATCTCCGCTGCGGGCTTGTTGCCCTGCTGGCCGCCCTGAGAACCGCCCTGCTGACCCTGTGTGGCCGCCTCGCTGCCGCCCTCGGAGGGTGCGACTGCCGTGCTGTCGTCAGCGTTGCTCTCTGCCGCGTTGCTCTCCGCGTCGCCCGTCTGGGTGTCCTGAACGTCTGCGTTCGCGTCCTGCGAGCTCTCAGCCGTTGTGTCGTTCTTGTCGTCCTTGCCCTTACATGCCGCAAATGCAAATATCATTATCAGCGCGAGCAGGATAGCAATAATTCTCTTCATAGTTTGTCTCCTTTCATCTTTCGGCAGAGCATCCTCTGCCATGCTACGATTCAAGTTTACTTTATGTTTATTCGTTTGTCAAGAGAATAAACTTTATTTTATATTTCCATAATTTCCATAATTTTTTATCGATTTTTGTGCATTATATATTATATTTGTTCTTTATACAATATATAATAATTCGCCGCATTCCGGGCACACTATACAGCGAAAAAGAACAGAAAGGGTGCATAAAATGAGCAAAGACACACTTGAGCTGCTGCGAGAATGCGACAGCGGAATAAAGATGGCGGTCGGCAGCATTGACGAAGTGAGCGGACACATCAAAGATGAGGATCTCAAAAACCTGCTCGAAAAGAGCAAGGAGGAGCACAGCCAGCTCGGCGGCACGATAAAAGAACAGCTGGCATCGCTCGGCGACGACGGCAAAGACCCGGGGATAATGGCGAAGAGCATGTCGTGGATAAAAACCAACGTCAAGCTCGGCATGAACGACTCGGACAGGACTGTCGCCGGTCTGATGACCGACGGGTGCGACATGGGCATAAAGAGCCTGACCCGCTACCTCAACGAATATAAGGGCGCGGACGGCGCTTCGCGCAGCACGGCGCGCCGCCTAATCGGGATAGAAGAGGATCTTCTCTGCGGGCTCAGACCGTATCTGTGATATATTTATTTGCAGGACGGCAGCATTATTTTATAAAATCACGCCCACCGCGGCGCTTCGGACGAAGCTGCTGCGATGGGCTGTTTTGGCATATCCCGCAACCTGAAAATATTTATACGCTGCAAATTAAAAAACGGCACTCCCGATTGAGAGTGCCGCTATGTATTTTAATTATTTGAGCATGCCGTGCTCTTTGGCGTATTCGTAATACGCCTCGATGCTGCGTCTTCTCGCCTCGTTGACGCTCGAACCGGTTCTGGTGACGGTCGTCATCGGGATACCCTGCAGGCTGACGAGATACTTTGCGCTCACGTTGAAGCCGCTGTCGATAGCGTTGTCGAGCAGGATTATCTCGTTGAAAGTCTCTCTCGCCTTGGCTATGTCCTTCTTGACGAAGAACTCGTCATACATCTTGCGGAACAGATTTGCGCCGCAGGAGGTCGGGGTTGCGCACACGCCGCGCGCGCCCGCCATATATGCATCAAACAGCAGCGGGATGTTCGCCTGGAGCACTGCGGAATCGCCCTGAACGGCGATTTTGTCTTTTATTCCCGCCATGGTGCAGGTGGTGTCCTTTATTCCGTGGAATCTGCCGGTCTTGACCAGCTCGCCGTATGCCTTGCCGGACATATTGCACGGCTGCATTCCCGGGAACTCATAGAGAATTATCGGCAGAGTAGTATATCCCGCGAGCTCGCTGAGATATTCGACAAGTCTCTCGTCGTTATCGGCATAGCCCTTTGAGACGAAAACGAGTCCGTCAACGCCGGTCTGCTCCATGCGCTTGACCTCTTCGACCTGCATATGCCATGTCGGCTCAAGGTTCGCCGTGGCGACGACTTCCGCGCTGCCGGAGTGCTTTGCGGCGATAGTCGCGCACTTGACTCTCTCCTCGGGAGTGAGCGTCGTCATCTCGGAGCTTCCGCAGACGGAGAACAGATGATGGGTTCCTCTCTCGACCTGCCACTCGACATACTGCGCGTAGACATCGTAATCTATCGACTTATCCTCTTTGAACGGGGTGAGCAGGAGGGAATAAACTCCCCTGTAGCTCTCGGGCTTATCAGTAAACATTGTTTCCACCTTCCGGATATTGTTTTTTCCAACGCTGATATCTTACTCCACAATGCACAAAAATGCAATAGAAAAAGGCTATTTGTTGCATTTGCTCTTGAAAAAACTACGGATTTCGATATAATTATTATTGATATTTATGCCGCCCGATGCGGCTTCGATTTTTTTACAAAAGGAGCAGATAAATGAAAAAACGCAGTATGGTATGCCGACTCGGAAAGTTTCCCCAGCTGACGAGAACGGTATTCACCTCCGCCGACGGTCTCGCGTCGGACAACATAACCGCGCTCTGCTACGGCGCGGACAACTGCCTCTATGTCGGAACGGACAGAGGTCTTTCAAAGATAGACGGAAAGAAAATAACCACGGTCGATATCGGCATTGAAAACGCGCCGATATCCATGCTCTTCTGCGCAAACGACGGGCATATCTTCGTCGGCACGGGCAAGAGCGTAATCGAGCTCAGCGGCAAAAAAATTATAGCGTCCCGCGAGTTCTCGTCCGACGCCGTCGCGATGAAGCAGGACTGCGACAACGTCACATGGATTCTCACAAAGACCGTTCTCTACCGCTTCCCGCAGGGGGCTAAAGAATTCGATCTTAAAATCGGCGTGCCCGGCAAGGGCAGCTGCATCGCCGTTTTCGGCAACAACAAAGTCTATGTCGGAACCGAGAGCGACGGTCTCCACGCGCTCGTCGGCAAGAGATGGCACTGGTCGGAGCTCATGGAGGGCGTGACCGGAATACTCAGCAACAACATATCCTGCCTCGACATTGACCCCGCGGGCGATGTCTGGATAGGCACGGACAAGGGCGTCTGCGTCTACGACGACAACAGCTACTGGCTCGACAATTCGAAGATAACCGGTCTGCCCAATGGCGAGATAACCGACATGGTGACCGACAGCGAGGGCAGAAGATACTTCACGACCTCCTGCGGTCTCATAATCCTCCACAACGGCAAGCTCTCATATTACGGCTACAAGCGCTGGCTGCCCGACATGCACGCGACCGGCATCGTCCTCTCGCCCGACGGCAGCTTCTGCGTCTCCACCGCCTCCGGCGGCATCAGCGTTTTCAAGACTGAGATGATGACGCTCGAAGAGAAGGCAAAGAGACTTCGCGCATTCAGCGAGAAATACAATGTCCGCAAGGACGGCTTTGTGCTCGAGCGCGCGCTTGAGCATGAGGGAGTTGTGTCCGAAGATGAAGGCTATGTCTGCACCGGCGACAACGACGGACTCTGGACGGGGCTTTATCTCGGCGCGCTGTGCTTTGAATACGCCTGCACAAAGGACCCGGAGGTTCGCGCCGCGGCTCACCGCTCGCTGCTCGCGATGATAAAGCTCACCGAGATAACGGGCATAGAGGGCTTCACCGCCCGCTCGATAAGATACATCGACGAAGCCGGCTACGGCACGGGCGTGCGCCACGAATGGCACCACACCGCCGACAAGGACGGCAACGAGCTCGAGTGGCTCGGCGAGACTTCGTCCGACGAGATGGTCGGTCATTTCTACGCATACTCGAACTACTTCGATCTCGTCGCGGACGACGAGGAGAAGAAGCTGATAGCCTCCGTTGTCAAGAAGATTCTCGACCATATTCTCGACAACAAGTTCAGACTCGTTGACACCGACGGCGTGCCGACCACATGGGCAAACTGGGACCCCGATCTGCTCAACAACGACCACAAGTGGATATACGAAAAAGGCACGAACTCGCTTCAGATTCTGACCTTCCTCAAGGCGGGATATCATATCACCGGCGATAAGAGATACGAAGATGCGTTTGAATATCTCATCAGGGACAAGCACTTCGCCATGAACCTCATGCAGTACAAAATCCTTGACGGCCACCTGCTCCACATTGATGACAACCACGATTTCCTCATGATATCGCTGCTCATGCGCTATGTTGACGACCCGAAGCTTCGCTCCGTGTTCGCCATGGGTCTGACGCATCACTGGGACGACGAAAAGGCGGAGCACAATGCGTTCTTCAACTTCGTCTACGGCGCATGCACGGGCGAGCAGTGCGACATCGAGACTTCCGTAGACGAGCTTGCGGACTACCCGATGGATCAAATTCTCTGGACGCTCTACAACAGCTGGCGCGATCTCGACTGGGACATGCGCCCGACAGAGGTCGGCATGATCCCGCAGCTCTATCACCCGCTCCCGGCGCACGAGAGACGCATTAACAGCTGCGACAGCAACCGTTTCATCGCGGACTCCGGCATCGCCGGCGAAGCCGAGCGCCTGTTCACGAAGTCGGACGACCCGACGGCGTTCACGATGTTCCCCGGCACGGGCGATGACCACGGAATGTACCTCATGGCGTGCACAAACTACACCCACCCCTACTGGTTCGCGCGCTACTACGGACTCATCGAAGAGGCGGAATAAAATATAAAACAAAGCAAAAATCCTACCCGGGAATGGGTAGGATTTTTTGTTGCAAGTAAAAGTGAGCAGTGGAAAGGCTCGCGATATCGGCGGATATCATTCGCACGCGAAATCTGCGTAATTTTATTTCTTCTCAAAACTCACGGACTTTTCTTTCATCGAGATTTTTCCGACCCGATAGCCGTAATCCGTAAGCTCCTTTTTGAAGTTCAGAAACGAGTGGTCTATCAGCACACCGGCGATATTTTGTATTTCATCAAAAGTGAGCTTCAGCGACTGTTTACCGCTGTTTTTGACATATTCCCAAAGTGCGTTGTATTTGCTCATTTTTTCGCCTCGTTATTCGTCAATATAGCTGTTTTTCTTTTCGAGCACCCACGGGATATCCGCATCGAAGTCGAGCTGAATAACTGGAAGAGGAAAATCCGGCTCCGGCATGTCGATACGGTCGCTGAACGAAACGCCAAAATTCGGCGAGAGCGGATATGTTGCTTTTTCGTCCCAACAGGCTGTAGAGTCGCTTGTCGGTTTCCACGCGCTTTTGCCGC
>ULSK01067260.1_pt1 | contig 9375 bp, 8 predicted proteins | sample 1956311 | NCBI WGS metagenome assembly ULSK01 (sample SAMEA4835706, study PRJEB28245) | human gut metagenome | biome: gut microbiome; material: fecal sample | place: Denmark | collected 2008 | reverse complement strand
CGCCAGCCTCTGCTTCATTCCCATCGAATAATTCCTAAACTTCTTCTTGCCAACGCCCTGCAATCCAACATTTGCTATGGTCTGCTCGATGAGCTTGTCGTTCTTTATCCCCCTCAGCTTCATATTAAGCTTTATGTTGTCTACAGCATTATAATTGTCGTGCAGTCCGGCATGTTCGCACACCGTTCCTATCCTCTTTCTGGCATTCACCAGCCCCTTGCTGTCACTGGCGCCAAATAATTCTATCTCTCCCTCGTCAGGAAACAACAGACCATTGATATGATTGATCAGGGTAGTCTTTCCTGCCCCGTTCTGTCCTATAAAGCCATATATCTTCCCCCTTTCAAGAGATATATTGACATTGGACAAAACAGTATTCTTTCCAAATGTCTTCGTGAGTCCGCTTACTCTCACAACATTCTCTGCCATTTATCCCCCACCTTTCTGTCCTCATAAAATACGCCTACAGGAAATAATATTCTATGAATTTACACAAAAACCCGTCATCCAGCACATAGCTGAACAACGGGTCCTTTATATACTTATCAATGATAAGAATTAATCCTGAACGTATGGTAATATTGCAATCTGTCTAGCTCTCTTAACAGCAATTGTGATTGCTCTCTGATGCTTAGCACATGTTCCTGTGATTCTTCTTGGAAGGATCTTACCTCTCTCTGAGATATACTTTCTGAGTGCGTTTGAATCCTTGTAATCGATCACAGCCTCTTTATTAGCACAATACTCGCAGACTTTCTTTCTTCTACGGATATTTCTTCTCTTCATTGGAGCGTCAGCTCTATCAGTCTTATTGTAAGCCATTGTATTTACCTCCTATTTTACTTGAATGGTAAATCGTCCTCAATACCTTCCGGTATACTCATGAAGCCCTCAGCTCCTGCATTGCCAGGTGCCGGTCTTCCTGCTGGCTGATATCCACCGCCTGATGCCTGTCCGCTTGCAGCCTTGCTCTCAGCAAACTCCTGCTCCTCAACAACAACATCAGTTGTGTACACCTTGTTACCATCCTTATTCGTATAGCTTCCAGTCTGGATTCTACCTGTTATAGCAATCTTCGTTCCCTGCTTCAGGTACTTCTCTGCAAACTCAGCGCTCCTGCCAAATGCAACGCAGCCGATGAAGTCTGCACTCTGGTCGCCATTTTTATTGAATCTTCTGTCTACAGCCAATGTGTATCTTGCAATAGCCATCTGGCCATCACCTGTGTTTGACTGTGAATATCTAACTTCCGGGTCTCTTGTGAGACGACCCATCAATATTACCTTGTTCATTATAGAATACCTCCTATTACTCGGCGTCTAATCTAACGCAAAGATATCTAAGAACTGATTCCATAATACGAATGTTAGCCTCAAGCTGAGCTGGAACTCCAGCCTCTGCATCAAACTGAATGAAGTAGTAGTATGCTTCGCCCATCTTCTGAATCTCGTAAGCAAGCTTCTTGAGTCCACACTCGTTAACTTCTGTAATTGTTGCGTTAGCCTTCTCAATATAAGACTTAACCTTATCAACTACAGCTGTTCTGGCTTCCTCATCAATCTTTGCACTAACAACTAAAGTTAATTCATATTTGTTCATTACATTGCACCTCCTTATGGTCTCTGGCCCACAGTCATCTGTGAGCAAGGAAAATATGATTAATACATCACAAGTTCAGATACTATCATATTTTTCCAGCCAATTCAAGCATTTTTTCTATGATCATCCCAAAAATTCTGTAGCATGCTTTCTCGACCACAAAGGGAACATGCTTCTCTGGCATCTGTAGTTCTCTCTCTGCTCCACGCTCACCGCGCTGAAGAATGTTCTCCACATATCTGTGTAATCATCCTCCATATATTCTGCACTGCCCAGCGTCTCCATCTCCTGATCTGTAAGCCGCCTCACATACATATCCGAATCCACCGGATGCACCACGGCGTAACGTCTGCCATCATCCACTATCAGCCAGTATTCTGACGGCATCCTGTCCGCAAAATGACTGGCGACAAGAAGCGCAACATCGTCCTTTGGTTCTATATGACATACATACACCCGCCCTTGGACAGCAGTGAATCTGGCTATCTCCCTGAATAGATGTGCCTCGTTGCTCACACTCCGCCCAAGCTCCATGATACGCATCACCTCCGGACTTATGAGCATATGTTCCACCTTTCGGCCCTCGGCAAATGCCAGTATCAGATATCTGTACACAGTGTCCAGTGCATCCTCCTGATGCGACAATAGTGCATTGAATACGTTGCGGTACACCAGCCAGGATACCTTCTTCACAGACCGGGTAAACTTCTGCACCTTGTCCGCATCCGGCTCGACATGTATATAGTCAGCGAACATATCCAGTTGTTCCACAGGCTCCTTCATAAGCATCACATGGTCGTGTCCGACCTGCAGTGCCATACTCCACGCCTCATATATGCATGTAGCCATATCGTCATATCTGTCCCTGCATGTGAAAACCTTCATATTGTCCATAACTTCCACCTTCACGCCTTCATTCCTATATCAAATAAAGTCATCTGTCTATACTGTTCATTGCCGTGTGATGCCTGCCAGTTCTCTCCCCGGCTCAGATCCGTCATCTCCCTGACAATGTAATCCCTCTCTATAGGGATCCTGTACATCATACGTCCGCCACACGTTATAAAATAATGTGCTCTCTTAAGCACCACCCCCATCTTCTTCAGATTATCGAAATCCAGACTTCCGTATCTGCGGGCTCTCACTATCCTGCCCGCCGACTTCGGCCCTATGCCGGGAATCCTGAGAAGCAGATCATACGGTGCCGTCTGCACCTCCACCGGGAACTGGTCAAGATGCCTCACTGCCCAGTTGCACTTCGGATCCATTCTCTGATCGAGGTTCGGCTCGTTCTCAGACAATATCTCCTCAGCGTGGGATCCATAATATCTGAGCAGCCAGTCCGCCTGATACAATCTGTGCTCACGGAGCAATGGAACCGCCGTATCCAACGCAGGGAGTGCCGAGTCCTCGTTGATCGGTATATACGCGGAGTAGAACACACGCTTCAGATCGTATCGCTGATACAGTCTCTGGGCTGTGTGTATGAGCGTGTAATCTGACTCTCCGCTGGCTCCAACTATCATCTGTGTGCTCTGTCCCGCCGGGGCAAATGCCTGTCTCCTGTCTGTATCTCCAAACATGACAGGGAGGGGCGAAGAGGCAGCACCGATGTCTCTTTTATCAGAGGTCATTCCATCTGTGAGTGCCTCTGCTGCTGACATCTGCAGAGCACCATGTCTTTCCTGCCCTGCCAGCTCTGCTTTGTATGCAGTCAGATCCTTCTGCAGATTCTTCTCGTTGAATATGCTTCCAGTAAGGTATCTGTTGATACCGCTCCTCTCCATACGCGCAGTCTTGCCCACCGCCAGTCTGTGAGATTCTATAGTGCTGGTCAGCTTGCCCATGGGATCAAGTATGGTGTCAAAGCTCTTGTTCGGGGCAAGCTTCTTCAGACTCTCCTCAGTCGGCAGCTCCATATTAACACTTATCCTGTCCGCTAAATATCCCACCATGCTTATAAGCTCATCCGATGCCCCCGGAATGGTCTTCACATGGATATATCCATTGAACCTGTACTTCGTCCTGAGAAGATACAGAGTCTCACACATCCTCTGCATGGTGTATGTCGGATCCCTGAGCACACCGGAACTCAGGAACAACCCTTCTATATAATTCCTCTTGTAGAACTCTATGACCAGATCGCACAGCTCCTCCGGTTCAAATGTCGCTCTTGGCACATCATTGCTTCTGCGGTTCAGACAGTACTTGCAGTCATATACACAGTGGTTCGTCATAAGGACCTTAAGCAGCGATATACATCTTCCATCCGCTGCAAAGCTGTGACATATACCACATGATACACTGTTGCCCAGGGCTCCCTTCTGTCCCTTCCTGTCCACTCCACTGGATGTACACGCCACATCATACTTCGCCGCATCCGCCAGTATATTCAGTTTTTCTTTCGTTGTAAGTCCTGTAATTATCTCGTTCATGCATAATATTATACGAACATTTGTTCGGTATTGCAAGAGGTAATTTCTGGTTGCCGGTTAAAGCATAATATTACTTATGGATGGCGCAGACAAAAAAAGACCAGACACACTCTGAACGAATGTATCCGGTCTTCTCTATGCGAAAGGATCTGGACTATGACAGTTCCTTTCTTCTATATGATTCTAAGCTATATCTTAGAGCTGTGGGCCTGCTGCAACTAATGCCTTACCTGCTGCATTACCCTCGTACTTAGCAAAGTTCTTCTGGAATCTTGCTGCAAGATCCTTAGCCTTTGTCTCCCACTCTGAAGCATCAGCGTATGTGTCACGTGGGTCAAGGATTGCTGGATCTACGCCAGGAAGCTCTGTTGGAACCTCGAAGTCGAACATAGGGATCTTCTTTGTAGGAGCCTCATTGATAGCACCACTGAGGATTGCATCGATGATTCCTCTTGTATCCTTGATTGAAATTCTCTTGCCTGTTCCATTCCATCCTGTGTTAACAAGGTATGCCTTAGCACCGCTCTTCTCCATCTTCTTAACAAGCTCCTCTGCATACTTTGTAGGATGCAGCTCGAGGAATGCCTGACCGAAGCAAGCTGAGAATGTAGGTGTTGGCTCTGTGATACCTCTCTCTGTACCAGCAAGCTTTGCTGTGAATCCTGACAGGAAGTAGTACTGTGTCTGCTCTGGTGTAAGGATTGATACTGGAGGAAGTACTCCAAACGCATCTGCTGAAAGGAAGATTACGTTCTTTGCAGCTGGTGCTGATGATATAGGTCTTACAATGTTCTTGATATGATCTATTGGGTAAGATACACGAGTATTCTCTGTTACGCTCTTATCAGTGAAATCGATCTTGCCGTTTGCATCAAGTGTAACGTTCTCAAGAAGAGCGTTTCTCTTGATAGCGTTGTAGATGTCTGGCTCTGAATCCTTGTCAAGGTCGATAACCTTAGCATAGCATCCACCCTCGAAGTTGAATACGCCGTTGTCATCCCAGCCGTGCTCATCATCACCGATGAGGAGACGCTTTGGATCTGTTGAAAGTGTTGTCTTACCTGTTCCTGAAAGGCCGAAGAAGATAGCTGTGTTCTCACCGTTCATATCTGTGTTAGCTGAGCAGTGCATTGAAGCCATTCCCTTAAGTGGAAGGTAGTAGTTCATCATTGAGAACATACCCTTCTTCATCTCTCCGCCGTACCATGTGTTAACTATAACCTGCTCATGGCTTGTGATGTTGAATGCTACACATGTCTCTGAGTTAAGTCCTAACTCCTTGTAGTTCTCAACCTTAGCCTTTGAAGCATTGTACACTACGAAATCTGGCTCGAAGTTCTTAAGCTCTTCCTCAGTTGGCTTGATGAACATGTTTGTTACGAAATGAGCCTGCCAAGCAACCTCAACGATGAAACGGATAGCCATACGAGTATCAGCATTTGCTCCGCAGAATGCATCAACTACGAAAAGTCTCTTGTTTGAGAGCTCCTTCTTTGCAAGATCCTTAACTGATGCCCATGTCTCCTCTGTCATTGGATGGTTATCGTTCTTGTACTCATCTGATGTCCACCATACAGTGTCCTTTGAGTTCTCATCTACTACGATATACTTATCTTTAGGTGAACGGCCTGTATAAATACCAGTCATAACGTTAACTGCGCCAAGTTCACTAACCTGTCCCTTCTCGTATCCCTGAAGGTCAGCCTTTGTCTCTTCCTCGAATAACAATTCATATGAAGGATTGTGTACGATCTCTGTTGTGCCTGTAATGCCATACTTAGTTAAATCAACTGTTGCCATTTTTCTTAACTCCTTTTCTTTAAATGTATTTCATTGATAGGTGCATGTCGCCTGTACCCTGCCGGCACCGCAACTATACAGCACTCAATAATCTGAAAATAAATATGAACACTTTCTCTCATATTCAGTTGAAAGTATACCCAATTAGTCAAAATAAATCAATATGATTATTGAGTTTTTTTTGTAGTTTACAGAAACTTCTCATTTATAATCTCAATTTTATATTTATTACTTGCATAACCTAAGATAATGAGCTTCCACGTCTCTTCTCAAGGAATTTTGACTTCACTATCAGAATATCACCTGTCTGTATCTCCAGATCACCTGTCGGCAGTATAGACATATTATCCCTGAGTACCATATATATATTCACACCATACTCCTCCGTAGCCTGGAGTATGGTCCTGCCGCAAAACTTGCTCACATCATCTACGAGCAGTTCTCCAATCTCGTCCACATCAACAACTTTGGACTCCTCGTTGGCATTGTTCTGATACTGCTCTACAAATCCGGCGCTTATGATACCTGTAGGTATCGCTACCAGCAGAACTCCCATAAATGCTATGACTATCGCCATGCATTTGCCCAGCAGCGTGATCGGGTAAATGTCTCCATACCCCACGGTAAGGACTGTCGATACCGCCCACCATATGCCGCTGAAGGCGTTGCTGAACACTCCCGGCTGTGCGGCATGCTCAGTGCTGTACATACACAGGCTGCTCGCCATCATCAGTATAAATATGATGAACATGGACGATATGATCTGTCTGCTCTTTCTCAGCAGGACTATCTTGATGACATTGAAGCTGTCGTACTTTGAATTGATCCTGAAAAGATGGAATATACGGATCACCCTGAGCATCCTGAACGCCACGAAGCCAGACAGAAAGAACACTGGTATGATCGTGAGCAGATCCACAACTCCGTCATATGATATGAGGAACTTTCCTATAGCCTTTCCTCTGGTGCATGTGGGATACAGGAAATCCGCCGTCCATATGCGGAGAATGTACTCAACACAGAATATGCCTGTAGTCACCCACTCGATAACACTCAGCAGCCCATAATATGGTTCAAGCTGATCGTAGGTCTGCAGGAACATCACCGATATGTTCGACAATATGACACCCACTATGAATATGTCAAATGCCCTGCTCGCCAGATTGCTTTTGTCCCCTATCTGTATTATGTCAAATATTTGCTTTTTGAGTTTTGTCTTGTTTACCGCCATTGCTCTCCTCTTATATATCTATTTGTCCTTGAGAATGTCCATCATCTCATCTATCATCTCTTCGTCCTGAAGCCTGAACTTGATCTCCACGCGTCTCGACGCTGCCATGTCCACTGCTTATGATGCCGTTGCTCTCCGTCAGACAGTACTTTGCCACTGAGAACGTTCGCTGCTGTGAAAGTTCAAGATTGTATATGTAGGAACCATTCGTATCCGTGTGTCCCTCTATGATTATCTCCGAAACGTATTCCCTGTAATCATCGCGCAGAAGCACACTGCAGTACTTCGGCAGGAACTGGTTGATGGTAAGCATACACGAATATACCACCCGTTATGGCAAACATACACACACTTATAATCGCCCTATCTCCTATCATAATTAAAAAGAGGCTGTTTTACCAGTTGAAATACTTACTCCTTTACCTGTTATTTACATATTTATGCGGGATTTACATGTTTTTACAAGGCTCTGTGCATACCGCACAAATGGCCATTTTCTTTTTGTGCACTTTGAAAAATGTGTCATAAAATCTTTAAATTTTGAAGATTTTATTTTGCAAAACGTTTTTTTTCTGTACATATTCTGTTCATATTTTGTGTATATACTGAACTCAGTTGTTCAAGAGAAAGTAATTTACTCTTAGTTGTTTAAGTTGTTGTTTAAAAAAGAACCGCCTAGCAATTCAGGTGGTTCTTTTTTTGCGCACAAAATTATCTCTTATTTAGCAAAAAAGGCTGAAAAGATACAATTTCTTCAGATTTTGTATCTTTTCAGCCTTTTATTTTGATTTAGAGATAATTTTGTGTGCAGACGAACTCATCCGCCACCAAAAGATCCCAGCTTTATAACTCTACACTGCAAATTACTCCGTAGGAAGCTTAGCCTTCTCGAATATCTCAACAACCTTGTCGTCAGGCTTCTTTGTGAGAAGTGATACGACGATAGCTGTAATGAACGCTGCTGCAAATCCAGGAACGATCTCATAAAGTCCTGTTGGTGTTGCAAGGAACTTGTACCAGAGCATGTCAACAGCAAATCCGACTATGATAGAAGCAAGTGCTCCATTGTAATTCAGTCGCTTCCAGTACAGTGACAGAACGATGACCGGTCCAAATGCCGATCCGAATGCGCCCCATGCATTTGACACGAGTGCCATGATACCCTCGCAGTCCGGATTCATCGCTATGGCAAGTGCCACAACTGAGATGATGATTACCACAATTCTTCCTGCCCAGAGCATCTCCTTGTCAGATGCACTCTTTCTGAATATAGGCTTGTACACATCAGACGAAAATGCTGATGATGAAGCAAGGAGCTGTGAATCAGCTGTACTCATGGACGCTGCAAGGATAGCTGAGAGAAGTATACCAGCTACAAGTGCAGGGAACACGCCTCTTACAAGTCTGATGAATACCTGTGAGTTATCTGTAAGTCCACCGCCAAGATACTTAAGGCCGACCATACCAACTACGGATGCCATAACGAGGATGATTCCCGTCCAGCAAGTACCGACTATTCTGGACTTCTTCATCTCCTTCTCTGACTTGATCGAAATGTATCTTATAAGAATATGTGGCATACCCATATATCCAAGTCCCCATGCAAGTCCTGATATGATATTGATCACACTGGTCTTGTCAAATGAACCACTTATAAGGGCATTGTAATAATTGTCTGGAATGACAACATCAGGTGCTATAAAGCCAGCGCCCTGCATGGTGATGACCGCAATGATAGGTGCGATCATGAGAGCTGCAAGCATCAGAAGTCCCTGGAAGAAATCCGTCCAGCACACTGCATTAAAACCACCAAGGAATGTGTACACGATGATGATGACTGCAGCGCCGATCATGGCTGTATTCCTATCGATGCCCATAACAGTGTTGAACAGAGTACCGCAGGCCGATATACTTGACGCAGCGTATATACAATATGCAACCACAAATATAACTGCACATATTATGAGAAGCAGCTTATTGTCTGACTGAAAACGATTTGTCAAATACTGAGGTATAGTGATCGAATCGTTGTACGCTATCGAGAATCTTCTGAGTCTCGGTGCTATGAATATCCAGGCACATGCTGTTCCGATGAACAGACCAACTGATATCCACATGTTGCTGAGTCCTGTCGCATAGAATGCTCCGGGCAGTCCCATGAGAACCCACGCACTCATATCAGATGCTCCGGCGCTGAGTGCAGCCACCAGACCATTCATATCTCTTCCTCCAAGAAAATAATCCTTCTCGCCGGCATTCCCCTTGGATTTGAAGAAGAAATAAATTCCTACACCGATTACCAGGACAAAA
>ULSK01000055.1_pt1 | contig 9389 bp, 5 predicted proteins | sample 1956311 | NCBI WGS metagenome assembly ULSK01 (sample SAMEA4835706, study PRJEB28245) | human gut metagenome | biome: gut microbiome; material: fecal sample | place: Denmark | collected 2008 | reverse complement strand
ACGTTATCCGGGTATTTGAAAACAGAACCTTTTGCGTTCATCGTTGTTTCTCCTTTTCGATCAGACCGTGCGGGGGTCGGTGATATAGCCGGTCAGGGCGCTGGCAGCGGCAGTGGCCGGGCTTGCCAGATAGACTTCACTCTTGACATGGCCCATGCGGCCCACAAAGTTGCGGTTGGTGGTGGAGACACAGCGCTCCCCCTCGGCCAGGATGCCCATGTAGCCGCCCAGGCAGGGGCCGCAGGTGGGGGTGGACACGATGCAGCCCGCATCAATAAAAGCCTCGGTCCAGCCGCGCAGGATGCACTCCTTATAAACCGCCATGGTGGCCGGGATGATGATGCCCCGCACGCCCTTGGCAATGTGCTTGCCCTTGAGGATGTTGTAAGCGGCCTCCATATCCTCCAGACGGCCATTGGTGCAGCTGCCGATGACCACCTGATCGATCCGGATGTCCTTTCCCTCGCTGGCGGGGTGGGTGTTCTCCGGCAGATGAGGGTAGCTGACCGTGGGCTCCAGCTTGTCCAGGTCGATCTCGATGGTCTTTTCGTATTCGGCATCCGGGTCAGCCTCGTAGTAGACCGGGGTGCGCTGGCTGCGGCCGTTCAGATACGCTCTGGTGACCTCGTCCACAGGGAAGATGCCGTTCTTGGCACCGGCCTCAATGGCCATGTTGCAGACGCAGAGGCGATCCTCCATGGTCAGGGAAGCCACACCCGGGCCGGTGAATTCCATGGACTTGTACAGTGCGCCGTCCACACCGATCATGCCGATGATGTGCAGGATCAGGTCCTTGCCGGATACGCGGGGGCTGAACTTGCCCTTGAGCACAAACTTGATGGCAGAGGGCACCTTGAACCATGCCATGCCGGTGGCCATACCGGCGGCCATATCGGTGGAGCCCACACCGGTGGAGAATGCGCCCAGTGCACCGTAGGTGCAGGTGTGGCTGTCGGCACCGATGATGCAGTCACCGGCGGTCACGATGCCTTTTTCGGGCAGGAGGGCGTGCTCAACACCCATCTGACCCACATCGTAGAAGTTGAGGATATCATATTTGTTGGCAAACTCACGGCACTGCTTGGACTGGGTTGCGCTCTTGATGTCCTTATTGGGGACAAAGTGATCCAGCACGATGGCAATGTGCTCCTTGTCGAACACGCCGTTAAAGCCTGCCTTCTCAAACTCGTTGATGGCGACCGGGGTGGTGATATCGTTGCCCAGCACGATATCGAGCTTGGCATTGATGAGCTGGCCCGCCTTGACCTCCGGCAAACCCGCATGTGCGGCCAGAATTTTCTGCGTCAGAGTCATTCCCATGGTGATACTCTCCTTTTATCTTTTACAACTCCCCCAGTCGCTTACGCGACAGCCCCCTCTAGGAGGGGGCCTCTTTGCCTTTCCGTTACGCAACAGGCTCCCTCTTAGAGGGAGCTGTCACCGCAGGTGACTGAGGGAGTTCGATTTTTATTTACTGTTAATTGCCGAAACCAGTGCCTTGATGCCGGCGACGATGATATCGGTGTCGGTGCCGGCACCCCAGGTCATGCTGCCATCGCCCCAGGCAAGGCCCACATAGGAAGCCGCGCGGGAGGTGCTGCCCTCGTCCAGGCTGTGCTCCGAGTAGCTTTCCAGATGGAAGTCCATCCCGGTGGCGCTCTGGATGGCGTTGGCCACAGCATCCAGACGACCATTGCCCACCGAAGTGACCACCTTGCGCTGACCGTTCAGGTCCAGGGTGACCGTGGCGGTAATGCCGTTGACCTGTGCAAAGTGGGCCTCCACCACACGGAGGGGCTTTTCGCGGTTGAGGAAGCTCTCCTCGAAGATGCGGAGCACCTCGCCTGCACTCAGCTCCTTGTGGCTGTGGTCGGACACGCTCTTGACCTTGTAGCCCAGCACCTCGCGCATCTTGGGGGGCAGATTATAGCCGTAGTTCTGTTCCAGCACAAAGCCGATGCCGCCCTTGCCGCTCTGGCTGTTGATGCGGATGACATCGGCATCATAGGTGCGGCCGATATCGTGGGGGTCGATGGGGATGTAGGGGCAGGTCCAGCGGTGCTCGCCCCGCTCCTTGCGGTAGGCCATGCCCTTTGCAATGGCATCCTGATGGCTGCCCGAGAAGGCTGCAAACACCAGCTGACCGGCGTAGGGGGTGCGCTCGTAGATGTGCATCCGGGTCACGCGCTCGTAGGTAGCGCAGATCTCGGGCATATCAGAAAAGTCCAGTCTGGGGTCTACGCCGTGGCTGTACAGATTCATGGCCAGAGTCACGGCATCCACGTTGCCGGTACGCTCACCGTTGCCGAACAGGCAGCACTCCACGCGCTGAGCACCGGCCAGAACGGCCATTTCAGCGCAGGCAACACCGGTGCCGCGGTCGTTGTGGGGATGGGTGGAGATGATCACGCTGTCACGGTACTTGAGGTGCTTGTCGCAGTACTCGATCTGGTTGGCGTAGACATGGGGCATACTCATTTCGACTGTAACGGGCAGGTTGATGATCATGGGGCGGTCAGGGGTGGGCTGCATGATATCCAGCACTGCGTTGCAGACCTCCACGGCATAGTCCACCTCGGTGCCGGTAAAGCTCTCGGGGCTGTACTCAAACAGGAAGTTGCCCTCGTACTCCTGGCTCAGCTGCCGGACCAACTTTGCGCCGTCGGTGGCGATCTTCTTGATCTCTTCCCTGCTCTTGTGGAACACCTGCTCGCGCTGGGCCACAGAGGTGGAATTATAGAAGTGGATGACCGCGCGGGGGGCACCCTTGACAGCCTCAAAGGTCTTGCGGATGATGTGGTCGCGGCACTGGGTCAGCACCTGCACGGTCACGTCCTCCGGGATCATGTTTTTCTCGATCAGGGTACGCAGGAACTCGTACTCGGTATCGCTGGCGGCGGGGAAACCCACCTCGATCTCCTTGAAGCCGATCTTCACCAGCATCTGGAAGAACTCCAGCTTTTCCTCCAGGCTCATGGGCACGATCAGAGCCTGATTGCCGTCGCGCAGATCCACACTGCACCAGGCCGGGGCCTTTTCAATGTGATCCTTCTTCACCCAGCTGTCATAACCGGCAGGAACAGGGTAATATCCCGGTGCGTACTTGGTTGCGTCCATCATTTTGCGTGTCCTCCTAAACAAATTACACTTTTGAGGTTTCTTCCTGCCCAACTCCCCCAGTCACCTACGGTGACAGCCCCCTCTGAGATGGGGCCCTTGGCAGTACGGTAAAGTTTCCCGCTTCGCCAGAGGCTCCCTCCCCGAGGGAGCTGGCAGATCCGTAAGGATCTGACTGAAGGAGTTACATACGAAAAGGCCCTCGTCTCCAAGGCGATAAGCCTTGAGAGACGAGGGCCTGTCATTTTTTCTAACAGAGCACCCGTGGTACCACTCTCTTTGCTGGAAAACCAGCCACTCACACGATCAGCTTTTGGTGGCGAATCGCTGCCCCGGTAACGGTGGGCATCCGTCAGAGCCTACTCTCCGTTCAGCTCTGCCGCTCAGGGGCCAGTAGCCGAAGCCCTCCGCACTGCCTTGCACCACCCGGCAGCTCTCTGAAGCAGAAGAAGATCGTTTTTTCCCCGTCAACGCATTTGGTCTTTGTGTTTCAAAGTGAGCTTATTGTACCAAACGTCGGATTTGCTGTCAAGAAGTTTGGCTCATATCAAAAATGAAACAAATTCACATCAGGGGCGGCATAATTTTCCAAATTTTGCGCTTTCTGCATCGAATCGTAGAGCGCTGGGAAAGCGGGGGATGCCCACGCAAGTGAAATCGGGTTGCGGCTCCCAGCATTCGCATCGCTTACGCTTGCGTCTTGCTGGCCGCGGCCCCAACAACAGTTCCCTGCATCCGCCACTGGCGGCGGTCGCTGTCGTTGCAGGCCATTCCATCGTCCGCCCTATTGCCTGCGGCAATAGGGTCCCACCCCAGCGGACACTTGCTTAGGGCATTCCCCCGCTTCCCTCCCGCCAGGCCTCGGGGTTTGTTAAGAATCTGGGAAGTTTTTGGAAACAAGCCCTCGAAAAGCTTTTTTGTTAATTTTCGTTGTGTTAAGATAAGCTTATCGAAAGAATAAGGCCCCTGACCGATTTGTCAAAGGCTCTCCCTTTGGGAGAGCTGGCTACGAAGCAGACTGAGAGGGCGAGGCCGTTTACCGAGGAGGAAATCCTATGAAAGAAGTCAAGACACCGCGCAAGCCGTTGGCGATCTATTACGCCCTCGTGCTGCTGATGCTGCTGCTCCTCAACCTTGTGCTGCTGCCGTGGATGGAGGAGCGCCAGATCAAAGAGGTGGACTACGGCACCTTTATGACCATGACCGAGGAGAAGAACATCGGCCGTGTGGACATTGAATCCAACCAGATCATCTTTACCGATAAGGACGAGACGCAGGTCTACAAGACCGGCCTGATGAACGACACCGGCCTGACCGAGCGGCTGTACGATGCCGGAGCCACCTTCTCCAGCGAGATCGTGGAACAGTCCTCGCCGGTGCTGAGCTTTTTGATCTGGTTCGTCCTGCCCATCATCCTGTTCTCGGCCATCGGCAACCAGATGAACAAAAAGCTGATGGAAAAGGCCGGCGGCGGCCCGGGCTCCATGATGTTTGGCGGCATGGGCAAATCCAACGCTAAGGTCTATGTACAGTCCACGGCAGGTATCCGCTTTGCGGATGTGGCCGGCGAGGACGAGGCCAAGGAAAACTTACAGGAAGTTGTCAACTATCTGCACGACCCCAGCAAGTATGAGAGCATTGGTGCCAAGATGCCCAAGGGCATCCTGCTGGTGGGCCCTCCGGGCACCGGCAAGACCATGTTGGCCAAGGCTGTGGCCGGTGAGTCCAACGTGCCCTTCTTCTCCATCTCCGGCTCCGAGTTCGTGGAGATGTTCGTGGGCATGGGTGCCTCCAAGGTGCGCGACCTGTTCAAGCAGGCCAAGGAGAAAGCGCCCTGCATCGTGTTTATTGATGAGATCGATGCCATTGGCCAAAAGCGCAGCGGCGGCCAATACGGCGGCAACGATGAGCGCGAGCAGACCCTGAACCAGCTGCTGACCGAAATGGACGGCTTTGAGGGCAACACCGGTGTCATCATTCTGGCCGCCACCAACCGTCCTGAATCCCTTGACCCTGCCCTGACCCGCCCCGGCCGCTTTGACCGCCGGGTGCCCGTGGAACTGCCCGACCTCAAGGGCCGCGAGGAGATCCTGAAGGTCCACGCTAAGAAGGTCGCGCTGGCCCCGGGCATCGACTTTACCACCGTGGCCCGGATGGCCTCCGGCGCGTCCGGTGCCGAGCTGGCCAACATCGTCAACGAGGCCGCGCTGCGGGCCGTCCGTGCAGGCCGCAAGAGCGTGACCCAATCCGACCTGGAGGAGAGCATCGAGGTGGTCATTGCAGGCTACCAGAAGAAGAACTCCATCCTGACCGACCACGAAAAGTGCATCGTAGCCTACCATGAGATCGGCCACGCTCTGGTCGCCGCCAAGCAGACCCACTCCGCCCCCGTGCAGAAGATCACCATCATCCCCCGCACCTCGGGTGCTCTGGGTTACACCATGCAGGTGGACGAGGGCAACCACTACCTGATGAACAAGGAGGAGCTGGAAAACAAGATCGCCACCCTCACCGGCGGACGTGCCGCCGAGGAAGTGGTGTTCCACTCCATGACCACCGGTGCTTCCAATGATATCGAGCAGGCCACCAAGCTGGCCCGCGCCATGCTGACCCGCTACGGCATGAGCGATGAGTTTGACATGGTGGCACTGGAGACCGTCAACAACCAGTATCTGGGCGGCGACACTTCCCTTGCCTGCTCTGCCCAGACCCAGTGCGAGATCGACCAGAAGGTGGTGGAGCTGGTCAAGGCCCAGCACGCCAAGGCTGTGCAGATCCTGACCGACAACCGCGCAAAGCTGGATGAGCTGGCCCAGTATCTGTACCAGAAAGAGACCATCACCGGCGACGAATTCATGGAGATCCTGAACCGGGAAGGTTAAACCCCACCGTCAATGCTTCGCATTGCCACCGCCCCTAGTAGGGGCGGCTCTGGCGCTACGTAGAGCCCTGCGAGTTCCCCTTTATGCCAAGGGCCCCACTATTAGGGGCAACAGTAACAACCGCCGCCAGTGGCGGATAAAGGGCGTTGCTGTTGGGGCCGCGGCCAGCAAGACACAAGTGTTGTTTACAACACGAAGTGGATGCTGGGTGCCGCAACCCGGACCTGTCACGCGGAGCGTGACTGAGGGGTTTAACGTTCCATAAAAATTTCCTTCCCCCTGCAATAAACAAGCCGCCCGTTCCGTATTCATTACAGAACGGGCGGTTTTTCGTCCATAGTACAGGAGGTATATTTCTTATGAAGATTCTGAATACAATGCTGGGCCGTCAGGCCATTGCCGCAGCCCTGGTGCTGTCCCTTGCCATCCCCATGAGCGTCGGCGCATTTGCCGAGGAGCCTGCCGCTGCGACTGCCGCCGATGACACCGTTGTTGCAGGCTACCTGCCCCCGCAGGACGAAAGCGTGATGCTTCAGGGCGAGATCGCACTGCACAGCGGCGACGTTGCCGTGGGCGAGACCGACCCCTCCTACGGCGGCTACGGCGCACCGGAGGGTGACCCCATTCAGGGCGACATCATGCTGATCTCCGCTGACGAGGCAAAGACCACCGAAGCCCGTTACACCGTCAAGGGCCTGCTGGGCCGTCAGGTCCTTTACACCGCCCGGCAGGAGGGCCGTGTCCTGACGCTGGACGTGCCGGACTGTGCCGCCACCTTCCGCACCACCATTCAGGATATGAAGGCCCTGATGGAGCAGGGCGTATCCACGCTGGTGCTCACCACGGAGAAGGGTTCCACCACCCTGAACCTTTCCCTGCTGTGCGAGGGCCAGACCGACACCCAGCGGGTGGTGCTGCGGCAGCTGGGCGACAGCGCTTTCCTGATGGTCGGCCTGCGCTGCCGCCGCGACCTCATCGTGGGCCGCTGAGTGGGGTGTGTTCCCCTTTCCTGAAGCTTAACAGAAACACAGCAGGAGCGCTCTGCCGGTATGACCCGGTGGGGCGCTCCTGCTGTGTTTGGGATATATCAGAGGATGTCAAATTTTACTGCGCATTCTGCTTGAGGTCCTGTGCCTTCTTCCAAGCACGCAACACGCTGATCTTGGTAACCATGTTGTCCGGATAGAACTTCACCTGTTCAGGGGGCAGCTCTGTATCCTGATCGTTCAGGTCAGGCATGAGGTCGTGCTCCATGGCCCAGCGGGCAGCATGCTGCAGATCCATATCCTGTTCTTCCTGGCCAACATCGGGGTAGAGGATCTCAGATTCCGGCATAGGCTTGCCTGCATCCTCCCACAGCATCATTGCAAGAGCACTGCGGTTGCTGGGGAAGTAAGGCAGACCCCACATCTGGCCCACAAGATCGGTGCCCAGCGTGTAGCCGACCAGTGCGCCGCCAGCCACAACAGCCGTACCGACAATGATGGGGCCAACAACATCAGAACCATCCTCAATGTCAGCGCTGCGGTACTGTGCGGCCACATCCACATCATCATTCATGGTAAAGGTGATGGACTCAGCCTTGTAATCCTGATCCAGCGGCAGTTCAAACTTGCCGGTAGACCAGAGATCAAACACCATACCATCGGGAACCTTCGTCTGGTCCAGCGTCACGGTGACTTCTGCACCATCCGGCACAAGGCAGGTCTGCTTGCCGCTGGTCTCATCGATGCTGGGTTCCAGTGTGTCGGTCACATCAATGTCGCCGTTTTTCACAGCAAAGGTGCCGCCGGTCACGGTCAGGGTATGATTGACGACAGGCTCATCCTTCTTCCACTGTGCCGTAAACACTTCATCACCCGTCAGGACAAGCTCACTCCCGGCTTTATAGAGCTTACCGTTAAGGCTCAGCCATCCAGCAAACTGGTAGCCTTCTCGTGTGGGAGCCGCTGCAAGCGTCACGCTCTCATTTTCATGGGAAAAAGCATCGTTGTAATTGGCATTTTCGTCGCCAACGCCTTCATTCAGGTTGTACTGGAGGCGGTATACACTGGCAATTTCCTTCTGTGTTTCCGACCAGCCGCAGTAATCGCAGGTCTTCGTTACATCCCGCCACTCATTTCGTGCATCGATTGTTTCCCACTCCGAATAGCTGGTGGTAAAAGCATTGTCATGCTCACCATCGGTATAGGAGTGTGTCTGCATCTTGCCATCTTTCCAGACCGGCTCCACACTATTGTTCCAGTACACCTCTGTCCGACCACTATTGTTGTCCTTTTTACCGCCAAAACCGAACACCTGCGAGCAGGTCGTTGTATCCCGGACAGCCGTGACGGTCTGGGGATCATTGATGTTGATGATGTACTTATGGCTGCCCATGTTGCTGTCGTTGATGTTCAGCGCAGTTTTATTGTTACTGAACATTGATACATAGGACTGGAAGTTGGAATTCACGGTGCAGTTGTTAAAGTTAACCGTGATGTCATGGGCTCCTGCACTGTAATCCGTGTAAACATTGATCGCTTTTCCGTTCGCATTGAAGGTGCAGGTATCAAATGTCATGATCGGGGAGCTATACGTCCAGAGTGCATATCGTCCATCTGGAGCATTGAAGGTCGTATTAGTGAACACTGCACTGGTATAACCCCAGTAGAAGGTCTTGCCGTTGATGACGCAATCCTTCACAACGGTGTTATGAATACGAACAAAACCGTGATAATCACCGGTTCCACATTGGAGCGTCATCTTTTCGAACGTAACTTTTTCTGCTCCGCCTAAATCGTAGTCACCATCCTCAGCCTTAGGCTGATCAATTGCATAGCCGATATTCCATATAGTCTTATCGGCTCCCTTTCCTACAAAGGTCAATTCTTTTCCTGCGAGTTCGTTTTCAGAAATCTTTTTGTATAGATCGTATTCGCCCTCGCCAAGGGTGATGGTAGTGGTAGTACCTTTCTTTGCCGCATTCACAGCATCTACCAAGGACGTATAGCCCTGATCTCCGATCCATGCTACATACGTTTCTCCGGTGCCGGTCGTGCCATCCGCAAAAGCCAGCATGGGAAGCATCTGAAGCATCATTGCCACTGCCAGCAGGGCCGCCAAAAACCGGTTTTGACTTTTCTGTTTCAACTTTCTTCATTCCTTTCATCACTATTTGCATTTTTGCAACGGATTCCCCGCAAGGAACCCTCCAGATTCCTACCGCACTGTCACCTCCCCTGTAGGTTCCATTCTCCGCATTGCAGGTCTCAGCCAGGTTGCTGAGTGCTTTGTTCTCAAAGGAATTTTCTGTCATTTCATTATACCCCCCCCCCCTAAATTAAAATCAAGCATTTTGAAAACTTTTGTTGATATTCACAAATCAGGTACCCTCTTTCGGTCATTTTC
>ULSK01034147.1_pt1 | contig 9471 bp, 8 predicted proteins | sample 1956311 | NCBI WGS metagenome assembly ULSK01 (sample SAMEA4835706, study PRJEB28245) | human gut metagenome | biome: gut microbiome; material: fecal sample | place: Denmark | collected 2008 | reverse complement strand
AAGAGACACGGCGCGCAGACGAAGCGGCCGCACACCGCCATCAGTATACCGGATAATGCCATAAGCGCCGCCGCACACAGAAGTAATCTCGATGCTGTCATCTTTTCCATCTTTCATCTCCTACCTTTCGTTAATATTATATCGCACTGGGCGGAGAAGAAATAGTGAGTTTTTGAAGTGCAATGTGTCGGTTTTATATGTTACTGAGCTACAGTGAAGAGCGCGTGGAAGTAGCCGTTCTGCCGCATAAGCTCGTCAAAGCTGCCGCACTCGTTCACACGGCCGTCCTTAAGCACCAGAATGCCGTCATAGCGGCGCAGCAGCGACTCCTCCAGCGTGTGCGTTACGACGATGCGGGTCATGCCGGCCAGGACGAGGATGTCGCTTGAGACCTGATGCGCGGTCTCGGCGTCCAGCGCCGCCGTTACCTCATCCGCCAGCAGGACGGAGGAGCGCTTCAGCAGGCTGCGTGCGATGGAAACGCGCTGCTTCTCGCCGTCGGACAGGCCGCTGCCGTTTTCTCCGCAGAGATACCCGTCGCCACGCGTTTCGATAAGTTCGCTGAGGTGGGCGTGGCTGATGGCCTCGTCCAGCGCTTTCTGCGGGAAACTGCGGAACATGGAGACGTTGTCGCGGATGGAGGCGTTGAATACGAACACGTTCTGCTGTATCACGGACATGATCTCGTACAGGGATTCCGGAGCGACGTCGCGCAGCTCCGTGTCGTCCAGCATGATCCTCCCGCGGTATTCCGCGCTGCCCGCCATCAGCAGGTGCAGGAACGTCGATTTGCCGCTGCCGCTGCCGCCGACGATCGCATAGGCCTTTCCGGCCTGAAACTCGGCGGAGACGTGGTGCAGCACGTCCTTTCCACTCTTATAGCCGAAGGAGACGTCCTCAAGCCTGATCCCGCGCTCAATGTGGTCAAGCTCCGCGCTGCCCTCGCCGGAGGCGTTCTTCTCCAGCGCTTCTGCCAGCTTATCTACAAGGCCGAGCGCCGCTTTCCGCCCTGCGAGCAGTGTGGGCAGGAGCGCGACCGGCTCTATCAGGAAGTTCATCAGGTTCACGAACATGATGACCGTGCCCGCCGTGAGCCCACGCCCTGCCACCGCAAGCCATGTGCCGACAAGAAATACGCCCAGCTGCGCGACGACTCCCGCCACGGAGCCGATCATGCCTACCATGACCTTCAGCTTGCGGCGGCTGAACTTTTCCTGCTCCAACGCGCGGTTATTCTCGGCAAAGAGACGGAAAATCTCCTTCTCTGCCTTGAATGTCTTGACCAGCGTGAACCCGCTGAGACAGTCCGCCAGCGCAGCGGTGAAGTCCTTATTGCGCTCTGATACGCGCTTTTCCGCCGTCTGAAGCCTGCTGCCGGTCAGGAGCGAGGCGCACAGCGGAAGCAGCGTCACGCCTATGGCCACGGCGGTGAGCACCGGCGAATACCAGAGCATCATGCCCAGCGCGCTGAAGAATGTGACCGCCTTGGTGATGAGCGAGAGCTGCTGCGAGAGGTAGTCGGCCTCAATGCTCGACGCGTCGTTCGTGAGGGCGGAGAGATATGTGACCGTACTCTCGTCTCGGAAGGAAGAGATGCTCTTCTCCGTGAGCTTCCGGAACGCGAAGTCCTTGTACTGCCGCATGGCGGCCGCGATGAAGCGCGGCTCCGACGCGTATTTCAGCAGCGACAGCACGATGAACAGCAGGATAAAGCCTACGATGATTTTGGCCAGAACCGAGAGCGGCAGCGCCCCGGCGGTGCCGGAGGCTACGTCGATAAGCTCCTTGATGAGCCATGAAATGATCGGGTTCAGGCTGCCGCCCACCAGCGCGGCAAAGACGGCCAGCGCGAAAACGGGTGCGTTCCCACGGTAAAACTGCGCGCGCAGCTGCTTGTTCAGGGGCTTATTCATGGCCGTTCAGCTCCTTCCACATCTCCGAAAGCTCAGGGAGATCCATACTCAGCAGAGTTTTCTCAATGCTCTGCACCCCTGTCGCGCCGAGATCGTCATAGACCGTGGCCTGCTCGCCGTTCTCCATGAAGCGGAGCGCACCCGCGCAATAGTTCGGCGCGGAGTCAAAGCGCCGCGCGGACTCCAGCGCCTGCGCCAGTCCCTGCCGCTTCCGAAAGGCGCGTATATTTTCCGCGAGCTTCATTTCCAGGTGAAAGCCTCCTTTTTTGTTGGCTATATTGTATCAAAGAAACACGGCATAATGAACACACCGCACATACTAATTAGATATTATTTTTTATACCAACGGTGTGAGTTGACGCCCGTCAAAAACGGCAGTTATCGAAAGATAACTGCCGTATGTGATTTCAGCCGCGCGGAACCTCGCCGGTGTCAGGCTCAAGAAAATCGCGGCGGTACTGCGACGGGGTCACACCCTCGGACTTCTTGAACGCCTTTGTGAATACCCGATAGTCGCCATAGCCTGAGCGCTCGGATATATCGGAGATCGGCAGGGAAGTGGCAAGCAGGAGCTTTTTGGCGTTCTCCATGCGGATGTTCGTGAGATAAGTGAGAAAATTTACGCCGATTTCACTTTTGAAAAGCTGGCTTATATACTGCGTGCTCAGGTGAAATTCGTCTGCAAGTACGCTGAGGCTTATTTCTTCGGCCAGGTGCTCCTGCAATACCGTGAGAGTTGGTTTATCGGCCGCTCCTCCAGCGTGGGATCACTGTGCGTGACGCCGCGCTCGAACAGGGATATCTTCAGATTGTCGATGCAGGAGCCGAACTCGTCATAGTTCACGGGTTTGAGGATGTAATCGGTGATCTGGAGCCGCAGAGCCTCGCGGCAGTAGGAAAAATCGTCGTAGCCGGAGACGATGACATAGGCGGTTTCGGGGTGCTTTATGCGGCTGAGCTGGATGACCTTCAGGCCGTTCATTATGGGGATGTTGATGTCCATTATGACGATGTCGGGGCACAGTGCGTCGATTTTGGACAGGGCTTCCATCCCGTCCGCCGCCTCGCCGATGACCTCGCAGTCGTGCGCCGCCCAGTTGAACAGGCGCTTGAAGCCCTCGCGTATCATTATTTCGTCGTCAACAAGAAGGACACGCAGCTTTTTCATCGCTCTTCCTCCATTTTTACGGGCAGTAGCAGGTGCGCGGTAACGCCGCCGTCCTCGTTCTCGGTGTATGACAGACCGTACTCGCGGCTGCAGAGCATCTTGATGCGCTTCTGGACGTTCAGAACGCCGATGCTGTTGCCCTCAAGCTTTGCGGGCTGGCGGGAGTAGTTCGCGAGCATGGCGTCAAGCTCGGCCTTCTTGCCGTCTGAAAAGCCGCTGCCACTGTCGTATACGCTGATCTCCATATTCTCGCCGCAGCGCTGCGCGGATATGCGCACCGTCACGTTGTAGCCCTTGTTTTTCAGGCCGTGCAGCAGGCTGTTTTCAACTATCGGCTGAAGGATGAAGTTCGGCACCTGCGCACCGCCAAGCTCCGGGTAGCGGTAGCACATCAGCTCCAGGTATGCCTCCAGCAGATCAAGCTCGTTGTCGAGCGTGACCAGCTGCCTGTCGACCTTTATGCTGAGACGGAAGAAGTCAACAAGCTGCATCAGCAGATCCGCGACCTTGCGGTCGCCGTCGAGTTGCGCCTGTATGCGTATGGTGTCGAGCGTGTTGTACAGAAAATGCGGGTTCACCTGACTTTTCAGGTACAGCATGGACATCTTCTGCTCCGTAAGCTCGGCGCGCAGAATGTCCGGATTCTCAAGCGTGAGATAGAAAGCGAGCGTCATCAGCGTGATGCCCATGCCGCTGATGAGCCATGTGTGGTGCAGCCCCTGAAGAGCCGACACACTGAGTTCTATTATAAGCGCCGCGCCGATGGCGAATTTCTTCTTGCTGTCGATCTTTTTCCACTGCCACAGCAGCGTACCCGCGCACAGCAGCAGATACACCGTGACGCTGGCATAGCATACGTTTGCGTGGATGCCGTCGGAATAGTTCCCGTGCAGGGTGACGGCGTAGTGCACGGGCAGAAGCAGCGCGCCAAGCTCCGCGGCGCAAAGATAGAGCTTCGCCGCAAGGTCGAGCCGACGGTGCTTGCTGGTCTCCTCCTAGACGAGGATGGCTATGTACTGGTAGAACAGATACAGAATGAGGATCATAGTGCCGATGAAGAAGCGGTGCAGCGTGTCGTTCAGAAAGCGCGGCACGGTGTCGAGATGGTTGACGGTGTATATCGTCAGCGCGTCAAAGACGAGGTGAACCAGTGCCGTAACGAGCAGCACGGAGAAGGTCCTGTGCAGAGGTGAGCTTTTCCGCTCGGCGGAGAAATACATATACGCGACCAGAGCCAAAACCAGAAACAGCGCTATTTCCATTCGCAGCATTTTCGTCACCTCACCTTTATGATAAACTGTGGCCGCCGAAAAATAAAGCCCGTGAATCGGATGAAATGTGTTTATTTTATAGGTATATAAAAAATTCTCCGGCTGCGTACAGCCGGAGAATAACACGGTATCAGCTAATTTTCAGGGTCTCCCAGAGAGTGTTCACGAAATCGAGCATATCCGAATCAAGGTTGCGGTACGCGTACTCGTTGTACAGCGCGCTGAAATCTTCGATTTCGGGATAGAGAATCTCCATGGCCTCTTCGCCGAGATCCTCCTGATAGCCCTCGTCCTCATAGACGAGAGAGTTGGGGGAGGCGTAGTAGATGTACTCGGCGTTTGCGATGGCAGGCTCTGCGGAGAGCATGTAGTTTATGAATATCTCCGCAAGCTCCTTGTTCTGGCAGCAGGAGGGGATGCACATCGCGTCGATGAAGTAGTTCGTGCGCTCGGGGTAATAGAACCGGAGGTCAACGTCGTCGGCCTCGGCGTCAAGCATCGTGAAGTAGTCGCCCGCGTAGTACGCGCCGATGGCTGCCTCGCCGGACTCCATCATGTTGTATATCTCGTCCATGACGTAGCTCTTGACCAGCGGACGCTGCTCCTTGAGCTTTGCCAGCGCCTGTTCCCACTCACTGTGGTCGTCGGAGTTGACGTTCAGGCCGAGCATGTACTGTGCGGTTGCGAATGCGTCGCGGGAGTTGTTGAACTGGAGAATGTCTCCGGCGTACTTATCGTTCCACATCAGCTCCCAGCCCTTAGCGTCGGCCTCATCAACGACGTTTGCGTTGTATATAACGCCGATAACGCCGTAGGTGTAGGGGATGGAGTACATGTCATCCGGGTCGTAGTACAGGCCGCGGAAGCTCTCGTCGATGTACTGATAGTTCGGAATGTTGTCAAAGTCGAGCGGGAGGAGCATATCTTCGCTTGCCATGCGGGCTATCATGTAGTCCGACGGGATAACAACGTCAAAGCTCACAGCTCCGCTGGAGAGCTTGGCGTACATGTCCTCGTTGCTGGCGTAGGTGCTGTAATTGACCTTTACCTTGACGCCGTAGGTCTCATAGTACCACTGCTCGAAAGCCTTTATGGTGTCGAGCGAATCGTCCGAACCGTCGGAGATGTATTCGCCCCAGTTGTAGACGTTCAGCGTCAGCGTCTGCGAGCCGCTGCTGACGAGCACGACTATCAGTATGACGGCGAGCACCGTGGAGATGCTGCCGATCGCTATCCGGCGGCCGCGGCTGCTTTCGCGGCGTCTGCGCTTCGGCTCGGCGTTCGGGTCGCTGTCGACAAGATTTGTGAGGATGAGGAGCGCAAGGATGACAAAGAAGATTATCGTTGCCAGCGCGTACATCTTGGGCGTGACGGTCTTTTTCGTCATGTTGTAGATGCGTATCGGCAGAGTCTGGAAGCCGTTGCCCGCGGTGAAGTAGCTGATGACGAAGTCGTCGAGCGAGAGGGTGAAGGCCATTATCATGCCGGTCACGATGCCGGGCATGATCTCCGGCAGCTCAACTTTGAAGAAAGCGCGCACCGGCGTGCAGCCGAGGTCGAGCGCCGCTTCCGGCAGAGAGCGATCCATCTGGCGCAGCTTTGGCAGGACCTGAAGAATGACGTACGGCAGGCAGAAGGTGACGTGCGAGATGAGCATCGTCCAGAAGCTGAGGCTTGTCGCCGCGCCGAACAGCCGCCCCACGAATACAAACATCAGCATCAGCGAGATACCGGTGATGATGTCGGGGTTTATCATGGGGATATTCGTCACGGTGTCCATCGTTGCGCGCAGGTACTTATTGCGCATACGGTTGATGCCGACAGCGGCGGCAGTGCCCATGACGGTGGAGACTACGGATGCGCTGAGCGCGAGGATAAGCGTATTCCGGACGGCACCGAGCGTCTCCGCGTCCTTCATAAGCTCACGGTACCAATTGAGGGAGATGCCGGAGAAAACGGAAAGGCTCTTGGCCTCGTTGAACGAGAAGAACAGCAGTATCGCGATCGGTGCGAACAGGAAGATCATAATGAGGGCGGTGTACACCTTGGACATTTTTTTCATGCTTCACACCTCCTCAGTCAATGTGCGAGCGCTTGTCGGCAAAGCGCTGCATCAGCGCCATGCCCGCAAGCAGGATTATCATAAGAATGAAGGCAATGGCGGCGGCAAAGTGCAGATTGTTTGCCACATACTGCCCCTCGATAGCGTCGCCTATGAGGAAGAACTTGCCGTTGCCAAGCTTCTGGGAAATGTAGAAGGTGCTTATTGACGGGATGAGCACCATCGTCACGCCGGAGATGACGCCCGGCAGACTCAGCGGCCAGATTACGCGGCGCGGGACCCCGCTGCCGCTGCATCCGAGGTCGTACGCCGCCTCGATGAGACGGTTATCCATCTTCGCCATGATGGAGTATATCGGCAGCACCATGTACGGGAAGTAGTCGTACACCATACCGATGACGACTGCGGCCTCGGTGCCGATGATGTGAATGCGGCCAAGGCCGAGCGCGGAGAGAAAGCCGTTTATGATGCCGGTGTCCTGAAGAATGGTCATCCACGCGTAGGTGCGGATAAGGAAGTTCATCCACATGGGGATCATTATGAGCGTGATTATTATCTTCTGCGCCCTGGCATTTGCGCGAGCGATTATGTACGCCATCGGGTAGCCCAACAGCAGGCATATAGCGGTGGATATCACGGCCAGCTTCAGCGAGCGGCCGAAGATGACGAGATAGGTGTGCACCTCGCGGGTCGCCGCGCCGTCGTCAACGGTCGAGGTGGCGGTGAAAAAGCGGGCGACGTTATCAAAGGTGAAGTTGAAATTCGTGTCTGTGAACGCATAGTACGCCACGAAGATGAGCGGGACGACGATGAACAGCACCGCCCACACCGAATACGGCGTCAGCAGCAGGCGCTGAGTCAGCCGCGATGATTTCTGAACGTTCTGCTTCATTCTTCTATCTCGCTTTCCGCGTCGCTCAGCTCGTCAAACTCGTTGGAGAAGGAGGAGTAGTCGCCGTACATGCCGGAGTATTCGGACTTCTTCATGATGTGTATCGCGTCAGGCTCGATATAAAGGCCGATGTGCTCGTCCACATCGACGAAATCTGTGGTCTGTATCATCCACTTGATGCCGCCGATATCGACGATTATCTCATAGTGTACGCCGAGGAATGTGACGGAGGTCACGACGCCCTTGAGCATTCCCTTTTCCTCGGAAACAATGTCCACGTCCTCGGGGCGGATAACGACGTCAACGTTCTCGCGCTTTTCAAAGCCGGCGTCCACGCAGTCAAAGGTGTGACCGGAGAAATTGACCTTGTAGTCGGCGAGCATCACACCGTCGAGGATGTTGCTCTCGCCGATGAAATCGGCAACAAAAGCGTTCTGCGGCTCGTTGTATATGTCGATAGGCGTGCCGATCTGCTGGATGCGGCCTTCGGACATGACGACAACGGTGTCGGACATCGAGAGCGCCTCTTCCTGATCGTGCGTAACGAACACGAAGGTGATGCCCATGGCCTTCTGGATCTTCTTCAGCTCCTGCTGCATGTCCTTGCGCAGCTTGAGGTCGAGCGCGGCGAGCGGCTCGTCCAGCAGCAGGACTTTCGGGCGGCTGATGAGCGCGCGGGCTATGGCGACGCGCTGCTGCTGACCGCCGGAAAGACTGGTGACGCTGCGGTGCTCAAAGCCGGTGAGCGCGACCATGCTGAGCATCTCGTTGACGCGCTGATCTATCTCGTCACGCGGGACTTTCTTCTCGCGCAGCGGGAAAGCGACGTTCTCAAAAACGTTGAGATGGGGGAACAGGGCGTAGCGTTGGAAAACGGTGTTGACGTTGCGCTTATACGGCGGCAGCTCGTTTATATTCTCGCCCATGAAGATGATGTCGCCCTCGTCGGGGGTGGTGAAGCCGCCGATGAGACGGAGCGTGGTGGTCTTGCCGCAGCCGGAAGGGCCAAGCAGCGTGAGAAATTCGTTGTCGTAGATATCAAGATTGATATGATCCAGCACGACCTCGCCGTCAAAGGACTTTGTGATGTTTTTCAGCTCGATGATTTTTTTCATGGCTCTGCCCCCAAAATAAAAAAAGTGACGCATGCTTTGCGGCATACGTCACTTGAAAAGCCCATTATCCCCGGCACTCAGCCGGAGTATATTAAGCCTCTTTTGGTATGAGAGTCTATATAGCAAAGATTACTTTTACTACTCTTATTGACCATTTCACAAGTTTGTATGCCCTTAAAGCATCGGTTTATAGTAACCAACTTATAAAACTTGAGCTTTTAACTCAATCAATAAGGCAACAGAAGTTGCCGCCGCATTCCGCGGAAAATCGGCATTCGACCCGGCTGTCCGTGTGGCCTTGGCCGTTAAAAACGGCGGTCGTATCTTGCTTCGGATAAACTCATATCCAATTGAGACGACTCATTCTAACAGTATTCAACAGACTTGTCAATGATAATTTCAGCTTTTTTCAATATTCCACGTTCCAGAGAAAAAGCCCCTGCGGCGGCGCGGTGAATCCGGCGCGGCCGCGGTCAAGAGAGGCGAGAATATCGGGCATCTCTTCGGCGCGGCGTCTGCCGGATCCGACCTCAATGAGCGTCCCTGCGATGATGCGCACCATATTATATAGAAAACCGTCGCCCGTGAGCGTGAGGCGGAGCTCGCCGCCGATGCGCTCGATATCTATGCTCTCGACCGTCCGCACGGCAGACTTTTTCATGTGCCGGTTCGCGCAGAATGCAGTGTAATCATGCGTCCCGCAGAGGAGCGCGGCGGCGCGGCGCATAGCGTCAGCGTCAAGCACCTGAGGGAAAAAGTACAGATACTTCCGCTCAAACACGTTCGGCTCCGCGCTGTTCCATATGCGGTAGACATAGCTCTTTCTGCGGCAGTTCAGCCTCGCGTGAAAGCGCGGCGGGGCAAGCTCCAGCGATTCCGCGGCGATATCGTCCGGCAGGTAGCGGCGGATGCCCTCCAGCGGTTCTGCGGGGCGGAGCTCCGTGTCCGCGCGGAAGGAGCAGACCTGCATCCGCGCATGGACGCCCGCGTCCGTGCGTCCGGAGCCCGCGACCTCGACGGGCTGCGCCAGAAGGCGGGTGAGCAGCGTTT
>ULSK01007647.1_pt1 | contig 9542 bp, 12 predicted proteins | sample 1956311 | NCBI WGS metagenome assembly ULSK01 (sample SAMEA4835706, study PRJEB28245) | human gut metagenome | biome: gut microbiome; material: fecal sample | place: Denmark | collected 2008 | reverse complement strand
CAGATGAGATAGGGGGAGTGCCCGCAGGGCGAGGGGGTTAATACAAACAGAAACTTCACTCCCAAATACATCGCCTTTACTTGGTGATGATGCAAGAAAATAGAGGGAAAGTATACTCATAGCGAATGGGGTAACCTTTACCGCAAAAAAACTTATGAAATCTTTCCAAACCCTCTCATTCATTAACATTCAAGTCTATCCCCATGGATTTTCTACCAATCCCTTATTTCACAATAAAAAAACCGGAAGCAAAATATCAATTCTGCTCCCGGCAATCAACACCTATTTACTTAACTATCAATTTCTATCGGACATAAGTAGAAACACTCTTCTCCTGAGTTTCAGAGATTGCTTCTTCTCCTGAATCTTCCTTCTCAAAATCACAAGGATAAACTTCCGTTCCATGAGGAGTCCTCACTTTTATTTTTAACCCTTTCAAATCGGGATTCTCCATATTCAAATCCTCCAACCGGAAAGAAGCTACCCCCCATAGAAAATGCTCTACCTCTGGATCATTCAAACGATTATGGCGCAACTCCAATTGTAAATAACCATCTTCATCAGGATTTGGAGACAAAGAATAATCCCTCACCAAGTTAATCATATGCTTTTCATAACCAGCACCACGCATTTCGAACTGAACAGTCAGGTACTTATCGCTCGTCCACATATCCAACACATTCACAGGATCATTACCGATACTATCGGTCGTTTCAGGAGTGATAGGAATAACATTCTTAACCAACACAGAATCTATATCATTGATAAGAATATAATAATCATATCCTTCCCGCTGTCCTTCGAGAAAAGAGAAGTTCACGATTACCCGTTTTCCGTCTTTCAACAAATAATTAGGCAAACGACTGCCATTCGACGGGAAAAGTGTTTGCTTACTATCCAACTGGATATATGGTTCACTCCCGTCTTTTACGACCATATCGCCCACCGCATAGGAAAACGGAACGTATCCGCCATCGTCATCATCGTCACAAGACGACAGCCCGCACAATGTCACAACACCTAATAATCCTACCAATAAAAACTTTTTCATTTTCATATTCGTCTGTTTTTTTAGTTTATTCGCTTTTATGGGGTAAACGTAAACCACTCAAAAATACTGCACCGAATTTTGTTAAAGAGTTAAAAACAATTTTTCTATCACCTATCATGCAGTATTTTTACATCGTTGCATTTAATAAATAACAGGAATCATCAAAAAATGAACGAAGCAGAGCTGGTAGAGTGTTGCAAGCGGAAAGATATGACGGCACAGAACGAGCTGTATCAACGCTATGCCGGTGAAATGTTCGCACTTTGTATCCGTTACTCCGGGAACAGAGATTTCGCCAAAGATCTTTTACATGACGGGTTCCTTAAAGCCTTTACCTCTTTGGATAAATTTTTCTACCGAGGCGAAGGCTCATTAAAAGCATGGTTGAGCCGTATTATGGTAAATACAGCATTAGAAGCGATTCGCAAGCAAACACAACATATCGAGCTCGACATCGAAACCGCTCCCGAAATAGCCGACCCGGAATATGAAGACGACGACAAAATCGTAAAAAACATACCTCAGGAAACGCTTCTTCGATTCATTTCGGAATTGCCGGACGGATACCGCACGGTATTCAATCTGTTCACATTCGAGAACAAATCACATAAAGAAATCGCAAACCTGCTTCATATAAATGAAAAAAGCTCCTCATCACAATTACATCGGGCACGAACGATATTGATGAATCGAGTTAAACAATATTGGGCACAATATGAAAACGGATAAAACTAAAAATTGGACAGACAGCTGGAAAGAGCAGCTCGATAAATATTCGGTTACTCCTCCGCCAGAAGTTTGGGAAGAACTTTCCAAAGAGCTCGCTCCACGCCGTATCCCCTTTTGGAAAAGAACCATTTGGTGGGCAGCCGCTTGTATTACACTTTTGTTATGTACTTTTATCGGGTTACAATTCCTCCGTACGACTACCGACTTAAACAATCTCCCGCTTCAAACAAAAATATCCGGCTCGGAGCAAATGGAAGTATCTCGAATGCAAAATACTGTACCCTCGATAAAACAGGAACCACTCGATATAATAGCCCAATCTTATAAACCGATACGAGCACCGCAAACACCAGACTGTACCGATGTGGAAAACCATACGCCATCTCAAATAAACGAATCGCGACACATCGAACAACGGGAATCTTCCGAACCGGAAAAATCAACTCCGGAGAAAAAACGAGACAACGCACAGACTGGCTTGTTTCCATCGAGAAATGAGAATACCAGTACGACAACAATACATACGCATACACAACCCAAAACCACCAAAAGCACTTGGTCTTTGGGCCTATCTCTGGGGAATAACCTAATCGCGTCAGCCGACAATCGAAACGGATTCAGCAATTTAGCCCCTTATGCCTCTGCCGAAATGGCAAGTCTCCCTTCCGAAAAAAATCTTTCGAACTCCGAAGGGCCGGTAACAACACCCTACCAACATATCATGCTGCAAAATATCAATAGCCAACCCAAAACAGACATTAAACACCACTTTCCCGTATCGGTTGGAATTACAGTCCAGAAAGAACTGAACAATCGACTGGCATTAGAAACGGGACTTGTATATACCTATCTTTCGTCCGACTTGACTGCCGGAGGAGCTGCATACTATACACAAAACCAGCAACTACACTATTTGGGAATACCGTTAAAACTAAACTGGAATTTCTTAAAAAAGCGCTATTTCAATCTCTACCTATCGGGAGGCGGAATGTTGGAAAAATGTGTTCACGGAGAACTCTCCGCACAGTACGAAATGAACAATCGTCCGCCGTTTTCCAACGACGAGACTCTGCACATAAACCAATTGCAGTGGTCCGTATCGGCATCGGCCGGAATCTCTTTCAAACTGGCGTCGCATATAAGCCTCTATGCCGAGCCCGGTATCGTCTATTACTTCGACGATGGATCGGACATTTCGACCATTCGTAAAGAAAAAACCTTTAACATCAATCTGCAAGCCGGACTTCGGTTCAATTTCTGAATTTCCGCTCGATTTTTACACTTCTCTCCAAACAAAGCATTCCAATCTACATACCGTCGAAAAAGTAGAATACCGACAATCCTCTTTTTTATTCAAAAATGAATAAATATTTATACATGCAATAATTACTGTTTATTTATTCAAAAATAGAAGAAAATAAAGGTAATATATATGCATTATGATTACCTTTGCAAGCTCGAATAAAAAGAAAAATAATATGGACGAAAAAAGCAAAATACCCACTCCCGTTATTTCACTGATTCCATTGTTCGTTCTTGTCGCACTGTTGGCTATGGTTATCCCTATCTTCGGTGGAGATGCCCTTTTAGGAGGAAGCCAAGATCGCTTCTGATCGCTTCGTCCGTATGTGTAGGCATAGCCATGATAAAATACAATTATAAATGGAGTTCTCTCGAAGAAGGCATGGCTAAAAACATAAAGAAAGTGACACCGGCCATCATCATCTTACTACTCATCGGAGCCATTTCCGGCACATGGATGCTCAGTGGCATAGTTCCCACGCTCATATATTACGGGTTACACACGCTCACACCTCAGATATTCTTGGCATCTTGCTGTCTCATCTGCGCCATCGTTTCCGTCATTACCGGGAGCTCTTGGACAACCATCGCCACCATCGGCGTGGCCTTGCTCGGGATAGGAAAGGCACAAGGATTCGAAGCTGGGTGGATTGCCGGCGCTATCATTTCGGGGGCTTATTTCGGTGATAAAATCTCTCCGCTCTCCGATACGACGGTGCTCGCTTCGTCCACCACCGGGACAAAACTTTTCACCCACATACGCTATATGCTTGTCACGACAGTACCCTCGATAATCATTACGCTGATAATTTTTACGATTGCCGGATTCTTAAAGGGAAATGTCGCTCACGAACAAACAGCCCTGTTTGCCGATACATTAGCGCAAAAATTCAATTTATCGCCCTGGCTTCTCCTCGTTCCTGTCATTACAGGAATCCTTATACTCATAAAACTTCCCACCATTATCACACTGTTTATATCCTCGGTCATTGCAGGAATATGCATACTCATCTTCCAACCTCATATTCTCCTGCAAATCGCACAAGGTGAAACCCTAGACTTCACTACCGGATTCAAAGCCTTGATGACTTCCGTATTCGGCAGCACCTCTTTATCGACCGGACAACCTGAAATCGATGCGCTCGTCGCCACCCGGGGAATGCGAGGCATGATGGATACCATTTGGCTCATTATATGCGCCATGTGTTTCGGTGGTGTCATGTCGGCAAGCGGTATGATCCGTAGCATTACCGACGTTTTCGTCCGTTTCGTCCGTAAACCGAAAAGTGCCGTATGCTCCACCGTCGCCTCCGGACTTTTTTTCAACACTTGTACGGCCGACCAATACCTGTCCATCATACTGACCGGAAACCTCTTCAAAGAACTATATAAGAATAGGGGATTGGAAAGCCGGCTACTCAGCCGTACCGTGGAAGATTCGGTCACTGTAACATCGGTATTGATTCCGTGGAACTCTTGCGGAATGACACAAGCGACCGTTCTCGGAGTAAGCACTCTCACTTATCTGCCTTATTGCTTTTTCAATCTGCTAAGCCCGTTAATGTCTATGATCATCGCCTTTACCGGATTCAAAATTAAACAAACCTTTTCGTCCGAACTATCCGGAAATAATTCGAAACCGATAAAACAAGCGGCATAAAAGCTGTTTCGATTTTTATGGGTATTGAAAAAACGAAACAGGTTACTCAGGCCCGGCTACTTTTCCGATTCAGGAAGTTGTGTCGTACTTAAAATAGTATCGGCCTTCTCCACGTCTTCGGCAAAGACATTCAACCTGATGGCTCCCACTTCCGAATTTGTCAAAGGCAAGACACTCGAAAATATCTCATTGGACAAAAAACATGGAACTCCGTTTGTCTCCAATACATCTTTTACGATATTCGCTTCGACCGGAGAATCGAATGTACGATATAATACGATCTCTTTTTCCATAGGGCTCCAATTTTTAGTGACTTTTGTCAAAGATAGCGAAAGGTGAGCGCAGAGACAAACGGAAATTTCATTTCCGATCTGGCTATGCCGAACCGCATCCCATCTTGGACTTGTTTCAAAGATAACAATTTTTCTGTAAAATAGGTCGAAGGCAGTTTTAATTTTTTCCCTCCAACGAAGAAAAGAGCAAGTTTACGGCCTCTGTATAATCTTTTACATTCCGGGACTTCGATAAACGCTTTCTCAATCGCTTCTCCATATCAGGTAAAAGATACTCCCAAAACGACATCATACGAGTCAACAACTGATGTTCTCCTTGCAATAGAGTTTTATAATCGGTAAAAACACGCTCGTGCAACGAAGCCACCCTGCGATAAGAGTTCACACTCGAAAAATTTTCATTTCCATATTCCTCTGCCAGCCACGGTTTCGCCAATAATCCTCTGCCGACCATAAGCCCCGACAACCGGGGAAACTCCCGCTCCACGGCAACCATCTCCTCTACCGTGGTCAAGTCCCCGTTATAAACCAACGGAATAGGACAAGCCTCGTAAAACCGACCGAAAGATTCCATATCCACACAACCCTTGTACCGCTGTTTCCCCAGTCGGGCATGAAGCGTGATTTGCCGCAAAGGCAAACTTTCGAGTAAAGGTAATAGCTTCAATGCCTCCGAAGGCTCCTCCCACCCCAATCTCATCTTCACCGAAAATTCCAAAGAGTCATACGATTCCAAAGGCCGCAACAATCGCTCTACCTCGTCAGGGAACGGCAATATACCCGACCCCTTATGACGATAAGCCAATATCGGGAAAGGACACCCTAAATTTATATCGACCCGAGTATAGCCAAGAGAAGCCATACAATCCACAATACGTCTCAGTTCATCGGCCTCCGAGGCTATCGCCTGCGGAACGACCGGCACACCCCGGTTGTTTTCAAAGTCTATATCTCGTAAATCCTTCCTTCGGAAATCTCCCTTCTCGATTCTCACAAAAGGGGTATAATAAGCGGCGATGCCACCGAATAAAGCGGCATGTGCCTTACGATAAACCACATCGGTATAACCTTGCAATGGAGCAAAATACACAGGTAATGACATATGGCGAAAATAATACAAATTGGATACAAAAACAAATTTGGCGAGCTGCCGAGTAAAAATACCACTTTTACCCCTCTTCCTCTGTGTCTCTCATAAAATCGGAGTAAGGGGCGAAAGCGGAATACATCTCAACCTCTCCCATGTCCTATGGCATTACAGGGCATTCACCCCCTCCTCACCCTGCCGTGTCCCGCAGCATTGCGGGGTGGCGCAAAGCAAAATATAGGAGAAACGGTACGTAGTAACGGAGAAGCCGAAACAACAATAGAACAAAGATGACGAAAGATGTCTCACTCCTCCCCTATATTTTGCGTTGCAAAACACAGGGGAGAAGAAGTAAGGCACTCTATAATGGAAATCGAAGCAGGAATCAGCCTCTCCCAAAAGTCTTGTATGTGGTTATCGACAACAATCTCATCGCCAAAATTCAAGTCTCCCCCTCTGATTTTCTACTAAACCTAAAAAAACAAGATGAGACTGTACAGCTTCCCGAACAAGATATTCCGATAAGCCTATCTCCCTGTTAAATTAAATAAAGCCGGGAATACATGATTAAATTTATTATATCTTTACACAACTTAAAACAAGCAAAACATCATGCCCATGAACAAAATAATTCTATTCTGTTTTCTATTTTTATGGATAGGACTACACCCTATCGCTGCTATTAGCTTGGAAAAACAATCGACCGTCGGACAAAAGATTCGTCAGGCCATACAAGGGAAAAATGCAACGGTCGGCGTAGCATTCTCGATCGACGGACAATTATTTACGTTTAACGACGAACATCGGTATCCGCTAATGAGTGTTTTTAAACTCCATGTTACCATAGCAGCTCTTCAAAAAATGGAAAACGAATGTATCGCTCTGGACTCTTTACGCTTCATCGAATCGTCTCAAATACACAAAGACACTTATAGCCCACTAAGAGAATTATACCCCGAAAGAAACTTTTATCTTTCTTACGCCGACCTCATGCGCTATGCCGTTTCTCAAAGCGACAACAACGCTTGCGACATTCTCATAGACTATCTCGGCGGTATCGATATCGTGAAAGACCGAATCGACAAATTGGGCATCACAAACTACAATCTCACCGAAACCGAAGAAACCATGCACTCTCGCATATCCAATTGCTATAACAATTGGAGCACACCTTCGTCCACACTTCAACTATTGGAAAAACTCTACAACGAACCGATACTGAATGAAACACATACCGAATTTCTAAAAAATATTTTGATAGAAACTTCTACCGGAAAAGATAAAATAAAAGCCGGATTGCCCGATAATATTGCCTTAGGCCACAAAACAGGTAGCTCCGATCGTTTGGACGGCGGAACAAAAATCGGCGACAACGATACCGGCGTAATCTATCTCCCGAACGGGAAATTATGCTTTCTCGCTATTTTCATCAAAGACTCTCGTGAGAGCGACCAAACCAATGCACAAATTATCGCCGATATCGCAAGAATCATTTACAATTCCGCGATTCAAAAACAAGAAACATGAAACGCTCTTTTACATACATCATTCTACTTTATCTTTTAACCATCGGTTGTTCCGGGAAATCCGCTTCTGTTATCGGCGGGGCTAACGGATCTACCGAAATTAGCGTTGCTGACTGTGATACCGATACGATTTTAACAGGAGATGACTTAGAAAAATTCGACAGTCTTTTCAACGCATGGGTAAACAATTACAACACCAACCCGATAACCCGCCTCAGCAGCAACACGAATGATGCGAAAAAATTGGAACAATTTCCGCAATTGCTAAACATGGGAAAAAAAATCATTCCCTGTATCATCACCCGATTGCCCGACAAAAACCTATTTTGGACATTAACGCTATATGACGAACTGCAAGACATCGATAGCTTAAAGTCATTCGACTATACCCGAGGCGAACAATTCAGAGCACAAGAAACCCTCCGGAAATATGTAGAAGCTAAGTTACACAAGAAGAAACGGGTATTCAATTCAGATCAAGAAAAAATAAAAGCTATTCGAGAATTGGCTAAGGAGTACGGCTGGGAAGAAGATTCTACGCTCTCTCCCCGCGAAAAAGACTCCATACTCCTCAACTTAGATTACGAAATCACAGAGGAAACATTCAAATTTTACAAAAATGGAAATAACGAGGAGTAAAATACTAATCATAATGGGCATTATCATGCTCATAGGATTCATCACAATAGGGTTTTTCATTTTTCCGATAGGCATTACCCTATGCTCCATAGTCGGATTATGTTATGGAATTATAAGCAAAGACAAATTATTCACCCGATGGTCATTCATCGGGTTATCGGTAGGAATCATTTTTTTAATCTACACCTATTACGTTATACAAGGAATGTAAAGAACTATTCCCCAATATAAAATGAAAGCACCGTATATTATTGATATACGGTGCTTTCATTTTATATCATCGTCGTTTTCACTCAAACATATGACGCAATTTACTGAATATTCGCTGTTTAGCTGTGAGTGTAGGCTGTATATTGGGGGCAGTTTTCAAATCCTCGAAATGCTTCTTTTCGCTGGCATTGAGGTTTTCTGGAATGTAAACCGATACATTTACAATCAAGTCACCTACTCCATAACGATTGACCGAAGGCAATCCTTTTCCCCTAAGCCGGAATATTTTTCCGGGTTGAGTACCGGGATCCACTTTTATACGAGCCTTACCATCGAGAGTAGGAACTTCGATAGAACCACCCAATACGGCAGTCGGCAAATCGAGCAGCAAATTATATATCAAATCGTTCTCGTCGCGCAGTAAATCGGGATGCGGTTCCTCTTCGATTAAAATCAACAAATCACCATTCACACCGCCATGACGAGCAGCATTCCCTTTGCCCGCCATAGAGAGTTGCATACCTTCGGATACCCCGGCCGGAATATTCAACGTGATTACCTCTTCTTCACGTACGATACCTTCCCCGGCACAATGCGGACACTTCTTCGTAATAATACGGCCCTCTCCACCGCAGTCGGGACACGTAGTCGTCGATTGCATAGCTCCGAGAAAAGTCTGTTGTACCCGTGTCACTACTCCCGACCCGTTACATTTCGAACACGTTGTATAAGCCGTACCGTTCTCTGCACCCGTACCGTTACAATGAGAACAGCTCACATACTTAGGAACCTTTATTTTTTTCTCGACACCGGTAGCGATCTCTTTCAATGTCAGTTTCACCTTTACTCGTAAATCCGAACCTTTATTGACATGACGACGTCCCCCTCGTGAGCCGCCCCCGAAGCCTTCGAATCCGCCGAATCCACCACCGAAAATATCGCCGAAATGCGAGAAAATATCCTCCATAGACATACCGCCGCCACTGAAACCGCCACCGGCAGCACCACCTAACCCTTGATGCCCGAACTGGTCGTAACGAGCCCG
>ULSK01030778.1_pt1 | contig 9580 bp, 10 predicted proteins | sample 1956311 | NCBI WGS metagenome assembly ULSK01 (sample SAMEA4835706, study PRJEB28245) | human gut metagenome | biome: gut microbiome; material: fecal sample | place: Denmark | collected 2008 | reverse complement strand
CCATCGCTTGGTATGCTGCCAACCGCGCCTGGTGGGAGCCCGCCAAAGCCGCCACCGAAGCCCGCTACCGCGCCCAAGGCCAGTAAGAATTCGGTTCGTGTGGCGCAAGCCGGACAATTGAAGTTCGGTAAGCGGTGATCGAGGAGACGCGTTGCAGGCGAGTCAACCTCGCCGGGGAATGGATGTGTGGTTTGGCGTACATTTTGTTCGCTAGCCTTAGTTGCAGATCCAGGTTTGGTGAAGGATGAAAAACGGCCGCACCTCGAAGGTGCGGCCCCTATTGCGTCTCCTGGTGCTTGGCAACTGATAACTTTTGTCAAATGGAAGGTGTTGTCAAGCCTCTAAGCGACGCGAGGTCGCGCCTGCACAGCATAGATGCGTAATTCATGGGCATATCTCGCTTATGTATGGCAGATTTTGGGGTTTGTACGGAGGCATCTCGCCTATGTATGGCAGTCTGTTTTTGAAACAAGCTAGTTAGGGGGTAATTTTGTACCCTCTAACTGCGGTCTTTCCGGAATGACCTGCCATATATAAGCGAAATGTCTCCGGGCGACCTGTCGAATCTGCCATATATAAGCCCGATGTGGTGCGAAAATGCTTGTAATGGGGGCGAAGTTGCAGACTTGGATGACTTTGGCCCCGTTAAACGTAGGGTTTGGCGCTGACGTCGGCGCTAACCGTCGGGGCGGCTTACCTGACTTACTCGGCGGACTCGAGTCTGAGTTCTTGGCTGGCGACCACCGACTTGGCGGCCGCGTCGAGTTCGTTGGTGATGTTGCGCAGGTTGTCGGCGTATTTGCGAATGTCGTCCGTCGCTTTGGTGAAGTCGCTGGCATTGCCGCTTGCGGGGCATGCTGGCGCGCTTTCCACGGCTTTGGCCAGTGTGATCGCATCCTTCAGGGTTTCGAGCGTGGTGCCGTCCGCCACGTCATTCACGGTGAGTTTCGCTGCTTCTTCAGCTTCTTGTTGCGCTTCTTCAAAGCTCTCCTGATGCGTGGCGAGCGCCTTCGCATTCAACGCGCAGGTGTCGCTGGCGGCTTGTGTCATTTCGCGCTTGTTGGAGACTGCGATGATGGCGACGGCTGCGAGCGCGATGGCAGCTACTGCGATCATGGCGATGATGGCGATGGTCTTGCGCTGTTTCACATTGTTTTTCTGCATGGTTGGCTGCATGGTGGTTCCTCTCTTCTCGTGTGGCTCTCATTTCAGACAAAACGTTGCGAGTATACAAAAAACACTTCCGAGAAACGATTTACCGCTGGAAATAATGCGGATTATTTTGCTGTGAAAGGAATTTGTTTGTGATTGCGATGCTGGGCGCGTCAGGATCGCATGGCATTTATGCTGGAGGGAGAAACGTTTTAAGGGGGTTTGATGGCGTATCGTGCGACACTGAAGGATGTGGCCGCTGCCGCGGGGGTGTCTGTGACGACGGTTTCGCTGGTGTTGAATAATCGACCGGCTCGCGTGTCCGAGGAGAAGCGCAAGGCCATTGCCGACGCGGCAAAGAAACTGAATTACGTGCCGAATCAGAGCGCGCGAAGCTTGGTGACCAAGCAGTCCCAGCTGGTTGCGCTGATCGTGCCTGATATTGAGAACTTGTTTTTCGCGGCGCTTGCCAAGTGCGTGGAGGATGAGTGCGCCGCGCAGGGGTATTCGCTGATTGTGGCCAATTCCGATGATTCGCGTGTTACCGAGCATGAGTTGTTGCAGCGCCTTCCGGCTCGTGGGGTGGACGGTGTGATGCTGATTCCGGCGCGCGAGTCCTGCGCTGGCGATGCTGCTGAGCGGTTGCGTGAGGATGTGGCGCTTGTGTCGTGCCCTGTGGTGTTGATTGATCGTTTGACGCAGTGCGGTTGGTGCGATGCCGTTGGTTTTGACAATTATCTTGGTGGTCGTTTGGCTGCCCGTTATCTGTTGGAGGGTGGTCATACTCGTATTGGCATTGTGACTGGCGATACTGCGGAGTCGAGTGCTGCGGAGCGTCGTCGTGGGTTTGTGGATGCCGTCGAGCAGGCGGGGGAGTGTTTTGATTCGTCGCTATGCGTTGAGGGGGATTACCGTTTCGGTAGTGGCTATCATGCTGCGGATCAGATTATTGATGGCGGTGCGACGGCCGTGTTCTGCTGCAATGATGTGATGGCGCTTGGTTTCCGTCAGCGTATGGCGGAACGTGGGTTGCGCGTTACTGAGGATATGCAGGTGATTGGTTACGACAATATTCTCAAACGATTCGGTCTTGGTTGGCGTATGACCACCGTTGAGCAGAGCGTGGCTGATTTGGCCGCCGCCTGTTGGGGTATGTTGCGTGAGCGGATTGATGTTGCGGTTCGTGCCAAGTCCGGTACGGAATCAGGGGATGCTCGCCCGTGGCTTTCTAATCCGCAGGTTGAAGTGCTTACGCCGAAACTGGTGCAGGCCGCCTGCGCGTAGGATTGAGGATTTTTAGATACCTGCGGATCATGATGAGACGGGTGGCGCTGATAAATCTTGATTAAAGTGTCGTCGGAGTTTCTTATACGGTTAAATTGCTGGAAATAAAAGCAACACGCCGTATGGTAGTGCCGAATTTGCGTTCCTGATAAAACGCTTTATCATAAATCTTGTCAACACACAACATAAATGAGAAAGTGTTCGATACATAACTGACGACGCACCCGTATGGTGGCGGACCGTCGTCAGGCCCGTCAAAGAGGAAAGGCACACACATGAAAAAGATGATTCTTGATCTTGATACCGGCGTTGATGACGCGCTTGCCATTTCGTATGCTCTGGGAAGCCCGGAGATTGAACTGATCGGCATCACCGGTACCTACGGCAATGTGCTCGTCGAGCAGGGTGTGCGCAACGCACTGGCCGTGACCGACCTGCTCGGCCACCCGGAAGTCAAGGTGTATCAGGGTTTGCCGCACTCCAGCACCACCGACCATTTCGAAGTACTGCCAATCTCCGCGTTCATCCACGGCGACAACGGCATCGGCGACGTGGAAATCCCTGATTCCAACCGCTCCGTCGAAACCGAATCCGCGGTAGACTTCATCATCGACGCAGTGAAGACCTATGGCAAGGATCTCGTCTACGTGCCGACCGGCCCGATGACCAACATCGAAGCCGCACTGAAGAAGGCTCCGGAAATCAAAGACGAAATCGGCCAGATCGTGCTCATGGGTGGCGCACTGACCGTGCCCGGTAACTGCAACGCCTGCATGGAAGCCAACATTTCGCAGGATCCGGAAGCCGCCGACTACCTGTTCCGTTCCGGCGCTCCGACCACTATGATCGGCCTCGACGTGACCCTGCAGACCCTGCTCACCTACAAGGAAACTCAGCAGTGGCGCGATCTCGGCACCAAGGCCGGCAAGTTCCTGGCCGACATGACCGACTTCTACATCAAGGCCTACGAGACTACGTCCCCGCACCTGGGCGGCTGCGGTCTGCATGATCCGCTCGCCGTCGGCGTGGCGGTGGACCCGACCCTCGTCACCACCCTTGACATCAACATGAAGGTCGATGTGGACGGCCCGACCCGCGGACGCACCATCGGCGACGAAACCCGCCTCAACGACCCGGTCAAGACCATGAAGGTCGCCGTCGGCGTGGACGTGCCGAGGTTCCTCAACGAATTCATGACCCGCATCTCCGGCCTCGCCGCAAAAGCGCAGTGAACGACGGCTCGCGCGGAAAACGTTCCACGGAGCGTTTCCCGCGCAACCCTCACCACGGAATCACCATCGAAATAATCGCAACACAACATCACAAAAACCAAGCGAAGAAGCGAAAGAAGAACTGACATGTCTACCAGCAACGCAGCCGCAACGGCAGTCAACACCGCACCATCGCAAGCCCCCGTCGACCCGTTCGACGATCCGGTGACCAGCAACAAGATGGCCGTCCGCGCCCTTATTCCGCTGCTGATCACCTTCGTGCTCGGCACCCTGTGCCTGCAGGGATTCAACCTCGTGTTCCAGCAGGTCGGCGCCGACGTCGGCGCGCCGGCGCAGGCGTCCCTCATCACCGCGTTCCCCAGCATCGTGCTCGGCATCGTGTGCTTCATCTATGGATCCCTCGGTGACTTCGTCTCCCTGAAGAAGCTCGTCACCTTCGGCCTCGTGACCCTGTTCATCGGCTCCATCTTCGGTTTCGTGGCCAACTATTTCTTCGCCGCGAACCTGTGGACCGTGATCATCGCTCGAGTGCTGCAGACCGCAGGCGAGCAGGTGGCAGGCTCCGCCTTCCTGGTGGTGGCCACCAAATACCTGCGCAACGACCTGAAGGTCATCTTCTTCGGCCTGTTCACCGCCGCATACCAGCTGTCCGCTTCCATCGGCGTGTTCGCGGCCGGCATGCTCAGCTCCATCGCATGGCAGTTCCTGTTCCTGATCCCGTCCGTCACCATCCTGTTCCTGCCGATCCTGCTCAAGACCCTCCCGTCCAAGAGCGGCAACGGCCAGAAGGTCGACGCGTTCGGCTTCGTGATCTTCGGCTTCGCCACCGCGTTCCTGACCCTGTTCTTCTCCTACATGTCCTGGTGGATGCTCGTGGTCTCCCTGCTGCTGTTCGTGGCATTCGCCTTCTACATCAACAAGGCCTCCAACCCGTTCATCACCCCGGCGTTCTTCAAGAACACCCGTTGGCTGCGCGCCATCTGTCTGATCCTCGTGTTCTACTTCGTGAACTACGCACTGAGCCCGATCTTCAATGCCATTGGTACCAACATCTACGGCATGACCACCACCCAGGTTTCCCTGCACATCGTGTGGGCCTTCGTGGTCGCCGCTGTGGTGGGCACCTGCTCCGGCATGATCATCCGCAAGATCGGCATCAAGGCCGGCATCGTGACCGCAGGCACCCTCATGTTCCTGGGATGGACCGGCGCGGCATTCTGCGTGAACTCCGGTTTTGTGGTGCTGACCCTGTGCGCATGCGTGTTCTACGCGGGCTGTGGCCTTATGTACTCTCCAGTCGTTTCCACCGTGCTCGGCACCATTGAGAAGGACGAATCTGGTCGTGGCGTCGGCATGAACGATCTGGCTATGAACGTATCTCCGTCCATCGGCATTGCCATCATCGGCAGCCTGCTCGGCTCCAACGCCCTCGCAGGCAGTTCCGTCACCGGTGCTACCGGTGACGCCGCCAACTATTCCAACCTGCTGCTGATCGCCGCCGGTACCGCACTGCTTGGTCTGATCGTGTTCTTCGTCTTCAAGAAAAAGATCTACGAAGGCAACCATGCGTTGGAAACCGAGGAATCGGCTAAATAATCGCACATAACATCCTCAATATAAACAATGGAGATTTGCGATAATTGCGAATACTGAAAAACAATATTCCGCAAATCTCCTTTTTATTTAATTAATGTAAGGAAGTCAAAGATGAGTGCGACTGAAGTTCTCTCTGCATTGGACCGCATCCACGGCACAGTGTCCGTAATCGGCTCGATGAATGCGGATTACACCGTCACCGCACAGCGTCTGCCAGGGCCGGGGGAGACCATCACCGGCGGTCCGCTGCAGCTGCTGCCAGGCGGTAAATCCGGCAACCAGGCGGCCGCCGCAGCGCGCATCGGCGCAACCGTGCAAATGTTCGGCGCGGTAGGCTCCGATTCCAACGCCGACTTCCTGCTGGGCGCCCTAGGTGAAGCTGGTGTGAACACCACGCATGTTCGCCGCGTGCTTGGAGCATCCGGTACAACCGTGATCACCGTGGACGCAACTGGCGAAAACACCATCGTCTACTCTCCGGGATCGAACGCGCAGGTCACTGTGGACTATGTGGAATCCGTGCGTGAGGCGCTGGTACGGTCTTCCGTGCTTGGCCTATGCTTGGAAAGCCCGATCGAGACCGTCACCGCGGCCGCGCGCATGTGCCACGAGGCGGGCGTGAAGGTGCTGCTCAACGACTCGCCGTTCACCCCCTCCCTGCCGGTGGAGCTGGTCGAGGCCTCCGACATCCTGCTCGTCAACGAGCATGAGATGGCGCAGCTGCTCGGCATCGCGGAACCGGAGGATGATGATTGGGACGCGTTCGACTGGCGTCACGCGTTCGATAAGTTGCGCGGATTCGGGTTTGAACAGGCGATTGTGACGCTCGGCGGCGACGGCTCCGTAGTGCTTGATGGCACGGCGGACGATCCGGAGCATCGCATCCAGCGCATCGCTCCGGTGCGGGTCAAGGCAGTAGACACCACCGGTTGCGGCGATTCGTTCATGGGTACCGTGCTGGCCGGCCTGGCCTCCGGCATGACGTTGTCGCAGTCCGCGGAACTCGCCTCGTATGTGTCGGCCTACGCGGCCACTGGATATGGCGCGCCGGCATCCTACGGCACCGCGGCGCAGATTCGTGAGGCCTTCGCCGACGCCGAGTAGACGGAACGGGGAGGCGCTTCCACAGAAGCCGCGTGGCGTGGGCACCCACGTTGTTATATTGGAGTTTGGCTTAATTTCACGCACCGAACAATTGGGAAGGCAAGCATGTCGGCGATTCTCGAAGGCACTCCGGATAAGAAACTGGCTCTGGTGACGGGTCGCGCGTACCCCGAGCAGGCTCAGGAAACCGCAAAATACCTGGGAACCGACGTACTTGAGACCACCGCATACGATTTCGCCAACGGCGAGATGTACGTGCGCTACACCGAGCCCGTCCGTGGCGCCGACGCCTTCGTGATGCAGGCCCACACCGAGCCGATCAACAAGTGGATCATGGAGCAGCTCATCATGGTGGACGCCATGAAGCGCGCCTCCGCACGTTCCATCACCGTGGTCGCGCCGTTCCTCGGCTACTCCCGCCAGGACAAGAAGCATCAGGGCCGCGAGCCCATCACCGCACGCCTCATGTTCGACCTGTTCCGTTCCGCCGGCGCCGACCGCATCATGACGGTCGACCTGCACGCAGCCCAGGAGCAGGGCTTCTTCGACGGCCCGGTCGACCATCTGACCGCCATGCCGATCCTGCTTGACTACGTGCGCAACAGCATGCCGCTGGAGAACACCACCATCGTGTCCCCGGACGCCGGCCGCATCAAGGTTTCCGAACAGTGGGCCGCCAAGCTCGGCGGACTGCCGCTCGCCTTCATCCACAAGACCCGTGACACCACGCGCCCGAACCATGCCGAGGCACACGGCATCATCGGCGACGTGAAGGGACGCGACTGCGTGGTCGTCGACGACATGATCGACACCGCCGGCACCATCTGCGAGGCCGTGCGCACGCTGAACAACGCCGGCGCGAAGTCCGTGACGCTCGTCGCCACCCATGGCCTGCTGTCCGGCCCGGCCGTGGAACGCCTGAAGAACTGCGGCGCACGCGAAATCGTCCTCACCGACACCGTTCCGGTGTCCGAAGAGAAGCGCCTGCCGAACATGACCGTCCTGTCCGTGGCCCCGCTGCTGGCCGCTGGCATCCGCTCCGTGTTCGAATCCGGCTCCGTTTCGACGCTGCTCAACGGCCTGCCCGAAGACATGCGCCCGCGCAACATCTACGCCTGATATTTCGCGCGATTGCCATACGGCTCTCGCGACATTTCAGGATTTATTACGATTTTTTGCGATTAAGCCCCGCTTGCGAGCGGGGCTTTTCGCTTGCCTCCGCACGTGATTTCGCACCCGGCAGACGCCGTTTCGATACGTCGCGGCGTCGGGGTAGCCTGTACAAGTTGCCATCAATCGTATCCATATGTTCATTGCGACTTATCGATGCCTGAAGGCAGCACGCATACACACTCCTGCCATGGAAGGTCCATGGCCGATAGTCCGAAGGAGGTGGGTGATGTCTGCGCATAAGTACGAACTGATGTTCATTGCTGATCCTGAGCTGGATGAGCGCGGTCTGAAGAAGCTGACCGAGCAGTATCTGGAAACTGTCACCAAGGAAGGCGGTGCCGTCGAGAACATCGACATCTGGGGCCGTCGCAAGCTTGCCTACGAAATCGCCGGCAAGACCGAAGGTAACTACGTCGTGGTCAACTACTCCGCTGAGCCGGCCACCAGCGACGAACTCGATCGTCTGCTGAACCTGAACGAATCCGTCATCCGTACGAAGATTCTTCGCAAGTAAGTAAACCAAGCTTTCTAAGCTGCAAAGTAAGTAGGTAACGACATGGCAGGTGAAACTGTAATCACCGTGGTGGGTAACCTCACGGCCGATCCGGAAATTCGTACCATTGGCAGCGGCGCCGCCGTCGCCAGCTTTACGATCGCCTCCACTCCGCGCACCTGGAACCGTAACTCGAACCAGTTCGAAGACGGTCAGGCCCTGTTCCTGCGCTGCTCCGCGTGGCGCGACATGGCCGAACATTGCGCGCAGAGTCTGTCCAAGGGCATGCGCGTCATCGCGCAAGGCCGTCTGCAGCAGCGTTCCTACCAGGCGCAGGACGGTTCCCAGCGAACCGTCATCGAGATGCAGGTCGACGAAATCGGCCCGTCCCTGCGCTACGCGACCGCCCAGGTGACCCGTCAAAGCTCGTCCGGCAACGGAGGCTTCAGCGGCAATCGCGGCGGCTACAACAACGCCAACAACAACGGCGGTTTCGGCGGCAACAACGGCGGATATCAGGGCGGCTCCAGCTATGCTGGCGGCGCCGGATATCAGGGTGGAGCCTCCGCTCCGGTCAACGCCGCTCCCGCACAGTCCGCTCCGGCCTCGGACCCGTGGTCAAGCTCGGATAACTCCGGCTCGTCCTTCGGTTCCTTCGGCGCGTCCCAGTCCTTCGGAGGTTCCTCCGAATTCGGCGGCGACAGCGACGAACCGGAATTCTGACGGACCGAACCCCGTCCGCAACATAGGCGAACAGCGAAACAAGCAGCTTAATCGCAGTATTTCCAGATTTTAAGGAGAACATCAAGATGTCACGCAAGAGGCCGCAGCCGCCGGTCAAGCCGTTTAAGAAGAAGCCGAATCCACTGAAGGCCGCCAAGGTCACCGAGATCGATTACAAGGACGTCGCCCTGCTGCGTAAGTTCATCTCCGATCGCGGCAAGATTCGTTCCCGTCGTATCACCGGTGTCACCGTGCAGGAGCAGCGCGAGATCTCCAAGGCTATCAAGAACGCCCGCGAGATGGCCCTGCTGCCGTACGCCACGTCCGGCCGCTGATCTTAGAGAGGTTTGAACAATGGCTGAAACTAAGGTTATTCTCACCAAGTCCGTCAACCACCTGGGTCACCCGGGTGACGTCGTGGCCGTCAAGTCCGGCTACGCCCGCAACTACCTGTTCCCGCAGGGCCTGGCCTTCGCTTGGTCCAAGGGTGCCGCCGCCCAGATCGAGGCCATGAAGCGCGCTCGTCTGGCCAAGGCCGTCGCCACCCGCGAAGAGGCTGTTGCCGCCAAGGAAATCATCGAGGGTTCCACCGTCGAAATCGCTGCCAAGGTCTCCGAGTCCGGCAAGCTGTTCGGCGGCATCTCCGCAGAGAAGATCGCCATCGCGCTCTCCTCCAAGGTTGAGGTCAACCCGAAGAACATCACCGTTGAGCCGATCAAGACCACCGGTGACTTCCCGGCAACCGTCGCCCTGCACCCGGAAATCACCGCCAACTTCTTCGTGAAGGTCATCGCTGAGTGATTTCGCCCCATTCACCGCTCGA
>ULSK01034240.1_pt1 | contig 9613 bp, 6 predicted proteins | sample 1956311 | NCBI WGS metagenome assembly ULSK01 (sample SAMEA4835706, study PRJEB28245) | human gut metagenome | biome: gut microbiome; material: fecal sample | place: Denmark | collected 2008 | reverse complement strand
GGGGGGAGCCGATAACGAGCACCTTTTTTATATCAGTTCTCTTAGGCACGCTCCTTCGCCTCCTTCATATAGTCGATAAACTGACCGAACAGATAGCTGCTGTCCTGCGGACCGGGCGCGCTCTCGGGGTGATACTGCACGCTGAACACAAGGTCTTTCTTGCATCTTACTCCCTCGACGGTGTTGTCGAGAAGATTTATGTGCGTCACTTCGAGGTCGGTGCCCTCGACCGTTTTCGGGTCAACGGCATAGCTGTGGTTCTGCGAGGTTATCTCTATCTTGTTGGTGTCGAGGTTCATGACCGGGTGGTTTCCGCCGCGGTGGCCGAACTTGAGCTTATATGTCTTTGCGCCGTAGGCGAGGGATATCATCTGATGTCCGAGGCAGATGCCGAAAATCGGATATTTGCCGCGAAGCGCCTTGACCGTGTTTATGACGGGAGTCACATCCTCGGGGTCGCCGGGGCCATTTGAGAGAAACACTCCGTCGGGCTTCATGAACTCAATTTCATCCGCCGGCGTGTCATAGGGCACGACAACGACGTTGCAGCCGAACTTGTTGAGGCTGCGCACGATATTGAGTTTCATGCCGCAGTCTATCGCGACGACATTGAACTGCGGGTTCGACGTGCGCGAATACCAGCGCTTTTTGCAGCTGACGCGGCTGACCGCATCGTGGGCGACGGGGGTATTTTTGATTATCTCCACCGCGACCTCAGCCGGGATATCGGGCGAGGTTATGAGCACGCGGCGCGAGCCCAAATCGCGTATGCTGCGGGTGAGCTTTCTCGTGTCAACGCCGGAGATGCCGGGAATTCCGTTCTCTTCGAGCAGCTCCGAGAGCGTCTTTGTGTATCTGAAGTTCGAGGGCATATCGTTGTAGTCATACACGATAAGACCGCCGATGCTCGGGTTTTTGCACTCGAAATCGTCGTCGGTTATGCCGTAGTTGCCTATGAGCGGATATGTCATAACGACCATCTGATCGGTATACGACGGGTCGGAGACTATTTCCTGATAGCCGACCATCGAGGTGTTGAAAACTATCTCGCACACCCTGTCGGCATAGCTACCGAAGCCGTATCCGTAGTACTCGCTGCCGTCCTCAAGGACGATCTTGCGGTCTATGAGTCTCATTTAAAATACACTCCTTGAATTTATCAGATAGAGCTTTTAAGTCTTTCGAGCACATCTCTGTAGCCGCCGAGAACATCGCCGAGGTCGCGGCGGAATCTGTCCTTGTCGAGCTTCTTGTTTGTCTCCATATCCCAGAGGCGGCAGGAGTCGGGGGATATCTCGTCGCACAGGACAAGTCCCTCGTCGGTGCGTCCGAACTCGAGCTTGAAATCGACAAGGCGCACGCCGCCCTTTGCAAACAGCTCGGTCATCAGCTCGTTTATGCGCTTGGACATGGCTCTGAGCTCGTCGAGCTCCTCCTGCGTGGCGAGACCGATGGCGGTTATCTGGCTGTCGTTTATCATCGGATCGCCGAGCTCGTCGCTCTTGTAGCTGAACTCAACGACCGTGTTCTTCAGGGGCGAACCCTCCGGCACGCCGTATTTCTTTGAAAAGCTTCCTGCTGCGATATTTCTGACTATGACCTCGACCATAACGATCTCAGCCTTCTTCGCGAGGACAGTGGTTTCGTCGATGACCTTGAGAAGATGGGTCTTGATTCCGTTCTTCATGAGGTAATCAAAGATGATGTTGGAGATTGCCGCGTTGAGTTTTCCTTTTCCGGGCAGATCTTCTTTCTTGACGCCGTTGCCGGCAGTGGCGGTGTCCTTGTACTTGATGATGCAGGTACCGGGCTCCTCCGAACTGTAAACGACCTTGCTCTTGCCTTCATACAACTTTTCCATACCGCAGTTTCCTTTCGCTTTTCGTATTTTTATTTATTTGCTCCGCTCGGAGAGTTTCCCCTCAAAGCGGTCTTTGGTGATAACATCCGGGATAGGGGTCGGATAGACTCCATTGAAGCACGCGCTGCAGAAGTTCTCGCTGCCTATCAGATTTTTAAGCTCCGACTCCGGCAGATATCCGAGGGAATCCGCGCCGATTATGTCGGCAATCTCCTCCACCGAGTGGTGGCAGGCGATAAGATTTTCGCGCGAGTCAACGTCAGTGCCGTAGTAGCACGGATGCATGAACGGCGGCGAGGAGATGCGCATATGCACCTCTTTTGCCCCCGCTTCGCGCAGGAGATTGACTATCTGGCGGCTCGTCGTGCCGCGCACTATCGAGTCGTCGATGAGCACTATTCTCTTATCCTTTACGGATTCGCTTATCGCGCTGAGCTTTATTCTCACCTGATCGATTCTCTTGTCCTGACCGGGCGAGATGAAAGTTCTGCCGATATATTTGTTTTTTATGAAGCCCATTCCGTAGGGTATTCCCGACGCCTCGGCATAGCCCAAAGCGGCGTCGATTCCCGAATCCGGGACGCCCATGACGACATCGGCTTCGACCGGATGGGTCTTTGAAAGTATCGCGCCGGCATTTCTGCGCGCCGCGTGAACCGACACGCCGTCAATGACGGAATCGGGTCTTGCAAAATAGATATACTCAAAAATGCATGAGCGCCTCGGCTTTTCGCCGCAGTGATCCCTGTTCGAGCGCACGCCGTTTTCGTCAAAGACGAGTATCTCGCCGGGGAGTATATCGCGCTCGAATTTTGCGCCGACGGCGGAAAGCGCACAGCTCTCGGACGCGACGACATATGTGCCGTCGAGCGTCTTGCCGTAGCACAGCGGGCGGAACCCGTAGGGGTCGCGCGCCGCGAGCAGCTTTGCGGCTGACATGAGCACGAGGGAATACGCGCCCTCGAGCCTGTTCATCGCGCTGCTCAGCGCATTTTCTATCGAAGGACTGTTGAGGCGCGCCTGCGTGACGATATAGGCGATTATCTCGGTGTCGCTCGTCGTGTGGAAGATAGCGCCGCCGAGCTCAAGCTCGCTGCGCAGTTCATAGGCGTTGCTGAGGTTTCCGTTGTGGGCAAGAGCCATCTTGCCCTTCTGATGGTTGACCTCGATGGGCTGGCAGTTCGCTCTGCTGTTGCCGCCGGTCGTGCCGTAGCGCGCATGGGCGACAGCCATCCTGCCCTGCGGGAACTTCATCAGGTCGTCGCGCGAGAAGACTTCGTTGACAAGTCCGATGTCCTTGCGCGAAGCGAACACTCCGTCGTCGTTAACGACTATGCCGCAGCTCTCCTGCCCTCTGTGCTGCAGGGCATAGAGACCGTAATAGGCGAGATCCGCCACGGGGCCGGGCTTGGGTGAATAGACTCCGAAAACGCCGCACTCTTCATGCAAGTTTGCCATAGGTATTTATTCTCCGATCTCAGATTTTTCAAGCGCTGCGGCTATAAAGCCTTTGAACAGCGGGTGAGCCTTGTTGGGACGGGATTTGAACTCGGGGTGATACTGCACTCCGACATAGAACGGGCGGTCGGAAAGCTCGACCGTTTCAACGAGTCTGCCGTCGGGCGAAAGACCCGAGAGGGTGAGTCCGTTCTGGGTAAGTATATCGCGATAATCGTTGTTGAACTCGTAGCGGTGGCGGTGGCGCTCGGAAATTTCGGACTTTCCGTAGCAGCGCTCCATTGTTGTGCCGGGCTTGATAACGCAGGGATATGCGCCAAGGCGCAGTGTGCCGCCCTTGTCTATATTATCGCTCTGACCGGGCATAAAGTCAATGACCTTGTTCTTGCAGAGCTCATCGAACTCGCCCGAGTGGGCGTCTTTTATACCCGCGACATCGCGCGCGTATTCGATAACCGCAATCTGCATTCCGAGGCAGATTCCGAAATAGGGAACATTGTTCTCTCTGGCATATTTCGCCGCGAGGATCATTCCCTCGATTCCTCTGCCGCCGAAGCCGCCGGGGACGATTATTCCGTCGAGGTGCGAGAGCTCCTGCTCGTAGTTCGCCTCGGTCAGATTCTCGGAATCGATCCAGTCGATGCGGATATGGGTGTTGAGAGTGTAGCCCGCGTGGCGAAGCGCCTCGGCAACGGACAGATATGCGTCATGGAGCTGGACATATTTGCCGACAAGACCTATCTTGACTTCCTTTTCGCGGTTCTTGATGCGGTGGACAAGCTCCGTCCACTCGTCGAGATCCGGCTCGGGAGCGTCTATATTCAGCTCGCGGCAGACGACGGACGAGAAGTTCGACTTCTCGAGCATCAGCGGAGCTTCGTAGAGATAAGGCAGGGTGATGTTCTCGATAACGCAGTCGGGCTTGACGTTGCAGAAGAGCGATATCTTCTTGAAGATAGCCTCCTCAAGCGGCTCGTCACAGCGCAGGACGATTATGTTCGGGTTGATGCCCATGCCCTGCAGCTCCTTGACCGAGTGCTGGGTGGGCTTGGACTTATGCTCGTCCGATCCACGCAAAAACGGCACCAGAGTGACATGGATGAAGAGGCTGTTCTCACGCCCCACCTCAAGAGATATCTGTCTTACAGCTTCGAGGAAAGGCTGGGATTCAATGTCACCTATAGTGCCGCCGATCTCAGTGATGACCACGTCAGCATCGGTTTTCTTGCCGACACGGTATACGAAATCCTTTATTTCGTTTGTTATATGGGGTATGACCTGAACGGTCGAGCCGAGATACTCGCCGCGGCGCTCTTTATTGAGCACGTTCCAGTATACTTTACCGGTGGTGAGATTCGAGTATTTGTTAAGATCCTCGTCGATGAAGCGCTCGTAGTGGCCGAGGTCGAGATCGGTCTCCGCGCCGTCTTCCGTGACGTAAACTTCGCCGTGCTGATAGGGGCTCATGGTGCCCGGGTCAACGTTGATATAAGGATCGAGCTTCTGCGCCGCTACCTTGAGTCCGCGCGCTTTGAGAATTCGTCCGAGCGACGCCGCAGTTATCCCCTTTCCGAGGCCGGATACGACGCCTCCGGTCACAAAGATGTACTTTGTCATTAATATCCCTCCGTATTTTATCTTTTTCTTTTTTATATACTTCTCCGGTTAAGGTTTCACGCGTACTTTCATTATATCATATTATAACACACCTTTCCTGCCGACTTCTACGGTATTCTGTACTAAAAGCGAGTGCTTTGGAACCGAAAAATATGACAACGCGGTCAACTGCCCGCAAAACCCAATGAGATGCATAACGCTCGATTCCGAAAAAGCAAAAAGCAAAGGCGTCCGCCGATGGGGGCACTGTCCCCGGGGGAATGAACGCCTTTGCTCATTTGAGGCGTATTTTATCATATTAAAAGACCCGTGTCAATCGCGTATTTTATATGTATCGCACTTTATTTTCCGAAACGGCTGAGAGAAAAGAGCGCCGTCGAAAAAATTTTCCGGCGCGAGTTCAACTCCGCCGCATTTTCTCAGAAAAGCGGTTACATCTTGCTCATAAAATTGCTTTTCAAAAAGCCCCGATTGCGGCTATTTGCACAAAAATAAAGAATTGTCCGAAAATGCCTTGACAAACGATTTTGCTGCGCGTATAATTCAGCGCATAAAGGCAATGGCGTCTTTGAACCGAACGGGTTCATTGACGCCATTTTTTATTTTTCGCCTTAAAATATGAAAAAGGAGCGCTAACTTATGAGCACAGTATCTGATTATTTCGGAAGTCTCGTTTTTGACGACAGAGTGATGAAAGCAATGCTTTCCGCCGATGTTTACCAGTCTCTCAAGAAGACTATTGACGAAGGAGCAAGTCTCAATAATGACGTCGCCAACGCAGTTGCCGCCGCTATGAAGGACTGGGCCGTTGAGCATGGCGCGACCCATTTCACCCACTGGTTCCAACCCCTGACCGGCATCACCGCCGAGAAGCATGACAGCTTCATAACTCCCGCATCCGACGGACGCGTTATCATGGAGTTCTCGGGCAAGGAACTGATAAAAGGCGAGCCGGACGCATCGTCCTTCCCGTCTGGCGGACTCAGAGCAACCTTTGAAGCCCGCGGCTACACCGCGTGGGATCCCACTTCCTACGCATTTATAAAAGACAAGACCCTCTGCATTCCCACGGCGTTCTGCTCTTACGGCGGCGAGGCACTCGACAAGAAAACGCCTCTGCTCCGTTCCATGCAGGCTCTCAGCAAGCAGGCTCTTCGTATTCTCAGACTCTTCGGCAACACCGATGTAAAGTGCGTGCGCACCTCCGTCGGCCCCGAGCAGGAATACTTCCTCGTTGACAAGGCACTCTATGAGCAGCGCAAAGACCTCGTCTTCTGCGGACGCACTCTTTTCGGCGCAAAGGCGCCCAAGGGACAGGAGATGGACGACCACTATTTCGGAGTTATCAAGCCGAGAGTCGCCGCTTACATGGCAGACCTCAACGAAGAGCTCTGGAAGCTCGGCGTTCTTGCAAAGACCGAGCACAACGAAGTCGCACCGTCTCAGCATGAGCTCGCACCCATATACACCACAACGAACATCGCCACCGACCACAACCAGCTGACTATGGAAATCATGCAGAAAGTCGCCGCGAAGCACGGACTTGTCTGCCTGCTCCACGAGAAGCCGTTCGCCGGAGTCAACGGTTCGGGCAAGCACAACAACTGGTCCATGGCTACGGATACCGGAGTCAACCTCCTCACCCCCGGCGAGACCCCCTATGAGAACGCACAGTTCCTGCTGTTCCTCTGCGCGGTTATCAAAGCCGTTGACGACTATCAGGATCTGCTCCGCGTCTCCGTCGCGACCGCAGGCAACGACCACAGACTTGGCGCGAACGAAGCTCCGCCCGCAGTTGTCTCTATGTTCCTCGGCGACGAGCTGACCGCAGTTCTCGACGCTATAGAGAACGACGCGCCCTACAGCGGCAGCGAAAAGACAACGATGAAGCTCGGCGTTCATGTTCTGCCGAAGTTCACCCGCGACACCACCGACCGCAACCGCACATCGCCCTTTGCGTTCACCGGCAACAAGTTCGAGTTCCGTATGCTCGGCTCGTCGAACAGCATCGCCTGCGCGAACATCATGCTCAACGCCGCCGTTGCGGAGTCGCTCAAGATATATGCGGATCGCCTCGAAAATGTCGATGACTTTGAGACCGCTCTGCACGACATGATAAAGAAGACCATAAAAGATCACAAGAGAATCATCTTCAACGGCAACGGCTATGACGACGCGTGGATAAAGGAAGCTACCGAGAAGCGCGGACTGCTGAATCTCCGCACCACTCCGGACGCTATGCCCGCGATGATCGCCGACAAGAACGTGAAGATGCTCACCGCTCACAAGATATTCTCACCCGCAGAGCTTCACAGCCGCTATGAGATACTTCTTGAGAACTACTCAAAGACCGTCAATATCGAAGCTCTGACCATGGTCGACATGGCGAGAAAAGAGATTCTCCCCGCAGTCGAGGGCTACACAAAGTCGCTCGCAGAGACCCTCGCCGCGAAGAAAGCGGCAGTCGCAGGTCTCCCCTGCAAATACGAGACCGCGACCATCACGAAGCTCTCCGAGCTGTCCGATGAAATAGCCGACGCGACCGCAGACCTTGACGGCGAGATAGTGAAGTTCCAGGCTATCGAGGATGTCACCGAAGCGGCGAATGATATCAGAGACGTTATCCTCGGCAAGATGGACGCCCTGCGCGCCGTCTGCGATGAGGCAGAGACGATAACCGCCAAGGAGTTCTGGCCGTTCCCGACCTACAGCGACCTGCTCTTCAGCGTAAAATAAAAATCCACAACCCTTTTTACAATAACAAAAGCACCCGAGTCGGGAGAAGTAACGCGGAATACCGCTCAAAGCGAGCATGGGACGGTGAGAGCCATGCAGCACAGGAGCCGCGCGAATAACACCCGACGAGCTGCAAGCCGAAAGGACTACCGAGTAGGTGCGCCGGACACGCCGACCGTTACAGCGGCGAGGCTTTCTTCGAAGCCGAAAAGAGAACAAAGATAGGTGGCACAGCGAGTTGGCACTTGCCCTATCGAATGCTGAAACTAACCGAAAGGAAAGATTACTATGTGTTCGATAATGGGTTACTGCGACTGCTGTGCCGCTTTTTCCGATTTTGAGGAAGGATTCAAAAAGACCGTTTCAAGAGGGCCGGACGACAGCCGGATAATAGACACCGGCAAAGGTCTGCTCGGCTTCCACCGCCTTGCGATAATGGGGCTGACCCCCGACGGAATGCAGCCGTTTGAATTGGACGGCAGCTATGTCGTCTGCAACGGCGAGATATACGGCTACGAGAAGATAAAAGAGGAGCTTGCGAAAAAATACACATTCAAAAGCGGCTCCGACTGCGAGATACTTCTCCCGCTCTACCGCGAATACGGCGTGGATATGTTCAAGATGCTCGACGCCGAGTTTGCGCTGATTATCTACGACGGCGAAGAGAAAAAATATATCGCCGCAAGAGACCCGATAGGCATCCGCCCGCTCTACTACGGCTATGATAAAAAGGGTGTTATCATGTTCGCGAGCGAGGCGAAGAACCTCGTCGGAATGTGCGGGCATGTTATGCCATTCCCGCCCGGACACTACTACAAAGACGGCGAGTTTGTCCAGTACTGCGACATAGCGGCGGTTGACGAAGTCTGCCATGACGACCTTGAGACAGTTTGCAAAAACATCCGCGAAAAGCTCATCGCCGGCGTTGACAAGAGACTCGTTGCGGACGCAAAGGTCGGCTTCCTGCTCTCCGGCGGACTCGATTCCTCCCTCGTCTGCGCCATAGCGGCGAGACAGAGCAAAAAGCCGATACGCACCTTTGCAATAGGCATGAGCGAGGACGCTATCGACCTCAAATACGCAAAGGAAGTCGCCGACTACATCGGCAGCGACCACACCGAGGTCATCATGACAAAAGAGCAGGTCATAGACTCGCTCGAGGGTGTCATCCGTATGCTCGGCACATTTGATATCACAACTATCCGCGCGAGCATGGGTATGTACCTGCTGTGCAAATGGATACACGAGAACACGGATATCAGAGTTCTTCTGACGGGCGAGATCTCCGACGAGCTGTTCGGCTACAAATACACCGACTTTGCGCCGAGCGCGGAGGAGTTCCAGAAGGAGTCGCAGAAGAGAATAAGAGAGCTGCACATGTACGACGTTCTGCGCGCCGATCGCTGCATCTCTGTAAACTCGCTTGAAGCGCGCGTGCCGTTCGGCGATCTCGACTTTGTAAAATATGTCATGTCCGTCGACCCCGCGAAGAAAATGAACACCTACGGCAAGGGCAAATATCTGCTCCGCCACGCGTTCGAGGGCGATTATCTGCCTCACGATATACTCTTCCGCGAAAAGGCGGCGTTCTCCGACGCGGTCGGTCACTCGATGGTCGACTATCTCAAGGAATACGCCGAGGGGCTCTACACCGAAGAGGAATTCAAGGAGAAGTGCGAAAAATACACCCACGCAAAGCCGTTCACGAAAGAATCCCTGCTCTACCGCGAGATATTTGAAAAGTACTATCCCGGCCAGTCCGAGATGATAGTCGATTTCTGGATGCCCAACAAGTCATGGGAGGGCTGCGATGTCAACGACCCGTCCGCCCGCGTGCTCTCAAACTACGGCGAAAGCGGAAAATAAAAAATGTCCCCCGCGCGGAAATTTGCCGTGCGGGGGATTTTGCAAATTGACTGTAAATTGATTTGAATGAAGCGT
>ULSK01045543.1_pt1 | contig 9653 bp, 8 predicted proteins | sample 1956311 | NCBI WGS metagenome assembly ULSK01 (sample SAMEA4835706, study PRJEB28245) | human gut metagenome | biome: gut microbiome; material: fecal sample | place: Denmark | collected 2008 | reverse complement strand
CGAAAGAGTGTCAAAATTATGGTCAGCGAGTGCAGAACAGCGTGTTTGAAATAGACGTAGACTATGGCACTTTTCTAAAAGTGAAAGATAAACTTCTGAAAATAATAGACCCAAAGCATGATAGTCTGCGGATATATTACTTAGGCAACAATTGGAAGCATAGAGTAGAACACTACGGCACCAAAGAGACCTATGACCCCGAAGGCGTCCTAATATTTTGACCAGCGTACCCCAAGTGATCCACAAATCCCTAGTAAGTTCGCATGAAAATGCCATGCTATTTGTGAACGCACAGTGAACAAAATCAAATTGATACCCATTAAATAAAAAAATAAGTCCGCATCACGTTGAGCAAGCACCAGATATACACAACATCAAGTGTCACGCTCCACGTGAGCGTGTGAGTTGAAATGTAACTCTCGGATTTGCGTTGCATACCATACACGGTCACGCTCCACGTGAGCGTGTGAGTTGAAATGACAATGAGGTTATCGAGAATTCGACTGTAACTCCGTCACGCTCCACGTGAGCGTGTGAGTTGAAATTTAGTATACGCCGATTAGAATGATATCAGCTATGTCACGCTCCACGTGAGCGTGTGAGTTGAAATCCGCATTGTCTTTTCCCTCTTCCTCTGTAGGTTGTCACGCTCCACGTGAGCGTGTGAGTTGAAATCATTTCTGTAAATAAATGGTATATCGTCTTTAAAGTCACGCTCCACGTGAGCGTGTGAGTTGAAATTCCATTCCTCAGAAATTTTAACAGAAATACCTACGCGTCACGCTCCACGTGAGCGTGTGAGTTGAAATAAAATTTCCGTTTTTAATTGTTCATTTGTTAGAGTCACGCTCCACGTGAGCGTGTGAGTTGAAATGACAATGAGGTTATCGAGAATTCGACTGTAACTCGTCACGCTCCACGTGAGCGTGTGAGTTGAAATTTTCTCCCGCAATTCGTACTGTATCATCTTTACGTCACGCTCCACGTGAGCGTGTGAGTTGAAATTTAATGTAGTTTTATCGTTGTAAAATTTTAACGCGTCACGCTCCACGTGAGCGTGTGAGTTGAAATCCTAAAATTGGATTTGCAATAACAAATTCAGTAGGTCACGCTCCACGTGAGCGTGTGAGTTGAAATCCTTTACTGTAATTATATTATAACACATAGTACGTCACGCTCCACGTGAGCGTGTGAGTTGAAATGTTTTTATCAATTATTGATTAAGTCAACAAATGACGTCACGCTCCACGTGAGCGTGTGAGTTGAAATTACTGTATCTATATTATAGCATATTCACGAATGTGTCACGCTCCACGTGAGCGTGTGAGTTGAAATTAAAATCCATTCTAACGGCTATCAAGTATAACGTCACGCTCCACGTGAGCGTGTGAGTTGAAATCATGCAAGCTCAACTGACTTTATAATATTTGATTGTCACGCTCCACGTGAGCGTGTGAGTTGAAATCCTAAAATTGGATTTGCAATAACAAATTCAGTAGGTGTCACGCTCCACGTGAGCGTGTGAGTTGAAATTAAATTATTATGAAATTAATTTGAATTTAGCTAGTCACGCTCCACGTGAGCGTGTGAGTTGAAATATACACTAATGATGAAATGTTTCCTATGGGTGGAAGTCACGCTCCACGTGAGCGTGTGAGTTGAAATCATAAAGTGCGTTGATTAGTTTCACTCCTGCTAGTCACGCTCCACGTGAGCGTGTGAGTTGAAATATCTCTGTCAAGTCCACCATTTTCTACCACTGCACGTCACGCTCCACGTGAGCGTGTGAGTTGAAATGTTTTAAGTATATCATTTGACAAAGTCAGCTTAGTCACGCTCCACGTGAGCGTGTGAGTTGAAATAAAAATATTTACAATTTTTACATCGGCTGAAAGTCACGCTCCACGTGAGCGTGTGAGTTGAAATAAACGTCATTTTTTTCTTTTACCTCTAAATCTGTGTCACGCTCCACGTGAGCGTGTGAGTTGAAATTAAATTATTATGAAATTAATTTGAATTTAGCTAAGTCACGCTCCACGTGAGCGTGTGAGTTGAAATTTAATGTAGCGTTGAAAAATTCTGCTACACGGGCGTCACGCTCCACGTGAGCGTGTGAGTTGAAATCAACAAAGTCCGCAGGGAGCACAGCAAGTATCCTGTCACGCTCCACGTGAGCGTGTGAGTTGAAATTGCTTATCTGACGTTGCACGAGCGTTCCATGAGTCACGCTCCACGTGAGCGTGTGAGTTGAAATTCAACGTCCGCTGAAATTATGTGATAATATCTATGTCACGCTCCACGTGAGCGTGTGAGTTGAAATTCTGCCGTTGAGGTATGTAACAGTGCAGCCGCAGGTCACGCTCCACGTGAGCGTGTGAGTTGAAATAAAATGTTTTTAATCCAGTTTTCCGAATTTCTGGGTCACGCTCCACGTGAGCGTGTGAGTTGAAATAATTCCCAGCACAACATACCCATTCTTTATTCCGTCACGCTCCACGTGAGCGTGTGAGTTGAAATATGATAATGTAAAAAAAGAGAGGTATCATGCAATGATTAAATTATTTTTGAAAGAATACTTAGATGAAATGTCAACTGTATGTAGGGATAATCAGAATAATGTAAGTATCGCTGTAAATCCCGATTCTGAAAGGCAGGGACATCCTTATTTCAAATTTTATAATTCCGTTTATTATGGAGATGCTGCTAAGGTGGTTAGAATTTTATTTAATTCAGCAGATTATGTTGATAATAAAAATGCAGAAGACCAAAAGCTTTGGAAACTTTCGCATAAAGAAAAAAAGTTGCTTAAAGAACTTTTGAGTAGTCCTTCTGCAGAATATTCAGATATGACTATTTGGGAAGCTTGTAAATTTGAGTGGAACTTTGAATATTTAGAGCAATCTATTAACTTAGATAAATATGTAAATGGTGAATATGATAAGGATAAAACATTCACAGAAAATCCTGGCTATGTACCATACAGTTTGGAAATGCCTGATTATTTAGAATTAAACTTTTGCTAAATATGTAACTTTAACGTACGCTCCACGTGAGCGTGTGAGTCAATTTTCGTTTCATCGCAGGACTTAGGGTGTACGTTATCCGCTCAGACCACAGCAAGTGTTGTGCGTGGTGTTCAAAGCTTGCAGTAAAAGACGTTTATCCTGAATTTAACTGGAGAAAAGGGGGCTATGTTCATGGCAGAAGAAAATGATATTCTCACAAAGTTAAAAAAAGGCGAAAAAGTTGAGTGTCCTGTTTGCCATAACGGCTACTATGTTCCTGTGAATACAACAGCAGATAAGGCACATTACTTTGTCTGCACTAATAAAGAGTGTAACGGACATTATCGGTGGGAGCCGATAATCGATATTGAATAATACAAATAACCGCTCCGCTACGGCGAGGCGGTCACGCTCCACGTGAGCGTGTGAGTTGAAATATTATGCTGACGTTATGTTTTTGTAGTTTATCCCAGCCACGCTCCACATGAGCGTGTGGGTCAATTTTCGTTTCAACGCAGGACTTATCGATATTGAATAATACAAATAACCGCTTGACTAAGGTTTGGCGGTATTTTTATACCCAAATACTATACATTTTTCATGTGTTTTCCGTCAAATCTGCCAATTCACACCCCAAAATTTGTGCAAACAAATGATTTATAATTTAATTTGGCAACATTTCTGCAATTGTTGCATTTTTTCTGCAACAAAATACCCACTTTTCGTGTATAAGTAGAAGGGGTTTCACCACAAATCGGAAACCTTGCGGAGCGACAGTGTATGAGGAAACATTTTGTCAACGTGAGTTAGGTGAACACGATGAGAGGTTCTGATCGCACAGAAAAGCACTTCCTGCACTCCGTCTGAAGCTTGAAAATTGAATATTTATACCGACACACCTTAGCTATACCCCATGAGCATACTGCTAAATTTAATTGTTATAACCGCCTTTGTTGACATTATTCATATAAAATGGTATACTTAAAATAAAATTTATACATAATGAAAAGAGTAAATGTGATGAATAAACATACCACTATCGATAAGTCAACAGGCGAGAAAAAATGTAGCTGCTTTAAACGTTGCGGCGGCTGTCAGTTGGATAAGGTCTACGCCCAACAAATAGAATGGAAGCAGGCAAAAGCCGATAGAATGTTGAGCCGCTTTTGCAGACCTCAGCAGATAATAACTATGGACTACCCCTATAATTATCGCAATAAAGTCCAAACTGTCTATAAGGTCAATAGCTCAAAGCGTATCGTCTCAGGAGTATATCAGTCCTCTACCCATAGCATGGTAATAACTGACGATTGCTTTTTGGAGGATATAAGAGCACAGCAAATAGGCGCTACCCTTAAAGAGCTTATGGCTGACTTCCGTATCCTTCCATATAACGAGGAAAGTGATCAGGGCCTTCTTAAGCATACCCTTATCCGTACCTCCCAAACAACAGGCGAGGTAATGCTCGTGCTAGTTACAGCTACCCCCATATTTCCTGCAAAGAAAAATTTCGTTAAAGCTATTACTGAAAAACACCCGTATATAACCACTATCGTCCAAAACGTTAATAAAGGCAGAGTTCCTCTTACTTTGGGCGACCGTGATATTATAATGTACGGCAAAGGCTATATCACCGACGAGATGTGCGGCTGTAAGTTCAGAATTTCACCTCATTCTTTCTATCAGGTAAACCCCGAGCAGACCGAAAAACTTTATGCTCAGGCAGTTTCCTGTGCCGAACTTAAAAAAGGCGATAAAGTTATCGACGCATATTGCGGAACAGGTACTATCGGTCTTATCGCTGCAAAAAGCGGTGCAGACGTGGCAGGCGTTGAGCTTAATGCCGAAGCCGTAAAGGACGCAGTTTCAAATGCCAAGCTCAATAAGCTTGACAATATCAGGTTTTATAATGAGGACGCAGGTGAGTTCATGACAAAGCTTGCGCAGGCAGGGGAGAGCTGTGATACAGTTTTCCTTGACCCTCCAAGAGCAGGCACAACAGAAGAATTTGTTGAAGCCTTGGGCAAACTCAGACCTGAAAAGATAGTCTACGTTTCCTGTAAAATAGAAACTCTCGAGCGTGATTTGAAGCTTCTTGCAAAAATAGGCTATAAAGCACAGCTTATCCAGCCCGTTGATATGTTCCCGCATACCACAGGTATCGAAAATGTTGTGCTTTTAAAAAGAAAAATGATATCGCTCACACCAAACAGAACACCTGATAAAAAGGGGGATAAAAAAATTGAACGAAAAGGTAAAACTTCTCACAGATAATATCGAAAAAGTTATCGTCGGCAAGACAGACTCTGTGCTTAAAATAATCACAGCCATGCTTTGCGGCGGTCATGTTCTTATCGAGGACGTGCCTGGAGTAGGCAAAACTCAGCTTGTATCAGCCCTTGCAAGGTCAGTGGACGGTAAATATAACCGTATCCAGCTTACCCCTGACGTTATGCCGTCCGATATCGTTGGCTTTTCTATGATAGACCAGAAAACTCATGAGCTTGAGTATAAAGAGGGTGTGGCAATGTGCAATTTCCTCTTGGCAGACGAAATAAACAGAGCCTCCCCAAAATCTCAGTCAAGCTTGCTTGAAGTCATGGAAGAACATCAGATATCCATTGACGGTAAAACTCATGAACTTCCGTCACCATTTATGGTGCTTGCCACACAAAACCCTGTGGAAACTTACGGCACCTATCATTTGCCTGAAGCCCAAATGGATAGATTTCTTATGAAGATATCAATGGGCTATCCCTCATATGATGATGAGCTTGATATCATGTCAAGAGCCGAAAGATCAGGCTTTGCAAAGAATATCCAGCCTGTCATGACCCTTGAAAACGTCCGTGAGCTTATGGGCTACGCTGAAAATGTAACCGCAGAGCTTTCTGTGAGAAAATATATCCTGAGCCTTGTTACCGCAACAAGAAATTCAGATTATGTAAAGCTTGGCGTTTCTCCCCGTGGAAGCATCGCACTGCTCAAAGCTTCAAAAGCCTATGCCTTTGTTCAGGGCAGAGGATTTGTCATGCCAGATGATGTCAAGGCTGTTATGCCTGACGTTCTTGCACATAGACTTATGCTTTCTCCAAAAGGCAAATCCGCCTTTGAAAATGAAAGGGAAGCTCTTGAAAATATCGCTCTTACAGTAAAATCACCTGACGCAATAGAGAAATAGAGGATATGACCCCATGAAAAATCTTTTAGGTTATCTTACCTGCGTGGCGGTGGCGATACTGCTTAGAGTTTATATAAACGGAAGCGGTGGTACGCTTGTGCTTTATCTTTTAGCTATAGCCTTTGTGATATCTCTTGCGGCACTTCTCATTACCAAGCGAAAACTTGTGGCAGCCATAAAGCTTTCCACAGAAATAAGTGCAAAGAACGAGGAGTTTGACGCTGACATAATGCTTTTAAATGCAATACGCATTATTCCCTCTTGCGTTGTTGAGGTAACGGCAGAGTGTTCAGATAATATCGGTGCTGTAAGCCCACTTGAATTTAAAACTATCGTGGCAGGCGGCAGACAGCAAAGCGTCAGCGTTAAGCTGAAAACACGCTATGCAGGTCTTGGCACAGTGAAAATAAAAAGCATACGTTTGCATGACTATCTTGGAATAATCACCCTGCACCTTGACAGTTCACGTTATGAAAAAGCCGTGGGAAAAATAAAGATAATGCCGAATATCCCTGACACTGGCTCTCAAACAGAGCTTCTTAAAGCAACTTCCGAGAACGCTTCATTTGACGATAACGAAAGCGAATCAGATGAAAATGCACTTGGTCTTACAGGCGTTCCGGGCTATGACCACAGACAGTATGAGATAGGCGACCCGCTGAAAAGAATAAACTGGAAGCTTTCTTCAAAGCGTGACGAGCTTATGGTGCGCCTTGATGAAAAGGTCACGGCTTCAAGTCAGGCGTTTTTCCTTGATATACCAAGCGAAAATCATGACCCTATGTTTGCTATGAATATTGATAATATAGTCGAAGCGAGCCTTGCAATGCTTTCAATGCTTATCATGGAGGGCTTTGAGAGTGAGTATAATTATTATCTTGACGGCTGGAAAAGCATGAAAATAAAGCAGGCAGGTGATATAATAGAGCTTCAAAACGACCTTGCGGCAATAGCACCATATCCGCAGGAAAAGCGATTTGCCTTTTCTCATGAGATAGGCAAGACAGCTCCTATCTGCTTCACAGCCTGCATGGCGACTTCTCAGGGGGAATTTTCTTCTCTTATAGAAGAATTTAACGGTTCTTTCGTAGTGACACGTCTTAGCGGTCTTGATAAGCAAACAGAAAATATGTGGCTTGTAGACGAAACTTTCGAGTTTCGTAAAATGACATAGGGGGTGTGGCTTTTGAATACTAAAACTGCTCAGATAAAAAACACCCTTGTGAATATTCTTTCAAAATATGCTTTGCCGCTGCTCCTTGGAGCAGTGGTCATGAACATAATCTTTAAGACCTATCTTGTAGACAATGTCAGACTTTATACTTTTGGATATGTGGTCTATGAATGTCTGCTGTTCGCTCTTTTTGAGTGGCTGAAGCCGAAAAAAGTCCTGCGAGGTCTTGTCTATACCGCCCTTATGGTGGCAGTGCTGTTTTTGGGCTTTCAGCTTCTTCGTGCTGGATTTGAACATTCTGGAAAATCATTTATCAATTGGTTTTATGTAAACAGGCAGGAGATAGGTCAGATAGATGAATATTTCTACTTTCTGTTTGTGGGACTAGGCTTCTTTATCATTTCGGTGCTTTATTATTTCACCATTGTGCGCTATAGAAGCTTTGGAACGATGCTCGTTGTGCTTTTTCCGTTTTTTATTTACGGAAAGCGAGCCGATTCAATGGATACTCTTGACATAACCATAATGCTCACTGTGTTCATTGCACTTATGGTGCACAGCAGACTTGTTTCAGACGAGAGCAAGCATGACCTTGTTATAAACGGCTCTTATGTGGCGGCATCGGCGGTTTTCGTTACCCTTGTGGGTGCGCTTGCAATGCTTATGCCGACTTCCTCAAAGACATCTTATCTTGAAAAAAACAGCAACTTCTTTGATGTGAATATCAAAAGCAGTGGCACATATGACAATCTTAGTGATGAGTCTTCCCCAAGATTTGGCGCAGACGCAACGGGCGAGATACTTTTCAACTTCACCACAACCTCTGACGAACAGGTCATTTATCTTCGCAGACAATCCTTTGACCTTTTCAGAAACGAGAAGTGGGTAACAGACGATAGCTTCTACGATTTTGATTTTGACAAAAATGTTCATCTTTACGGTGACAACGAGGTGAACTCACCGAGCTATGTTTACAGCATAGCAAAGTCACTTGCAGATAAGGATTACACCAAGGATCTTGGCGTGGACAGGTCACAGTTTCCTGATGATCTGTTCAGTGAAAAGGCAGTCATGAATCAGTTCAGCGACAGCTTTACCCCTAGCTATATCCCTGCTCCACTGATGATAACCCCAGGGGAGAACAACGTTTATATCAAAACAACTCACAGCGAGGTCTACAGACCATATGACACCGCAGGAAATAAGCTTGGCATTAGCTTTGAGTATATCCCTGAAACGGAGAACGAAAGACAGGCTGCGGCAAATCTTGATATGACCGAAAATCAGTTCAAACTGCTGCTTTCTTATGGTTTGACAAACGGAGATGTCACATCAAATCAAGCGCTGAATATTTATAAGATATATGCGTTGTACACAGATGTTTCTGCATATGACGATAAAGGTGGAAAAATGGAGGCTCTTGCGAAAAACATAACGGAAAACTGCAAAAATGATTATGAGAAAGCTCAGGCGCTTGTGGATTATTTTGAGCAGAACGGCTATGTTTACGATAACGAGTATGAGCCTGACGATGAGTCTATCGCATATTTTCTTTTCACGAGCAAGCGTGGAAACTGCACGAACTATGCCACAAGCATGACGCTTATGGCGAGAATGCTGGGACTTCCAGCAAGGTATGTTGAGGGCTTTGCAGCATATGAAAAGAATGAACGTGGAGAGTTTGTGGTAAGAGATAGCCATGCTCACGCTTTTGTAGAGGTCTTTATCACAGGCATTGGCTGGATGACTTTTGACCCGACAGTTCCGGGCTATCAGCGTGACTACAGTGCAAATGGTACGAACTTTGATGTTTCAACTTTTGTAAGCTATTTCAGCAGGATCGTACTGTTTATCGGTGTGGCGTTTGTGCTTGTGGTTTTCGTATTCCTTAACAGAATTATCGAGGTATTTTTCAGACTGTCACTTAAATTCAGAGATAACGGCGACAAAGTCATAAGGCTTTACAGGCGTGTGGTAAGGCTTTTGACCATAGCTTCTAATGAAAAGCTATCGGGATACACGCCTGAAATGATAAGAGAATATCTTGTTAAGAGGCGTGGAGTTGAGCTTGGCGGTCTTATAGATTTTTTTGAAAAGACCTGCTTCGGTGGATATGTTCCTGATGAAGCCGAGTGGAAAATGGTCTATGCAGAGTACAAAGCACAATGGAAAAAGCTCACAAAGCGTGAGAAAACGACTTTGGAGCTTGATAAGAATATGTAATGAAATGGCTGTGCGGGAAAAAATCACGCACGGCTATTTTTTTGTATAAAAAAAGGCTGCCGTATAAAAC
>ULSK01055421.1_pt1 | contig 9718 bp, 10 predicted proteins | sample 1956311 | NCBI WGS metagenome assembly ULSK01 (sample SAMEA4835706, study PRJEB28245) | human gut metagenome | biome: gut microbiome; material: fecal sample | place: Denmark | collected 2008 | reverse complement strand
ATACTTTTTGAAAGGTTGCTATATTCATAAAAAATTTATTGACGCTGAGGGAATAGTGTGCTATACTTACAGAGTAATTACAAGAATTATGTCCAAACGGAGCAACACAGAAACTTGAAAATTTAAAATAAATAAAACAAAAATTGATACAATTCCTCGCGAAAATCACCAATACATAAAAAGTGAAAAAAATTGCGGGGGGGGGTACAATGAAAAGAAAAATTGTTTACGGAATTTTTGCTGCTACATTAATAGGAACAGCGGCACTCACTGTTACACCTTCTACAGCGCAGGCAGCCACAACAACAGGCTGGGTGAAAGAATCCGGCAAGTGGTATTTTTACAAGGACGGTGCAAAAGCCACCGGATGGCAGGAGTGGGACGGAAAACGCTACTATCTGAACAGCGACGGAACCATGAAAGCAAATGAATGGATGATTGACACCGACGGAAGCATTTACTACTTCCGCAGCTGGGGCGGTGCTTACAAGAACTGTAACGCTGTCATCAACGGAAGAAGCTACACCTTCGGCGCTGACAGCAAAATGCAGGGTTCCCAATGGATCGTAAAAGGCGGCAACTGGTATCTGACAAAAGACGGAAAGATTGCGACTGGCTGGCAGGAATGGCAGGGAAGCAAGTATTATCTAAACAGCGACGGAACCATGAGAAGCAACGAGTGGCGGCTGGATGACAGTGGAAAAATCCGCTATCTGTGCAGTTGGGGCGGGGCATACAAGAATCGTTCTGCAAAGATCAACGGAAGAAGCTATACCTTCAACAGCAATGCAGATGTAACCAATACCCAGTGGATTTCACTGGACGGCACATGGAAACTTGCAAAAGACGGACGGATCGCAACCGGATGGCAGACATGGGATAAGAATCTTTATTATCTGAACAGTGACGGCAGTATGAAAGCCAATGAAGCCTTTACTGACGGCGGAAAGCTCTATTTCTTCCGCAGCTGGGGCGGTGCCTATAAGAACTGTTGGTATACTTCCAATGGAAAGAAATATTATCTGCATGATAACAGCGCCGCTTACCAGAACGAGTGGCTGAAAGCAGATGGAAAATGGTATTATTTCCAGAGTGACAGCACGATGGCAACCAACACTTGGATTGACAACTATTATGTTGACGCATCCGGTGTCTGGATTCCGAACAAAGAAAAACCGACGGACAAATGGATCACCAGCGGAAGCCGCAAATGGTATCGCCATGCCGACGGCAGCTATACAAAGAATGATTGGGAACTTATCAATGGAAAATACTATAGATTCGATAATGACGGCTGGATGGTAACCGGCTGGAAGAAGATCAATAATATCTGGTATTACATGGATAAGACAACCGGCGAACGCTATGGCGAGGGCTGGCATTGGATTGATGGCAGTTGCTACTATATGAACGCGAATGGTGAAATGGCTGCTGATACTTGGATTGATGGATATTATGTAGATGCGTCGGGAAAATGGATTAAAGATCCGAAGAATGAAGAACATACACATAAGTGGGTAGAAGAAACGAAAACTGTAAACCATCCGGAAGAATCTCATACTGAGATTAAACATCATGATGCTGTAACGCACACAGTAAACCATGACGAGGAGTTCCACTACGAAACAGTAAATCATCCGGAAGAATCCCACATGGAGACAGTTCACCATGAAGAAGTGGGTCATACAGTTCACCACGAAGCAGAGGGGTATTACAACACAGTGCATCACGATGAGATCTCTCATTGATAGAACACAAGAAGCTCTTGATGCTCATTTATTGTACCATGAAAACCGCGGTGAGTCAATCCAGTATGCAGAAAAAGAAGTAAAAGTAGTAGATCAGCCGGCATATGACGAGCAGGTTTGGGTAGAAACCAAAGCCGCTTGGGACGAGTACGTAATCGATCAGGAAGCATGGGATGAGCAGGTCAAGGTAGTCGACAAAGCAGCATGGTCTGAGCAGGTAAAAGTTGTAGACAAAGAAGCGTGGACAGAAACTGTTGTAGATGTACCAGCATGGGATGAAGAGATCAAAGTCGTAGACAAAGAAGCATGGACTGAGGAAGTCAAACAAAAGGTTTGCTCTATCTGTGGTAAAATTCAAAAATAAAAAATGAAGTGAGAAAGGTATTAACTAGTGTGGAGTTAATGCCTTTTTTGCGTACCTAAAAAGAAAAAAAATAAAATTGAACTATCGAAAAAAAGTTCAAAATATAAAAACAAAGGAGTTCAAACATGGCAAAAAGAGAAATAGAAGGTGTATTCTCGTCGGTCAAATTTTCGAAAGAAAAAAATGAAGAAATTAATAAGAAAATGAACACATGGACTAAGAAAGAATTAGTTCAAGTTATCTATGAACTTGGAAATAGACTGGACAAAAATGTATTAGGTACAACGGATATTACAAAAGCATTGGAGAGCTTCGATGACATATTAAAATATATGCGTGTGTGGCATGAAAGAAATGAAAAGGCAGGAAAATGTTTGGATAAGTGGAAGACCTACCGGAAAAATTTATTGCTTTATGGTGTAAAGCTACGGATGAAAAAAGACGGTACAAGATATTTAGAGAATGAACGCGGAACGATAGAAGAGTTCGCGAGAGAATATGAACAGCAGATTTTTAAAAAATTGAAAGAGGAAGGGATTGTCAATATTAAGGTAAAAGATCCTGCTGGATATATTGTAAAACAGCGTTATAATGTAAAAAAACCGAAAGAGCCGAGCTGCTGTTATAAGAGTATTGGTGAAATACCATACAGCGATGCAGCTTTGCCAGAGAGCGGATTGGAGTCCTGCACGAAAGCAAGTTTAAAGAATTTATTGGAAGTGATGATTGAATCTGATCCAGAGCTTCTACCGCTTCGAATAGATATCGAAATAGTATTTGCAACAAGGTCGAATCATAAAGGCGGAGTTTACTATATGTCACAGGAAAGTTATGATGCCGTGAAAGAAGAATGCGCTGAACGTGTCCGGTGTATAGAACAGATGCAAAAACGATGCCAAAAGTTAGAAGCAATGATAGAGAAAAAAATAAACAGTGATCTTTGAGAAAGATATAAACTGCGTGCTTACTGTTAAAAGTAGGTACGCAGTTTTTTTTATATATAAAAATATATAATTCTGAATTGTTAAGGCTCAGATTAGGGAAATTTTTGCACGGTGTATCAGAGAGCGCTGATCTCCTATATGATAACAGTGTCGACAAAAAAGACAAGGAGGTAGATCTGGCGCCGGATGACATAAAAGGATATGTCATGCAGAGAAAAAAGTAAACTCGAAATGATCCGAGTGAAAAGTGGAAAAAACAGAGAGGAAATGGCTGAATATGTGAGCCGGAAGTGCAGTTTAAAGTGTACAAAAAACATGATTAAAGATTATGAAGAGAAAACAACCCCCGTTTCAGTGAAAGTGTTGATTGCGTATGCTGAGTTGGGAAATTGTTTACCGAGTTGGATTTTAGAAGAGGGTAATATGGAAACGGAGGTACGAAATATGTATTTCGTAGAATTGGATCTCGCAAAAGAAGAAGTGTATCGTTATGATGTAGAAACATTAATTAGCGAAGCTTTAAAAAAGTATCGAAAAGAAAAAAAACTTTCATGTATTACTTTAGGTAGGAAAATGTATGTAGACGTGAGCACTATTAGCAAATACGAGAATGCAAAAGCTGAAAAGAAAATTAACATTGAGTATCTTATAAGTGTTATTTTCCCGGCAATAGGTAAATCCATAGACGATCTTGACGAGTTTCTTGTTAAAGAGGAATATAAAGAATTATTTTCTGCGATTAGAGAGGAAGGAAAAACAATCACTAACTATATAAGATTAAGTTTGAAAAAAATAAAAAAAATACACAGAAGGAATTTTTAATGGAAAATGTCAAAAGTGTACAAAAAGCACAAAGTTTCAATAATAACATTATGGTATTATTAGTTCAACAAGCGAAATAACAATTCGTTTGACGATATGGTAGCCGTCTGCCATAACACCTACCATATCGAGTGCACCTTGACAACTACATAGCGACAACATGTTACTGGAAATTGAAACAGAAACCGCTACACTGTCATACACAACCGCATTGCAAAGAAAGATAATCATTACTCATTATTATGATACACGGCGGATTCATATATGTCAATGACGATTTCTGTTTCCAACAAAAAAAAGAAAGGAAGTTCAAAATGAGCATTTTGAACCGTAAGAAAATACCGCTTCTGGCGGTATACAGAGATCCGGCGTTCATCCTGTTTTCTATTACTCCGTACTATAAGTACAGCGATGGAACGAAGACGGATGAGATAGCTGGAACTGCATATGACGTATGCGACACCTATTGCTTCGACAAATTTCGGGTGAAGATCCCGAATCAGAAAGTACCGCTTCTTGATAACGACGACCTTCAAACCAGAAGGGAAAACGGGGAACGTTTTTTCGTTGCGTTTGAAAACTTAATCGACGTGCCGTATGAGAGAAACGACTACAAAGGAAACGTCAAAGTAACAACATGGGAAGATGCGTGTACGGCAACTTCCGTAAAACTGGTTAAAGTGGACGGGGGAGAGAACGATGAATAGCACAATGGAAAACGTAATAAAAGGAATCCTTGAGAGAAGCGTGGCTGGTGTATTTAGCTATGCCAAAGTAAGGAAGGTGGAGAGCCGTGCAGAAGGTCAGGAGGTTCTCATTACGATGAAAGCCGAAGAACTTCGAGTTTCTCTCTTCCTTTTGAGCGAGGAGAAATTAGCCGCCTGGCTTGCAAGACGAATGAAATCAGAAACAGAAAAAATGTTCTGTGGTTTTAAGTCAAAGGTGGTTGTGAATGTCGTTAAAAGAATTGAACGCATTGAACCGGAATATGACATTACGGTATGCTGGGACGTTGTACGTAAAGAAGCGAAAGATTACTATATCCGCCCAAAATCCCCACTTGACGAAGAAGCATTGATGGAAATTGCGGAGCGCACGATTCTTCAGATGTTTGAAGATGCCGATTCGCTCCAGTGTACGAATGATAAAAGCGTTCTGGGCGATGGCTGGGTATTGAAAGACGAATTTAAGAGCGTACTGGATAATTACGCTGACAACAAAGAAAATGAGGACTTGGGGGAGGGATATGTTCTTTACCCATGTACTATGCTGGAAAGCTTTCTGGAGCCGTTGGCGGATTGTGTAATAAAGACAGTTTATCCAGAACGCAACATTGCGGTGCAGATTAGTATTTGGCGAGACCAGAAGTATTATCCAGATGAGCTTTATCATGTATCACTTGATTTTTTTGAATTTTAAAAATTCTCATGAAAAATCTAAGATGGTGCAGGGAATAACACCCTGCACTATTTTTAAAATCATATTTAAAAGTATAACAGGAGGAAAAGGGTATGGTGAATATAATATTCTTTTTATTAGTAATATTTTTTTGGTACGGCGTGGCGGTATGTGTCGTACAGACGGTAAAACACTGCACAACCAGAGAAGCCGCATCATTCTGCATTCAGAAGATCAAAGAAGTGTTTGCATGGAGCTGGAAAGAAGCGTTTGCAAAGCCGCCTGTCCAGTATATGACGCACATCGGCTGGGATGGGGAAAGACAGTGTTTTAATCCCAAAGTTGCAGACGAGGAACTTGTGGAGCTTGGCAAACTGTTCCAGTTCTTCCGGTGTATCGACATCCGGTATAATGAGAACATTTATGCCTATCGAATTTCCGTTGTTTACGGGGATGCCGGACAGAAAAATTCAGAGGAATTTAAAACACTGGTCACAAAGGTGCTGGGCGGCTGCCTTGCAGATCATATGATGAAATATAGTATGTGGTGCGGTGAAAACAGTTCGTTGTTCATGGTAACTTTATACCCGGAGTATATGGAGATCGCCATAGCGCGTAATGATGCGGGAAAAAGCTGGTTGGAAGCCCTTAGAAAGAAACGGGAACAGGCAAAAATTGAAGACCAGAGAAAGGCGCAGGGCATCTGCACACTGGAAGAGGTGTGGGGAGAAAATAAAGGGGATCGGATGACATGGGGATACGATGCAAAAATAGCACATCAGTATCAGACGAAATCGTCCATTCAGACAGAGATAGACACCCATTGCCATGCACTGATTACGGGAAGTTCCGGTTCTGGAAAATCAGTAGCGGTTTCGTACCTGCTGGGAAGAAGATTACAGGCAGACCCGAAGACACACATATTCATCTGTGACTATAAAAATTCTGAGGATTTCCGGTTCTTAAATGGTTATGAGAATTATTATACAGGTGAACGGTGCTATGACGGCATTATGGCGTTTTACCAGAGGTTCCATGAAACCAGAGAGTCCGGCGGAGCAGAAAAAGAACGGTATCTGCTGGTCTTCGACGAGTACCCGGCATTTTTGAACCGCTTGCAGATGCTGGATAAGCAGAACAAAGAGAAAAGGGCTGCGGATGTCATGAACGCGGTATCAGAAATTCTGATGCTTGGCAGGGGCTTGCATTATGGAATCTGGATTGTAACGCAGCGGGCAGATGCCGCCCTGTTTGCAAATGGCAGCCGGGACAACTTCATGTGCATCCTTGCGCTGGGAAGACTCAGCAAAGAACAGAAAAATATGCTGTTCAGCGGCGAGGAGCTGCCGGAACGGAGCTATCAGCAGGGAGAGGGCGTTATCCTGTTGGATGGTCGGGAAGTAGAAGAAGTTAAGATTCCGTGGGTTACGGATGTTCCGGGATGGAGAAAGCACATGCTGGATACCCTCGAGCAGAGCGCGGACGGTAACGTCCGGCGCGAAGGCTGAGAGGGGATGCAAGCGGGGGTATAGTATTACCCCCGCTTGCACAAAAAAGCCCACCACCACTCAAAAAATCCAGTATCTATGCGGCTTTCCAGCCCTCAAAACCCTGTTCGCACCCCATAAACAAAAGAAACATAACAGAAAGGTACAGTGACTTCCCATGAACCCATTAAAAGAAACCGAAATAAGAACCCGAAGACAATGGAACGCACAAAGGAGAAATAACAAATGGTCGAAGAAAAGACAGAGACAGAGAAGGAAAACGCCGCCACAGAGGAGATAAAGGAAGAACCAGAAGCCCCGGAGGAGCCGGAAAAACCACGGAAATCGAGGATGGACGGCATCCAGCGGCAGGCGTTTCTTTTAACCATCAATAACCCGCAGAAGTACGACATGGGGCATGAAAAAATAAAACAAAGTCTGGTGATGGGATTCCCGACGCTTAAATTTTTCTGCATGGCGGATGAAATCGGAGAACAGGGAACATATCACACGCACGTTTACCTCCATTTTAATTCCCGGGTGAGAATTGGAAAAATAAAGAAATATTTTCCATCCGCTCACATAGACATAGCAAACGGAACCGCGAAAAACAACGTGGAATACGTCAAGAAGAGCGGAAAATGGAAAGATACCGAAAAGGCAGAAACCAGCGTCCCGAACACGTATGAGGAATGGGGAACAATGCCGACACAAAAAGGCAGACGCTCCGATCTGGAAGACCTCATGCAGATGGTGGAAGCCGGGTATACAGTAACAGAAATTTTGCAGGAAAACAACGATATGATCCTTTACATGGACAAAATCGAGAAAATCCGACAAACGTTTCTGAATGAAAAATTCAAAGGAAAACGCAGATTGGATTTACACGTTACTTATATCTGGGGAGCGACGGGAAGAGGAAAAACAAGATCCATCATGGACGCTTACGGAGACAGTAACGTTTACCGCGTGATTGAAAATGGAGGAGGGCATCCCTTTGACCAGTACGACGGTCACGCGGTCATGGTATTCGAAGAGTTCCGCAGCTCCTTTAAAATATCGGACATGCTGAACTATCTGGATGTATACCCGGTGACGCTCCCGGCGAGATACTGCAATAAAGTCGTTTGTTATAACAGGGTATTCATAACAACGAATATTCCACTGGAAGACCAGTATACAGAGGTACAGAAAGAAAGTCCGGAAACGTGGGCGGCATTCCTTCGCCGGATTCATGAAGTGCAGGTGTATCTGGAAGACGGAACCATTGTGAAATACGATTCGGTAGAAAAATATCTGAACCGGAACAAAGATTTTCACAAATTGGAGCCTGTGGACGAATGCCCTTTTAAGTAGAAAGTGAGGGAAAGCGATGGACGAAAGAAACAAGGACGAAGAGCAGGGCGTGAAAAAGAAAAAATATATCGTCCCGGAAGAAATCGAACTCGAAGAGGGGGTAGAGTTCCGGCGGGTATATGACTGGCTGCCTTATACCTACTGGCGAATCTTGCGAGTGATGAAAGAGCTTGGCTGGGATATGATACAGATCTGGCAGGGATACAAGGCAAACCGCCGCCCGGGCTACTGTGAGAAATACCGCATCGTGGAGCATGAAACCGGAAGAGTGATCCGGGAGGAGGTAACCATTTATCAGATACAAAAGGCATTCGCACACGAGGAAGTCCCATTGGAAGACAAGCAGACAGAGAAATACCAGCGGGAAAAGCTGTTAATCGCAGCCGGAGAAAAAGAGGAATGGAAGCAGCGCCCCGTCAATGAGAAAGTATGGAACCCGGCGGCAAAGGAGTTTTATATGAAATACATAGAAGAAGACCCCACCGACGGGGAGCCGGGGGCAGAAGAAACCAAACCGGAATAAAAGAAAATAAAACGTAAGAGGGCTTATCCGGTCTATTCCAGATAAGCCTTTTTTACAGAACGTGGAGGTATTGCATGAAAGAAATTCCTATATGGGAAAAAGCAAATCTGACCTTGGAAGAAGCGGCGGCATATTCTGGAATCGGAATAGGTAAGCTGCGGGAAATTACGAATGATAAGAATTGTAATTTTGTCCTTTGGGTTGGAAATAAAAGACTGATCAAAAAAAGATTATTCGATAAGTATATAGAACAGGTATTTTCCATTTAATATCTGTAAGGTTCATACTAGAAAAAGGCTCTTTGATGTGGTATCATAAAGATGTCACATCGAGACTCCTTTTGAACGAAAGGAGATCGAATGGAATATGAAACGAAAAGACAATAAAGGGCGTGTGCTGAAAGAAGGAGAAAGCCAGCGAAGGGATCTGATTTATCAGTACAGATACACAGACTGTCTGGGGAAAAGGCAGACCGTTTATGCTTCAAATTTGCAGGAACTTCGTCAGAAAGAAAAGGAAATTCAGAAGCTGGTAGATGACGGCATTGACTATGCAGCAGGACAGATTACTGTAATTGAGCTGTTGGAAAAGTACATCAGTTTGAAGAAAGGTGTACGGTATAACACACAGGTCGGTTACAATTTTGTCTTGAATCTGGTTAAAAAAGAGGATTTCGGCTATCGAAAAATCAGCACAATTAAGGTATCGGATGCCAAAAAGTGGTTTGCTAAGCTGCAAAATGACGGTAGAGGATATAGCACAATTACCAGCGTGCGCGGTGTCGTGAAACCAGCATTTCAAATGGCGTATGAAGAGGATGCAATCAGAAAGAATCCGTTTGTATTTAAGCTGACAGATGCGGTGGTAAATGATTCAGTATCGAGAGTTGCACTGACAGAAGAACAGCTGACTACTTGGATGGGTTTTATTAAGAATGACAGCACCTATTGTAAATATTATGATGAGTTTGTTGTTCTTCTGGAAACCGGAATGAGAGTCAGTGAGTTCTGTGGTCTTACGAAAAAGGATCTGGATTTTAAAAATCGAAGAATTCGTGTGGATCACCAGCTTGTGCG
>ULSK01007388.1_pt1 | contig 9741 bp, 8 predicted proteins | sample 1956311 | NCBI WGS metagenome assembly ULSK01 (sample SAMEA4835706, study PRJEB28245) | human gut metagenome | biome: gut microbiome; material: fecal sample | place: Denmark | collected 2008 | reverse complement strand
TGTGTGATGTCCGTGCCGGTGGTGTTGTTAACCCGCACCTGCCACTTCCTCCCAACATACTCAGAAGATACGGTCATAGACAGATTCGTAGCAGAAGCGACGTTGGCTATGATATTATGAGCACCTTTTGGTAAATTTGCCAATGTTGTAACAACCTTAGGGGGCATAGCCATAAAATTCAAATAAGACAATATCGTATTAGACAACGTAACCATATTGTTCATAGCCTCATATGTCTTATCTTGAATAACAACAAAAGTCCCCACCTGAATTTCTATATCATATTCAGATGCGCCTACCGCTGAGTCGGTATTAGCAAATGAGGCAAATACTATTTTTAATTTAAAATTATTTTCAAAATCATTACCTTCTAAAAAATAATTCAAATAATAATAATCACCATCTAACTTACCTAATGTGATATTGTTATTGTATGCATCCAAAACTTTTGCAAACGAATTTTCATCAAGAGATCCGGAATTACCAGAAAATATGGATAAATCAAGATAGCCAGAATCTACTCCTGTACTTACCATACCAAGCGATTTAAGTACCTTAGTTCCACCTTCTTCAGTAACCAAAATATATTCGTTATACACGTTTTTAGTTTCTATAGATGCCACATTGTCTTTTACAAGATACATGACATTATCCTTCGCTTCTTCAACAGTAGGAAGTTTGCTAATAATTTGCTTCTTCCACCCTGCCGCCGAAACAACATCATATATGTACTGTTTTGTTACATGATCTCCCCATGTCATATTACTAAGAAGAGTCTTGCTACCGTCTTGACTTCCGGCAGGGGGAGCCGGAATGAGGCCTCCCTTGCCCGACTCTGAGCCCGTCCCAGGAGCGGCCTGCACCACACTCTCAAGTCTGGAATCAACCTCCTGACCTTCGAATTTACTGTTATAACCTACTTCTGCCATTTTTTATTTTTTATTGATTTTGTCCAACAATTTCTTGATCTGGTCTACGATGTCCATCACCGCGCCAACCTTGTTTTTTACGTCCTCAACCTTCTGATCAATCTTAGAATCCAAAGCCTTTAAACGGTCTTCGTTTTTACGATACACTAAATACAGGGCTAAACCGATGATTGCTATCGTAAGGATATTAGCTAAAACGCATCCGATTATTATCTGAAACATGATGATTATATGGTAGATAACGCTACCACACGCTTTAATTATTTAACTTTCCACAAATATAACAATTGTCCCAACCATAACAAGATCAAAGACGCTCGTTATTAACATCGGACACCCATTCTTTAGATGAAAGAATAGATTCAAACTCAGAAGAAGAGCTGTCATATACCGGATACGGGTATTGAGGATCGTCATCAGCCTGCATGTCTAAAGACTTGAATAGATGATCATAATGTTCTATGTGCAAAATAACTTTAGAACCATCTACGCTCGCTCTTGGACTGCCTGTTCCTAATTCACGTCTCTTTTCTTCAGATACGGAATCATATACTTCTTTTGGTATGATAATGAATTTCATATTATTTTGCTTTTAAAGTTTGTAAATAGTTATATGCTTTAATACAGTCGTCTTTGGAGAGGATTCTTGGATAAATTGCAAGGTTCTTAAAAGCTATTCGATCAAACCTACCACCACTACTCGATACCTCCAATGTACCACCAGAACCAACTACATTACCTGTATTTGCCAGTATTTCATTCCAATTACGATCATAGGCCCTACCATCTGAACATGCAGCATTAATACTTTTAATTCCGTCAAGACTATTTTTTACTGATCCTGAATTAATATAAAGATCAAGTCCAATCATTGTGTTGTAGATATAAAAACTAGACCCTTTTACTAAACCAGTACCACTCTTTTTATTATCAATAAACTTCCAATCCCCAACAATCGTAAAATCCTTACCCATTTCAAAAGATGACGAAACTATCTTATCATCCACCCCATCAGTAACCAGATAGCCTTCGTATTCGGGGATTTGTTCAACTAAAACATCTACTTCTTGTGAAGAATTATACCATATACCATTCGTAGAAGTTGCTGCATACTGTTTTTGGAAAGTATATACACCGTCCTTGGTTATTTTAACATAATCATCCCTTTTATTTGCATTTCCAACTAAAAGGTGATCACCATCTTTCATACCGGTAATACGTATCTTCCAGTTAGCAGAATCAGATTCGTTTGTTAAAATCAAAAGATTGCTGCTGTTTCCGGTTCCGATTATTCTAAACGAATCTTTTTTTACATCTGTGGGCTTAACTACATTATCTCTAAGATTAAATGAGTTGAAATTATATGCATACAACCCATACCCACTCCCTTCTGCAAACCCAAAATTCGACAGCACAAGATTATTACCATTGCCTGTAATGTTGGCAATAGTAGCACGATCTTCGTCCTCGTTGGTTTTGCCTACCACTGTCCATGCTTGGTCGGGGAAAAGCCAGGGATAGGTTTTAACGAAGTAGTCTTTGATCTTGGTCAGTTCTTCTTCGGTGGCATCATGATCGAGAATGACTATTTCCCAAATGGCAGCATTGGCATAATTACTTAATTGGCCAAAATAAGTTTTACAAATACACAGCTTATTAGTAGATTTAGATGTTCCTTTTTTTATTATTTGACCATTGTAACTACTTGATGTTTGCCATGTAATAGGGTTATTATCGTCAATATATACATCTGTAAAACTATTATAAGATCCCGTAACGTCATTTACATTTTCATCCTTTCTATATTCAATTAAAAAAGCGCCTTCATCATTTGTGCCAAGATTTGATATTAAAGGTCTTTTATATCGAGTTGCATCATATCGTGTTATCCAATTCCTCAATGCAATAATACTATATCCTTTTTCTTTAGGCAATAATGGCAAGTTGTCACATCCCGCCCAATCGTCTACTCCGTCAAAGACAAGTGCGCCGGGGTAGAGGGGAAATTGTTCGATGGTAATATTGCAATCTATAGGATAGGTTTGGGACATCACTTTCCACTTCATATTATATCTACTATCGTAATCATACGACGGCAAAGTATATATACCATCGTTCTTTATTTCTGTCCATAATTCTTTCCCATCATTAAATACACCATAACGCAAATATATATCATCCGTTAATCCTTTTATCAATACTTTGTACTCAACAGATTTAAGGCTTGCCCTTGTTTCAAATAACGCATTATTTGTTTTAGCACTTGTAATATGGATTGTATTATCAGTAACTTCACCTGTACCAAATGTCCCTTGAGTAATATAATTTGTCCAAATGCTAGAATCACCCCAGTTTAATTTATATCCACCTACTCCGGACATCCCACCCCAAGCGAAATTCTTCATCTGTAAATCATGCCCATTACCCATCTTATCAACCCATACAGGATTGACAGCCATCTGTTCATTAGTAAGACCTAATGCTGAATATCTGGCTACTATGCCTTCTATGTCTGGGAAAGAATCAGCATTACATGGTAAATCTAATATCATCTTCGCATACTCTTTAAAAGGTATGGAAGTAGGTACATCATACCCTTTGGATATAAGGGCTTGCCTTATATCCTCTTTGGTATTTATGATCCTCATTAACTTATCTGATATGGTTCCCATTACACTTCCTCCCCATTTATGTAATCTAATACCTGACCTATGTCTCCGATGTCTGATTTTATTGACTCTCCTTGAGAATGTATTTCAATAAGTTTCTGATATAAAGTGTTATCCCCTATACGATTCTTATCTGTAGCTTGTTCTTCGATTTTGGCTATCGTATCAGGATCTTCGTACTTAACACCATCAGGACCATACCATTCGTCTGTTAAATTCGTGTATTTATGACGGACTGGAGTCGGTTTAGACTCCAGTGTTACTAAAAAATATTCGTTACAGCTCATGACAATAAGATTTAGTGGTTGCAACAATTACATCTACAAACTGTTCTCACGTAGCCAGAGGGAATAACCGCCAGCTCCGTCCCTACGGCTATCGTCGGGTCAGTGCTTTCCATGACCGTCAGCGCCATCTTGTCCACGTCAAGGTCATTGTCGTAAACGATTTCTCCCTCAACGTAGATGCTCCCTGCATCAGAAACGTAGCAGTTTTTCACCTGTCTTATATGGCGCTGTGTAGCAGACGCAAAATCACACTCGATACTTAACCACCCTACCGGTATCTGATCGATATTGGATCCGATATTGTAATCAGGATCGGTTGTTTTAAGAACCATATGTCTTAATTCCCTCGTATTTCCGTATCCGTCCATTGTTATGTATGTCCGGATCTGAACCTTGCCCTTTTCTGTCTTATAACAGTTTTCTACTATTTCCGTGTCGGATGTAGTAGCATCAGGGAAATCACAAACAATACGCTGCCATCCTTCTTGTATTTTGCTGAATGTGGCGCCTCTTTGTATATCAGGGTCGGTAGTTTCTAAAACAATAAGATACTCGTCCCGGACGCCTATTATGCTATCTACCGACCTGTATCCACCAAGATGTATTTTACCACCAGGAGTAGTATAACATTCATCTACGGACATAATATGTCTTTCTGTAAGATCAGGAAAATCGCATTCGGTTTTCGTCCATTCGTTAGGTATCTTATCTATTCTCGTCCACTGAGGATAGGCGGCGTCCGTTGTCTTAACAATATAATAATACTGTTCCCTTACACCAAGAACGGCATCAATAGCTTGATAACCTTTTATATTGACCTTACCACCATCAGTCTTATAACATTCGTCTACTTCAACAATTTCCCGGTCCGTCATGTCAGGAAAATCGCAGACCATCCTCACCCAATCTTCGGGAATGGAATCCAGCACGGTTCCTACCTTAATATCAGGATCAGTTGACTGAAGAACGGTATAAACCTCTTCCCTGGCTCCAAGGATGTTATCTATGGCTACCAAACCTTCTACTTGCACTTTTCCTTTTTTAGTAGTGTAACATTCAAGAACGTAAGTTACGTCTCGTTCTGTCATGTCAGGAAAGTCACAAACCATTCGAACCCAATTCTCTGGAATTAGTTTAAAAACATGGCCGGCAGGGAAATTATCGTCCGTCGATTGAATAACGGTATAAATAGATTCCCTGATATTTATCTTATCATCTATGGCCTCCAATCCTTCTATTTCAACCTTACCATCCGGAGTCTTATAACATCTGTTGACGAACGTAATGTCGCGTTCTGTCATATCAGGAAGATCGCAGTCGATCATAACCCACTCGTCCGGTATTTTAGTAAGAACTTTACCTACCGGATTATCCATGTCGGTACTGTCGGTAATTCTATGAGTTTCTTTAAGAACATCCATCTGATCGTTAAGAAGATACCAACTCCATACTTCGACCTTTCCACCAGGTGTACGGTAACAGGTTTTGAAATCTTTGATAACTTTCTCAGCTATGTTAATCCACTCCCATTCGGTTGTGGCCGGAATACCAGAAACAGGATGCTTCTTGCCTTCTTCGTCAAGATACCAATAACAGCCATTTAAGGACACAACCACTTGGTAGATTTTGTCCCCTATTTTTATACCGGATTTGCTGTCATCTACCGGTTGGGAGGAACCCCATTTTCCAACTATGTTGGTTATTTTGTCAATGCCCCTACCTAAGGCACCGACTAAAGAATCCACGCCATTCATATGAAATCGATCTATTTCAAATTGTTTTATTACAAAAAGGGGGTGGAGGACCAGCCTCCTCCCCCTTGGGATATATAGAAAAAAGGAAAATCAAATCTTGCAGGGCTTGATATTTGCCGAAGCAGCTAACAAGTCCATAAGGTCTTGAATACCTTCGTGAGCACCATACGGTACATGGAAGTGTACTGTAATGTGATCATCAATTACTCTACCGAAACCGTTAGAGTAACGTGCCGGCTTCAGCGTTACTGAATAATCAGCATACGGAGCCAACAGGTCTAAGCGAGTTTCTTCGTTGGTAAACATCCGTTCCATAAGTTCTTGGTGAGTCTTACGGAAGTCGAAGAACATACGTTGTTCACGTTCTTTATCCAGCAATTCAGCGCCGAGGTGAGTACGCGGAGCCCAGTGCTGTTTGTATTCGGTATGGATCGGGTTGAAGTACGTGCTGATAGCCTCGCGCTGTTCATCCGGATAACCTCCATTTACAGCAATACGAACAGATCCTTCCTGGAATGTCAGACGGTCAATCAAACAGTCAGACGGAGAAATCATGTAGTCAATACCACGGAACAAGATACCGCATTTGCAGTTCTTAGGAAGCGGATCGGAGATAATGGACTGATCTCCTGCTACGGCACCCAAACGTTTCCAGTTACGTCCACGATAAGATTCGGGAGCTTTAGATACGAAGAAGTCTTTGAAGATTTTATCGCATTCGTCGCAAACCATGTTAGTAACGACCGTTGTTTTGAATTTGTGTTGACATCCACCAGGCGCACCGTAATCTTCGATTGTCAGATACGGGAATGCTGCCTGCAATTCTTCTTTAGCACTGTTACCACATTCATCATCCGGCAACGTGATTTCATAAGCTTCTTTCGAAATCTTACAAGAACCACATGCTTCCCAGCTAACAGTAGTAACAGCAGGATTGCTACACATATCTGCTGTTTTAGCAACGAACGTTACTGTAGCAGTCGGATTAGTTTCTACAAATGCATCGATATCAGCCTTCGTCAGTTTCTTGCTTACGGCCACAGTGTACATACCTACGTCGCCATCTTGGGCTGCTGTTTTCTCGGCAGTGTTACTAACGGCATTCTTAATGCTTTCTACTACAGTAGACTGATCAACACCATCATCCTCTAACGTTACGGCATAAATCAAACCGCCGTCTACCTTAGTATATCCTTCAGGGCACTCTTCGCAGCCTTTCATGATAGAAGACAGCTTTTGAGTATAATCAGAAGGCCTATCACCTTCTTTCATCACCTGATATTTGGAAGTAGAAAGATGACGTCCGACTCTCTTAATATCCAAACCTGGATAAGCAGCCTTAAGCTGAGCCAGGGCATAAGCATCACCGGTATCACACATTTCCATGCAATAGAAATTCATGTCGGTTTCCACCGGAGCTTTTTCCAGTTCATTGCAAGAATGGATAGGATGGATTTCTACAAAATCACCTACCTTTCCACCACCTGCAATCGGCTGATTCTTGATACGTTCGATTGTTTTCAAGATAGCAGCCAAAATATCAACATCTTCACAAGGATCACATTCTGAACACATATCCTCACGACCTGGACAGTTTTCGAAAATGATGTAATCATCGATATTCACCTCGCCCATCGGATAACCCCGAAGCTCGAACAAACGTCCTGTCAGCTTAATATGGATAGGAATACGATCGCCTTTTCTTGCTGTAATAACGGTATTGTCATCAATTCCGTTGTAACCGAAAATAACCTCATCTACTTTAATTTCTTTGCTCTTCGGAGCAGAAGCGTACACTTCTATGATTTCGTCAATAGCAAACGTAGGTGTAGAGAATGATTTATCATCAGATACACGATCGTTCACCATCTCATTACGTCCGATTCTGATCTGGAAACGTTGTTCGTCCTTACGATATCCTTTCAAGTCTTTCAACGCTTTCAAACCATCTTTAGTCTGCTCACCATCCAAATCATAGATAGCGATCTGACCTTCTTGAAGCAACAAAGAATCTACGTCCGCCAACTTAGCGTGCGGAGGACAGATAATGTGTCTGTCATACGGTTTATGGATAGCCATAGCCTTATAATATTTTAAAAATTAGTATTCTGTTATCTGTCTCAAAAATAGCGATAGTCATATAAGCAACAAAAAGCATTAGGAATTAATTAATTCTTAATGCTTTTTGATAATGTTTAATTTAGGATGTGCCTTTATTCTGCTATAAAGGAGATTGGACGTTGTTTGAATCTATTTGATAACGTCCGTATTCGCTTTCATTCAAAGCAAATTGCTTTTCAATCATGTTAAGGATAATACCGATTAATTTGTCATCTAATTCAGGATCTATATCAGTCGAATTAGAACCATCAGATTTAATATATCCTTCGATGTCAACTTCCTTCGGATAGCGGTAATATGTAAGGTAAACGGTGTCTACATCAAAACCAGACTTATACACCCTTACCGAATCTTCGCCTATTGTATAGAATGTTTCCCTAAAATCAAAATCAGGTTTGTTAAAAAAGTCGGCAAGAAGTTCATGCGGGTTTTCGTTCTTAGCCTCCCACATGGTAAAATCAGTGACCGTGCATTCACCTTCGGTAAATACGCCTGATATGTTTGAAAAAGAAAAGAAATCAGAAGGCAATGAAAACAAAGTGCTTTCCGGATTATCTTTATCTTCTTTTTTATCAAGTTCTTTTGAGTACACAACCAACTTTTGTATATAACGTATATCCTCCTCGTTTTTCTTATCAAGGATATAACGAACAAGGCGGTTTTGTTCGTCATTAAAAAGCTGAACAAAACGCGCCTTGTCAAGTTTTATACCACCGTTGGTCATGTTTTCTTCAGCCTTCTGTAAGGCCCGGAGATAACAATCAACAATCCTCATAAATTATTATTTTTTGTCAGCGTATTGGTCAACATCGAAATCTTTCTCATCTTCCTTTTTCTTCTTGTCAGACTTAGCGCCTTCTATTTTTTTATGCTTGTTCTTTAAAGCATTATACGCTTCCAGAACACGTGACTTGGTTTCTAACATCGACTTATTGGAAGCAAGAGCCATAGATGCAGAGATGGCGTCGGCGCCCAGGAGCTCGCCATTCAGATACAGTCCGTCGGTGTTGACAGTGACAGCCAGGCCTTCGATCATTTCCCTGATCATACGATGGAATTTAATCACTTGCATTCCCTCAGAAGATTCGTCGTCAGATAAGAACCTTGAGCTTGCTTCTTTATACATGTCAACGTTCGTATTCTTGGCGTCAATCCAATTAGTGAATATGTATTGAACCATGCTCTGATCAAGCTCTACGCTATATATGATGTCAAGATACAAAAGCAGATCGTAGATGCTTTTCCTTTCAGCCTCTGACCCTTTCAGTTTGTTCATGAACTCGTATAAAATATCAGCCTTGTCAATCTGACGTTGTTTCCTGATATCTACGGCCGTAGTCTTGTCTTCTACACAATAATAAGATTCGACATACATCGGATTACCGTCTTCCTCTTTAGGAGTAAGAGACTTGGACAAAATAGCTATATACAGCTCAAATAAATCACGAACGTCATTAGTGTAGAACAAACGACCATCATACAGGTCAATTCTGTAAGAATCCCAGAAATCGAAGTTCTTTTGGTCCAGGTCCTCATTGACAGTTTCTTCAAACGGATACCGAATATTCTTAATACGCATATCCATTTCATTCCTCTTGTCTTCAAGTGAGTAACCTTTATAACATGCTGAATTGATGAAGAAACCGGTATCATACACCCTAAGATCCTTATCCCATCCACAACAAGACACTGTCTTGTTCCCAGGGAAAGGAGTCTTGGAAATGCCTCTTTCCTGATATCCGGAAGGAGCTTCTTCATCCATCTTACCTGTTATAACATAAATAGAGTCGGAATATATCTTCATTCCTCCTACGGTAGCCAGCAGTTTCTTAGACTCATGGCTTTCTTTAAAAATCTTTTTTCCCATCTTTTTTATATATCCTACGTCTTTTCATATATGAAAAGACTATGTTAGAAACTTAGAAACAAAATTTGCGGCCGGTTTTAAAGCCGACCGCAAGTTAATATTAAAAGTTATGAT
>ULSK01036948.1_pt1 | contig 9857 bp, 7 predicted proteins | sample 1956311 | NCBI WGS metagenome assembly ULSK01 (sample SAMEA4835706, study PRJEB28245) | human gut metagenome | biome: gut microbiome; material: fecal sample | place: Denmark | collected 2008 | reverse complement strand
CGGCTGGTAAGTCCGCAAGACTCAGCATCAGCGAGATCGCGGAGCTGTCGCTTTTCTGCGCGCTGATGGTCGCGGGCAAGGAGTGCCTGCGCCTTATCCCGAACGTGCATCCCGTCACGCTGCTGCTGCTTTTGGCCACGGCGGTGTACGGGGCGAAGGCGCTTTATCCGGCGTTCGGCTTTGCCCTGCTCGAGATCGCGCTCTACGGCGCGGGGCTTTGGAACCTGATGTATCTCTACGTCTGGCCGATCGTCGTGCTCGCTGCGCTGCCGTTTCGCAGAAGCGAGAGCCGCGCATTCTGGGCGGCCATCGCGGGGCTGCACGGGCTGTGCTTCGGCGCGCTGTGCGCCATTCCGTATTTTTTTATCGGCGGATGGCAGATGGCGTTTTCGTGGTGGGTTTCGGGCATCCCGTATGACGTCATCCACTGCGTGTCAAATACGGTCCTCGTCTTCATGCTCTTCCCGCCGCTGCGGCGCGCACTGGAGCGCGCGAAGAAAACGTCGGGCAGAAGAGAATAGGGAAAAAGCGCCTGCCTTCAAGGCAGGTGCTTTTTGTCTGGTCGTGTCGCTTTTCAGTGTATAAGTGTCAGAACAGCGTTTCCTCGTCCTCGGAGAACAGCCGGTCGTTGACGGCGAAAAGGTCCATGCCATGCAGCAGCCCGTAAATGATGATCGCGTCGCGCCGGACCTTGGGATAGAGCTCGGCGAGGCCGCACAGGCGCAGAAGCTCCTGCGTCTCCTCGAGCGAGGCGCTCAATCCAAAGCACAGGCACAGCATGCGGCTGCGCGAGGGATTGCGCCGTCCCGCAAAAATCTGGTGCAAGTATATTTCGCTCATGCCGGACTGCTTGGCGAGCGCGGCCTTGGAAAGACCCTTCTTTTCAAGCATTTCGTTGAGTCGCGCCACGGCGCTTGCCGAGGAGAAGTTGTCCTCGTTTGCCGCAAGAAATGTCGTCAGATCAGGGGCGGCTATCAGCTCACTGCGCAGATTATCCGTGCTTTTTCGTGCCATATCGATCTTCATCCATCTTCCGCCTTTACAAAAATTCAAGTCCCCAGTATAATACTTCGTGTTTATTTTACCGTTTTCAACAGGCGAAAACAATATGCTGGCTGCATAGGGTGTGAAATTTATGACGCTGTACGAGAGCTTTTTGGAGGCTGTGACAACCGAATACGACACGCTCCACGTGCTGAAGCGGAGTCCGCGCGGGACGGTCTCCGTCGTGCGGCATAAGAAAAGCGGCACGCGCTATGTTTTCCGACGCTACAGCGGCAGCGGCGAGGTCTATCGCCGTCTGCTGCCAGTGCTGTGCCCGCATCTGCCGCAGATCATGGAAGCGGCGGAGCAGGACGGTCAAACCGCTGTGCTGGAGGAGTATGTGCAGGGCGACACGCTCGCAGAGCTTCTGATGGGGGCACGGCTCACGGAGAGGGAAGCGCGGCAGGTCACGATGCAGCTCTGCCAAGCGCTGCATGTGCTGCACTCGATGGGCGCGGTGCACCGCGACGTCAAACCGGAAAACGTCATCCTGCGCGGCAGCGACGCCGTGCTCATCGACTTTGACGCCGCGCGCATCTACAAGGACGAGTCCGAGAGCGACACGCAGGTGCTCGGCACGACGGGCTTTGCCGCGCCCGAGCAGTACGGCATCTTCCAGTCCGACGAGCGGGCGGACATTTTTTCACTCGGCGTGCTGCTCAACATCATGCTCACGGGCAAGCACCCCTCGCGCGAGATGACGGCAGGGAAAATGGGACGCATCGTGCGCAAGTGCACGATGACCGCGCCCGAGCAGCGCTATCAGAGCGCGCGAGCGCTGATGGAGGTGCTGTGAGATGAATCTTGAGGAAAAGCGCTGCCCGCACTGCGACGCGATGCTTGCCGAAAACGCCTCGTTCTGCCCCTACTGTGAAAGCGTTCTGATCGAAAAGCGCCCTGCGGAAATGCCAAAGCCGAAACGCCGCAGGCGCATCACCGCGGCGATCCTGCTGGCGGCGATATTGGTGGTGACCTTGGCGGCGGTGGGCTTTGCCGACCGAGGAAAGGTCATCGACGCGCAGGGCGCGGAGCTTACCTACGAAGCGGACGGACAGACATTCCATCTGGCGCTGAGCTTTGAATCGCAGGGAGGCGCGCCGTTTTTCGGCCAGCCGCTTTTCACCGTAGAGGTCCGCGAGGATCAGGTGCGCGGCCAGGTGTCGAGCTCCCGCGTTTTTGTCGACAATGGCGGCGGCGTGGACAAGAAGAATGAATTTCTCGCCCTTGTGGATCACTACGAGGTGACGACCACGCCGTGCGGTGGCATCACGCTTTTGCAGATCGACGAGACATGCATCCCGACAACCTCCAACGCGGCGATCGAGGCCATCCCGAGCTATCACACCGAGCAGCTCAAGGAGGGGGAGGGCAACGTCATCTGGACGATCTACCTCAAAAACGGCGACACGCTGCGCCTGCGCCACACAGTCAAGATCACGCGCGTCCCGGTCGTGACGCTGACGGAGAACGACTATCCGATGGCAACGATCGACGATCTGAACGCGCTGCTCGACACGCTCGCGCACGAGGCGGATCGAAAGTCGGTCTACATTTTGCAGCTGCCCGCGGTGACGTATGAGGGCGGACTGACGATGAAAAATTTCTGCTGCGATCTGATCGGCAGCGAGGGCGGCACGACGTTCACCGGCACCGTGACGATTGCGACGCGCGGCATTCACCCCTCGAACATCACGAACGTCCGCTTTGTGGGCGACGGCACGGGCATCGGCCTTTCGGCGAGCGAAGGAGCATTCCTGCACCGCTGCACGTTTGAAAACTGGGAGATCGGCGCTTACGGCGGCCTCGGCAGCTGGGTCAACGCCACGGGCTGCACGTTCCGCAGCAACGGCGTGGGGCTGTGGCTCGACAACCGCGGCGGCGCGACGTGCTCGGGCAGCTACTATGGCGACAGCGTGTACGAAGACAACGGTACCGCCGTGCGCATCGCCGCAATGCCGGGCACGGAGACGCTGGATTTCAATAACTGCGTGTTCCGAGGCAACGGGGTAAACGTCGAAAACACGGCGGGGTACGCCGTCGACCTCTCGCAGATCGTAACGGCGGACAATTAAAGAGAAAAAGGAGGAAACGCGACGTTTCCTCCTTTTTTTGCAAAGGGTATGCTCCCAGCATATTGTTTTCCCGCACGGAAGCGTGTATGCTAATAAAGAATGCACAGACCCCGGAAATTTGTAGGAAATGAGGAGAACACACATGAAGCACAGAGCACTGAGCATGCTGTTAGCGCTGTTGATGGTAGTGAGCCTATTACCTATCGCCGCGGTAGCGGGGAATGAAGAAGCTAACTTTACAATGCGCTTACAGGGAGGCGATTATTATGCGTCGTATAGCCTTTTTGCTGACACATACGAAGGTGTCAGATTTGAGGTCTATGATGAGAGCGAAAAAGGTACCCGGTCATTGAGCGGGAACGATACGCTTACATACGATGGGAAGGTAGTAACCAGTGTCGTATATGATTCAAATAATGATTCAGATAATACCTGGAGAGTTACCATTGCAGAACCGGAGAGCGGGGAGCGGTCGGGATGGATTGAGTACAGTGGAAAGAGAATATCGATTGATCTTCGCTTGAAGCACGGCGAAAAGGTGGAGAGCTTTGTTGGAAAGACAGCCGATGAGAAACTGGCAACTCTGTTTGAGTGGAATGGTCAAACCTACTACCTCGGCGTTAGCGACGGGGAAGACGTTAGACCTTTTGGCTCGGGGAGCTGCGAACTGCAAAATGAAAATAGTCGTAACGGTTTTATGTTCAAGGCGCAGGTATTTACATTGAATGACGAGGATAACTATGTGCGGGTCGATGACGAGGTTCGTGCAGAGATAGATAAAAATTACGATATTTTTGTAAAGGTATGGCCGACAAAGAGCTGTGAGGGTTATTATTATCCACTTAAGGAAACGTTGAAAGATGGCTCGCTGAACTGCCAGTTTACAACGGAATCGCTGGGCACTTGGCTTATTGAAGCCACGGCTATACCGCGTGAAGGTAAAAGCGGATTTACGCACTATTCGCAGCTGACGGTTTCGTATAGAGAAACACAAGCAAACGGCGTCCTTGGGATGAGCTATGACGGTAGCGGCTTTGTGAAAAGCTATGAGCTTTTCGCCGGTATCCACCGCAATATTGAATTTAAGGTCGGCAATGAGCCCTTGAATTTTAGTGCGATCAGAGAAGATGCCCCTGCGAATGAAAAACTGACGTATGGAGGGCTGATCAACAAGCTTGGCTATATGGGTGAGGGGTGCTGGACGATCGAACTTGCCGAGCCGCAGGGCGAGCAGACGACCGGCTGGATCCAGTACGGCACGGACGAAAGCAACCGCGTGACCATCACCGTCAAGCCCTCGCACGGCGGCGCGGTGGATAAGAACGACCCCGAAACGAAGATTTACAAGCACGTTAGTGAGGAATTCAAGTGGGCGAGCTGGGGCACGGTCATGCCGTTTGAATGGAACGGACAGACCTACTACCTCGGCACGGCAGCGTGGAGCACGAAAAAACCGTATGCAATGGGTGGCCGCGGCGTGGAAGAGGCCGAGGATTACTATGCGGCGAGCGTCTTTTCTCTGATGTCCGGCGAGGTGGGTAGCATGAGCGCAACCTACCAACTGCGTGAGGATATCCGCGCGGCAATGATGCAGGACGGGTACACGTTTGAACTGACCCTTGTGCCGACGGACATCGGCTGTGCGTATTATCCGGCTATACGCGATGTGAAAATGAACATTACGCAGCAGGGCGACGGCACAGAGACCACATTCACTTCGGAATGGCAGGGACAGAAATTCTCAAAGGATTCTGTCGGCGTGTGGGTCTACGATGCGCGCCTCTATAAAGATGAAAAACAGGTGCAGCAGAATCTGAGCAACTGCAAATACAGCTGCAACATTCAAGAGAAAGTGGATCTGGAGGGGCAGAACGTCTCGGCTATCAATAGAGAGATCGAAAATGAATTAAAGAAATTCCCTGTGCAGGAAAACGACGGCCTTTACAATAATGTGGTCACCCTGGTCCTGCCGGCGGGAGAACTGGAAGGTCAGATCGTGATCCCGCAAACGAATGCGATCGTTACCGTGTACGGCAATGACTATGGTCAAGGCAGGATCGCGACCACGCTGAAAGGCGGCATCCGCTTTGATAACAACAACACCAACCATGTCGGCTTTATCCATTTTATCGGAGAAGGCAAGAACGTCGAATGGGTGGATGAAGAAAATGAGATCCGGAACGAGGCGGTTTACGGCGAGGGACAGGGCGCACCGGAGGTTTGCCTTTTTGAAGGCTATCACATTGCCATTCACAGCACAGATCGCCCGTCGTGGGGCAGTCAGGACTCCGTCTATATAAATAACAACGTGGCCATCTGCCAGGACGGTGAGAACGGCGGCCAGACCATTATGCGGAATAACTGGTTTGTCGACAACAACACCGCTGTGGTGATGAAGCGTTCCGTTTCGGTCGACTATTTGATGAGCTTCAAGAATCGTTTTATCAATAATGAAATCGATCTCAGCAATGAATCGGAGAATGTCCTGTGGCTATCGCAGAACTTCTTCTACCACGACTTCGATGGCGAGAATAGCTGGCGGCCGATCCTGTGGGAAGAAAAGAATGGCATCTTAGTGCTCAATAATGACGGCGGTCTGCTTTACGACAGCAGCGAAAACGCTCCGGCCTTTATGGATTCGAACTACAATACGTCGAAAAATGATGTAAAGTATTTGAATTTTCTGCCGTTGTTCAGTACCGAAGGGGATAGCCCGAAGCCAATGGCCTACCCGCTTGCCAGAACGCAGGATTGCAGCAGCTTCTTCTATCCCAACTGGGGAAGAGACGGAGAGAATTATCCCTCCTATGTGCTGTGGGGGGAAATAATCAGCGAAGATGACCTGAATAACCTGCGGTGCTACTCCTTCGACAAGCAGAACAATGTTGTGACCGGTACACTTGACTTCGGCGCCTCACTCGCCGAAGCGGAAAATTGAGGAGGCGGCAGATGAAAAAATTACTTACCCTTCTTTTGGCGCTGACGCTGTCGCTCAGCCTTGCGACCGCTGCGCTGGCGGACGACGGGAACAGCCGCGTCAGGCAGTTTGACCCCACAATCACCGTGACGAAAAACGGCGGCACGACCATTGTGACGCTGGTCGCTACGGAGGATAACAATGCGATCTTTGCTGAAAGACAGCCCACGGTGACGGTCGAGTGCAGCTATGCGCGCGCCGTCGTTACCGATCCGAACGGTGTTCGGATCGAATCCACCCTCTCAGGCGGAAAGATCAGCTTCACCGTCACGACGGGTGGCAGCTATACGATCACGAGGATCGGCACGTCCGCGCCCTCGTCCAAGCCCGCGGAGGACGGCAAAACCGACGAGCCGCAGCCAGACGACGGGACTTATGTCAACCCCTATCCCGACGTGCAGGCGGGTGACTGGTACAGCGGGGCCGTGCAGTTCGTCACCGAGGAAAAGCTGATGACCGGCACGGGCAAGGGCTTTGAGCCGAATGCCGCCACGACCCGCGCGATGCTCTGGACGATTTTGGCCCGCATGGACGGCGCGGACACGAACAGCACGGGTGCGTGGTACGCCGCTACACAGCAGTGGGCGGAAAAGACCGGAGTGTCCGACGGCACAAACCCGGACGGGAAAATCACGCGCGAGCAGCTGGCAACAATGCTTTACCGCTACGCAAAAGAGCGAGGAATGGTCAAGGCGGACGCGCAGGCGGATCTCAGCGCGTTTGCCGATGGAGCAAACGTTAGTCCTTACGCGGCCGAGGCGATGCGTTGGGCAGTCGCAGCAGGCATTATGAACGGCATGGATGGAAGTCTCGTCCCGCAAGGCGAAGCCACGCGCGCGCAGATGGCGACGATGCTGATGCGCTACGCAAAGCTCGCTGCATAAAGCGAGAACAAAATGAAAAGGGAGTTCCTCTTGAAGGTAAGAGGAACTCCCTTTTTGCAAAATTCAGATATTCAGCACGAAGTGCTCTTTATGATAGTCCAGCAGGCCTTCCTTTTTCATTTTTCCAAGCTCGAGCGACAATCCGCTGCGCTCAACGGCGAGAAAGTCCGCGAGCTGCTGGCGGGAGAACGGGATGTCAAACTCGACCGCGCCGCGCCGCTGTGCCTCGGCGGAGAGATAGGACATGAGCTTGGCGCGCGTCGTGCGCTGGGCGATGTGCGTGAGTTTTTCATTGAGCAGCAGGTTTTTTCCCGCAAGGTCGCTCAGAAGGTTTCGGATGATGCGGCTGTGGTGCGCGCAGGCGGAGGGACAGACCGTCAAAAGGCGCTTGACGTTCAAAAACAGCACCGTTGTCGGCGTTTCGGTCACGACGCTCACATTGGAGACACTGTTTGGCGCGCAGGCGAAGGCCGCGGCGTAGGTCTGCCCCGGCGCGGTGCGGGAGAGAATGTTGCGGTTGCCCCAGATATCCTCCTGCACGACGAGCGCGCAGCCGGAGAGCGCCATGCCGATCTCCTCGACCGTGTCACCGGGATGAAGGAGAAACATGTCCTTGGGGAATTGCTCGGTCTTCGCCGCAAGGCAGGTGAGCATCGCGTCGAGCTCGTCCTCCGTGACGCCGGAAAAGAGCGGCGAGGCGGCGAGAATGGGAAAAAATTCTTTCATAAAAAAACGCCTTTCGTTGAAAATTCAACCGACTTGCTGGCCGCATTCTACTATAATACGCTTGAAAACGCAAGGAGGTATTGCAATGAAACGGAGAATCATTGAGATCGATCAAAATAAATGCAACGGCTGCGGCGCCTGCGCCGCGGCGTGCCACGAGGGCGCCATCGCCATGGTAAACGGCAAGGCGCAGCTGATGCGCGACGACTACTGCGACGGCCTGGGCGACTGCCTGCCGACGTGCCCGACCGGCGCGATTTCCTTTGTCGAGCGCGAGGCCGCGGCCTACGACGAGCAGGCGGTGCTTGAAAACAAGCAGAAGAAAATGCAGAAGGAGGGGATGACACTGCACCACAGCTGTCCCGGCATGCAGCTCAAGACCTTTGAGCACAAGGCGGCGAGCGAAGCGGTGGTTCCTGCCGCGCAGGAGAGTCAGCTCTCCCAGTGGCCGGTGCAGATCAAGCTCGTGCCCGTGAACGCGCCGTATTTCTCCGGCGCAAAGCTGCTCATCGCGGCGGACTGCACGGCGTACGCCTACGCGGCCTTCCACGAGAAATTCATCAAGGGCCACATTACGCTCGTCGGCTGCCCGAAGCTCGACAGCGTGGATTACAGCGAAAAGCTGACCGAGATCATCGCAAAAAATGACATCAAGAGCGTGACGGTCGTGCGAATGGAGGTCCCGTGCTGCGGCGGGCTCGAGCACGCGGCAAAGACCGCGCTGCAAAATAGCGGTAAATTCATCCCCTGGCAGGTCGTGACGATCTCGACGGACGGGAGAATACTGGATACGATTTGAGTCATCCTATGATCGATAAGACCACAGAATGAGGAGGATTTTTTCGGTGGACAACAAGATGTTTTGTTTTCAGTGCGAGCAGGCGGCGCACTGCACGGGCTGCACCGGCAGCGCGGGTGTGTGCGGAAAGAGCGCCGAGACGGCAAATTTGCAGGACGAGCTGACCGGCGCGCTCATCGGCCTTGCCCGCGCTGCGGACGGCAGCCCCGGCGTGAACGAGGGCACATGGAGCCTCATCATCGAGGCGCTTTTCACTACGCTCACGAATGTGAACTTTGACGCGGCGGCCATCCGGGATGTGACTGCACGCGTGAAGGCGGAGAAGAGCCGTCTTGTGCCGGACTGTGCGTCCTGCATGTCGCCCTGCGGGCACAACGACGACTACGACATTGCGCAGCTCTGGACGGCGGACGAGGACATCCGCAGCCTCAAGTCGCTTATCCTGTTCGGTATCCGCGGCATGGCGGCGTACGCCTACCACGCGATGGTGCTGGGCTATACGGATGGCGAGGTCAACCGCTTTTTTGCCAAGGCATTGTTTGCCATCGGCGAGGACTGGGGGATGGATGACCTGCTCCCCCTTGTGCTGGAGGTCGGCGAGAAAAACTACCGCTGCATGGCGCTGCTCGACAAGGCCAACACGGAGACCTACGGCACGCCAGAGCCGACCACCGTGCCGCTGACGGTGGAAAAGGGACCGTTCATCGTGGTTTCCGGCCACGACCTGCACGACTTGAAGCGCCTGCTCGAGCAGACGGAGGGCAAGGGCATCAACATCTATACGCACAGCGAGATGCTGCCCGCGCACGGCTACCCGGGCCTTAAAAAGTATGCCCATCTCAAGGGCAATTTCGGCACGGCGTGGCAGAACCAGCAAAAGGAATTTGCCGACATCCCTGCGCCTGTACTATTCACCACGAATTGCCTGATGCCGCCGAAAGCAAGCTATGCCGACCGCGTGTTCACTACGGCGGCGGTCTCATATCCGGAACTCAAGCATATCGGCGCGGACAAGGACTTCACGCCGGTCATCGAAAAGGCGCTGGAACTGGGCGGCTATGCCGAGGATAAGGCATTCACCGGCATCAACGGCGGCAGCACAGTCACGACGGGCTTTGCCTGCGGCGCGGTGCTGGGTGTGGCTGACAAGGTTGTCGAGGCCGTCAAGTCCGGCCAGATCCGACACTTTTTCTTAGTCGGCGGCTGCGACGGCGCGCGCCCAGGCAGAAATTACTACACGGAATTCGTCAAGCAGACGCCGCCCGACACCATCGTGCTGACGCTGGCCTGCGGCAAGTTCCGCTTCAATGACTTAGATCTTGGCACGGTGGCGGGGCTGCCGCGCATCCTGGACA
>ULSK01049960.1_pt1 | contig 9876 bp, 7 predicted proteins | sample 1956311 | NCBI WGS metagenome assembly ULSK01 (sample SAMEA4835706, study PRJEB28245) | human gut metagenome | biome: gut microbiome; material: fecal sample | place: Denmark | collected 2008 | reverse complement strand
TCGATTTCCTCTTCCGGCTCAAAGGTATCAACATAGCGAGGAATGTTCAAATTGAATCCGTTCTCTTCAATCTCCTGCATAGTGGCAACATGGGCGTACTTATCGACATCCACACGATGCTCGTAGGTTTCGACGATCTTATCAATGTCGCACTCACGGAGGATATTCTGATTCTTTCCGGCTTCAAAGTCGTTGGACGCATCAATGAAGAGAATGTTATCCGAATTGCCGTTGCGCTCCCTCTTGAGGACAAGAACACATACCGGAATGCCCGTGCCAAAGAAGAGGTTGGCAGGAAGACCGATAACAGCATCCAGCACATTCAGCTTTTGGATCAGGTGCTTACGGATCACTTCTTCGGCTGCACCACGGAACAGAACGCCGTGAGGCAGCAGAACAACAGCTCGTCCGTCTTCGTCCATGTGGTAAACCATGTGCTGCACAAAAGCAAAGTCAGCCTTGCTCTTAGGCGCAAGTTTGCCGTATTCATTGAAACGCTCGTCCTCCATGAAGTGCATATCAGCAGACCAATTTGCAGAATAAGGAGGATTTGCAACCTGAACACGGAACTTCATGTCTCCGAAGTAGTCATGCTCAAGCGTATCGCCATTGTAGATATTGAAGTTACGATACGGGATGCCGCGAAGGATCATGTTCATTCGGGCAAGGTTATAGGTAGTCGAGGTCAATTCCTGACCGTAGTAGTTACGCACATTTGCATAGTTCTTGAGGCGAAGCAGCAGAGAGCCGGAACCGCAAGTCGGATCGGCTGCGTCCTTAACATCAGTCAAGCCAAGACAAGCAAGGCGGCACAGCAGCTCGGCAGGACCCGAAGGCGTATAGAACTCACCGGCTTTCTTACCGGCTGTGGCAGCGAACTGACCGATCAGGTACTCGTAGGCATTGCCCAACACATCAATCTTCGTGTCATCCACGCTGAAATTGATCTCGTCCAGCGAAGCAATGATTTTCGCCATGACAGCACTTCTGTCTTTAACGGTATGCCCCAGCTTCGTAGAATCGAGCTGCATATCGGAGAACAATCCGTCAAAGTCTTCCTGCGAATCGTTGCCGATAGTGGATTCCATCAGAGCGTTGATTGCTTTCTGCAAGAACTCAATGTCAAAGGAACGGTTCTCAACCATCTTGACCATCTTGCGGAACAAATACTCCGGTTCGATGATGTAACCGAGGTCACGCAGAGCCTCTTCTGCGATGGCAGCCTTGTATTCATCGTCATTCCAAGCATCCTTGTAGCTGATATTATCGTCTTTGAGAAGATTAACCATGTACTTCTCGGTCTTGTCGGAAAGATAGTAATAGAAGATCATGCCTAAGATATAGTTCTTGAACTCGTATGCCTCCATGTTACCTCTCAGGGCATTTGCCATCGCCCATAGTTTGTTGCAAAGCTCTTTCTGGTGAGCCTGAATAGAATTATCCATTGTTCTCTCTCCTTATTGGTATTTCTCGGTGTGCTGCCGGATAAATTCGACGATCCGGTTGACCAAAGACCTCTTCTTGAGCAGCGGCATGGGCTTCTCAATACGGTCACGGATGTTTCCTGCATCCATTGTGCCGGAGAACTCATACTCAGAGATGATGTCCGTAAGCATGGAAGAATCAATATCCTCAGTCTTTGCGAAAGCAACGATCTCTTCTCGTTTCGCTTCATTTTCAAAGTCGTTGTATGCAGCGTCAATCTCATCCGCACTTTCAAGACCAACAACGACACGATCCAAGAACGCTTGAAGAATTTCAACCTTGCGAAGCAACTGCGGATTATCCGTCCTGCTCAATTCTTCCTTGATGTGCTTGATGTCGTAGTCCTTCTGCTTCTTGTCATCAAAGTGGATGTTGCGGATCAAGTTCATGATATAGGCAACATTGATGCGGTCACTCTCCATGATCTCAATGCAGAAGTCCACATCATTCAGGACAGATACGACTTCTCGATCAGTTTTTTGCCGGGAGTAAAGCATCAGATACTTGCTCTTGTAGTCCTGATACTCCTGCTCGGACATGATGAGTGCATCCTGATCAAAGCTGAACTCAATGAATGTCTGCAAAGATTGGAGGTATTTTGTCAGCTCACGGAAAGTGATGACAAACTTCTTTTGGTCATCTTCGCTCTGCATGGTATCGACGGACTCAGGGTAGAGTGCCACTTCCTTGAGCTTCATAACCATTTCATTGAACTTCTCAACAAAATACTGATAGCCCGGAACGACAATGCCGGAGGTGTCCTGGCTCTTGGAGAAGAGCGTCAGCGCATCATCTGTCCGTTTCTTGAGGTTGCGGTAGCAGATGATGATACCAAACGGTTTGGTTTCTTTCTCAACACGGTTCGTGCGAGAATAGGCTTGCAGCAGATCATGGTACTTCAAATCCTTGTCCACATACAGCACAGAGAGCTGCTTGCTGTCAAAACCGGTCAGGAACATATTTACGACAATGAGAATGTCCAGAGACTTCGTTTTCTTGCCTTTGACACGATCTGAAATATCCTTGTGATACGCGGAGAAGGTGTCGGTAGAGAAATTCGTGCCGTACATCTCGTTATAGTCCTTGATGATACGCTCCAAGGCATCTCGGCTATGCTCGTCCTTGCCCTCGGCATCTTCGTTCTGCCCATAGGAGAAGATACCGCTAATGTTCAGATCATGTTTGATCTTCTTGAAGATGTCGTAATATTTGACAAGAGCTTCAATGGAGGAAACAGCAAAGATAGCCGTGTACTGACCATTTCTTGTTTTGGCTTTGTGGTTCTGGACGATGTGGTTTGCAATGAGGGACATTCTCTCATCCGACATATAGAGTTCGCCAACATCAATCGCGTCAGCCAATGTCGGATCGTCCCAGTCAAAATCGCCTTCCATCGTCTTTATGTACTCAATATGGAAACCGAGGACATTGTTATCGAAGATAGCATCCTTGATCAGATAGTTATACAAACATTCCCCAAACAGCATTTCGGTGGTCTGTGTGATCTTGCCCTCCGTCTTTCCGTTCACTTCAAAACGGGGCGTACCGGTAAAGCCAAAGAACTGCGCTTTCTTGAAATGCCGAACAATATCCTTGTGCATATCTCCGAACTGGCTGCGGTGGCATTCATCAATGATGAAGACAACCTTTTCGTCACGGTATGCGTCCATTACCTTTTCGTATTGAGGACGCTTAACGGCATTTGCCATCTTCTGCATCGTCGTGACAATGAGCTGCCGGTTCTTATCCTTCATTTGCCGCACAAGAATGTCTGTGCGATCTGTGACATCAACAGAGCCAGCCTCAAACTTGTTAAACTCTTCGGTGGTCTGAGAGTCCAAGTCCTTACGGTCAACAAGGAAGATAACCTTCTTGATGTTCGGATTGGCTGCGAGGATTTGAGCTGTCTTAAAGGATGTCAGCGTCTTTCCTGCACCGGTGGTATGCCAGATATAGGCGTTGCGATTTGTGAGCGTAGCCTGCCTTATAAGGGCTTCTACGGCATACACCTGATAGGGGCGCATAACCATCAGAATCTTATCCGTATCGTTCAGGATGGTATAGCGTGTCAGCATCTTGATGATGTGATCCCTTGCCAGAAAAGAGATTGAGAAGTCCTTCAGGTTGGTAATACGGATGTTGTTGAAATCCGTCCAGAAGAAGGCGAGGCTATACATCAATTCCCTGTCGGAGTTGGCAAAATATTTGGTATCAACGCCGTTTGAGACAATGAAAAGCTGAATGAAGTGATATAGTCCGTTATAGGAGTGCTTCTTATAGCGCATGACCTGATTGACCGCCTCTCGAATGTCAATACCTCTGCGCTTTAGCTCGACCTGAATCAACGGCAAGCCATTCACAAGAATCGTCACATCATAGCGGTTGACATACTTTCCTACAACCGTTGTCTGATGTGTAACTTGGAAGATATTCTTGGTGTGATCCTGATCGAAGAAAGACAGGTAAACCTTCGTCCCGTCCTCACGCTCAAGGACAAACTTGTCTCTCAGAATTTTTGCGCTCTGGAACACGGACTTTCCAAGCATGAGGTTAAAGATACGCTCCCACTCTTTATCGGTGATAGGCGTATCAAGTTTGGGTGCATTGAAGGCTTCAAACTGAACTTTGAAGTTCTCCACCAATGCGTCATAATCAGGAATATCGACTGTGCTGTATTCCTGCTTGTTTAGCTGCTCTATGAATTGCTGCTCAAGAGCCGCTTCGCTTTGGTATGCCATATCTTCATCTCCAATACTTGAGGATCATTTTTTGTTGCCAACCGATCCTCATTTTATTTTATCACGGCTACTGTCCGATATAACGGACTCATTTTCGTCTTATTTCCAATGTCACATCGCCATTATCCGCAATGGACATTTGCATCGTTTTCAAATACTTGTCCACAAACTGTTTCTGTTCCGAAGAACTCATTTCAATTCGAGTCGCTTTTAACGCCTCTGTGAACATCTCGTAGATATTCAGCCGCACCGCCTGGTCTATGTAATGATACATCTCTTTGAACAGTGCGCCGATCTTAATATCCTCTGCATTGCCGGAGTAGAAGTCATCAATGTAGCAATAGAATATACCGGCATTGACAAGTGCGTTCTTCAAATCCGGTCCGCAGTTTTCGCGCTCTATCATGACAAGGAATCGAGCCTCCGGTAAAGAAGAAATCAGTCCCCAATAGTCGGAGTCGCTGGACACCAAAATAAAGGAATCCACATTGTTTTTGTAATGCTCCTGACAAGTTCGGGCAATCAGCATCACATCGACCAGAGACTTGTTCTGCTTTACCCGTTCGGTCATCATGTGTTCGACCGGGATGTGGGTAAAACTATCCAGAATACGCCAAGCAGATGCACTATGCACATCATCAAACAGGATGATGGATGCTATCTTCTGTGTGTACTGATAGTCAAGATTCTTGAGCGTAGCGCAGAGCTTGTACGGATCAGAGTTTTCACAATCTACCACTACGACAACCTTTTCGCTGCTACCAATAAACTCGTAGATGCTTCCTTTAATGTAACTTCCAGCATCAGAAACTTTACTGTACTCTGTAAAGTAGTCACCGTTCATTTGATAAAGCAGCGTCACGAATTTTTTATCGTTATAGAGCAGATTACCGACATCCTCCGGTTCCCAGTTTATATACATCTGGTAAGGATAAAAGAGCAAGTGAGCGTAATAAATATCTGCTGCTGCTTTTGTCCCTTCCTCTTTCAAGCCATCTGGCATGAGAAAGAGGTTTTTTACATACAGCCAATTCAGCCAAAGAGGAAATAGCTTCTTGCAATTATTGATCCGATCAGAAATCAGCTTGTTTATCTCAACGATATGCTGATTTAGCTTCGTGCTGGACTTCTTTATAAAACTAATGCCATCCGCATTTAGTTGTTGAAGGCTATCCTGCGGCACATATTCCGGCATACTGCTGATTGAGAGATAACTAAACTTCATGCGCTCGTTGATATGCTTGAAGTTTCTTTCAATCGCTGTCCTGATGATACACAAATGACGGATTATCCGTGCCGTTTTGTCTGCATCAAGTTTTTCGTATATCTCTATTTTGGGTGCTTCATGCTCATTATCAAAAATTCGTTTCGGAACACCAATCAAATATGCAACCTTAGAAATAATTTCATAGGTGCTGTCTTTGTAGGTGACTCGATCATCTGTGGGAAACGCCTCCGCTTCAACGAGGGCATTTTTCTCAATCACAGCATTCTCAAGGACATCCATATATGCTCCTTTCGCTGAGGTATTTTTCTCTACCTATAACAAAATAGCCGCACGAAAACTCGGACCTACTTCTTGCCCGTTCGCACAGCTTCACATATATCTCCAATGTCACAATTCAAATAGTCGCAAATGCGCAGCAGAACAGAGAGAGCTACATCCTCGTTCTTATTGAGCTTACTCATCGTGCCGGGAGACAGCTCTATATCCTTGCGTAAAGTTGATTTTGGGATCTCTCTTTCAATGAGCATTACCCATAATTTCTTATAGCTTATCTTCATAAAAGCACCTCTCTCAAACGCTTATAGTGAGACTCATTATATTATACACCAAACGCTTCAAATTTTCAATACGATGCTCCAAAAATTCAAAATATATTTCAAGTTCATGGAGCGCATTACGAAGAAGAAAGCCTGAGCCGATTTATTCATACGGCTCAGGCTTTGGTGGTTATTCCAACTCGCTACTTTTGGCTTTTTCATGCTCCTGTGAAAGCGTTGGACTGAGGAAATCATCGACATTTGCCTTCATGGTATCAATCACTTTAGCCTCTTTTTTGAGCCTTGCTCGTTCGTCGTAGAGACGATGCTGCTCTTCCAAAAGGCGTTGCTGCTCGGCTTGCAGAGACTTCATACTTGGAAGTTTTTCACCATCTTGCATAGCAAGCAATGTACTCTTTGCTGCTTCAAAAACGACAAGCTCTGCCTCGTGCGCAGCTCGAAAACTCTGCTTGTTCTTCGTCTTTGAGTAGGCATCATAGACCGGCTTGAGCTTTTGATAGGTTGAGATATTCTTGATAAGCGGCTGCACCTTTCGGAGCTGCGCTTCAACGACTTTCAAGTCAGCGCCGGTACGCTCATAAGAACTATGGATGTCTTCGACTTTCTTTTCAAGATCGGCATATTGAAGTAGCTCGTTCTCAGTGAGGTAATTGAGCGTTCTGGCGGCTTCTTTGAGGATCTTAATCTTCATAGAATGCTCAAAGCCCTTGCTGTCGATCTGCTTAATTCTGTTTTGAATATCGCTGATGAGAGAGATGTTCTTCCTACCGTTCTGCATCTGCCGTCTGCGGGCATTGCGTCCTTGAATGCGTTCCTTGATCCGGTCCTCGGTGTAGTTATCTCCGATGGTTTTTGCACGGGTGAAACGCTCTTGCCCTTCGGCACGGAAGGAGATGTATTTGCCGGTTTTGATTTCATATCCGGTGTCCTGCATCAGCTTCAAAAACTCATCGTAGTCCTTTGCTGTGACCACGCAGCGATCAATGGTCTGCTTGAGTTTTTGCTTCCAACTTGTACCGCGTTTGGCTTCGGTGTATTCCTTGTAGTCCATGCCTTTTCCCTGAGAGGGAGGAATAACTGACAGCCCGTGTTCAGCACATATCTCATCACTGAGATGCCGCATCTCACGATAGGTTTTCTTATTGCTTCGGTACGCATGGAAGTCAACATAGTTGACAGCGTTAAAGATAATATGATTGTGGCAATGCCCCTTGTCGATGTGCGTTGCAATCACATACTCGTACTTTCCCTTGAGCCATTCGTCGGCAAACTGCTTACCGATTTCATGCGCTTGTTCCGGCGTGACTTCATCAACCGCAAAGGATTGGATCAGATGTCGGGCGATCACCTTCGGTATCTGCATTCCTTGTTGAGCAGCAAGATTTCTTGTCCACTCAAATTCCTTCGCTGCGGCATCGCTGGCAGCGCAACCATAGGAAGAGACATAGAGCTGGTCATCTGTTTTCTGCGGATCAAGAATGTATGCGAGAGCCTTGTTCACAGTTCCTCGGATTGGCTTGATTTTAGTAATCGCCATATCTCAGCCTGCCTTTCTTTCAGCTCTGCAACATCGTCCTCATAGAAGTGTCCTGTGGAGTTGATTCGGCGGCAAATGTGGTTGATATTTGCCGCTGCGCGAGATACTGCTGCGGCAAGTTTCTTCTGCTGCGTGTAGTCCACTTTGATGATGTAACCGTCAATCGCCATCTTGCGAAGATACGCTCCCATGTTGTTTGTACCAAGCTGTTTCATCTTTCCTTTGATAATCCGTTTCTCGTCATCTGAAACAAAGAAGAGTATCTGATTTGGTCGTGTTCTGTTTGCCATAAGCGGTTTGTCCTTTCATAAAGATAGAGGGTTTGGGAGACATCCCAACAAGCATTTTCTGGATTAAGGGGAGGGTTTCCTTAATCCGAAATCGCCGTGTGTATATACACCGGCTGTGCTTGCTATTCTCTAAAATCGTAATCTTAGTTGGAAGTCCCCCGTAAATTACCCCTTCGTAATACAACGGACAAATTCCGCGTTTTTGTCTCACGCATAAAAGAAAAAGACGCTCGAAAGCGTCTTTTTAGTATTGTTCAAGCGATGAGAACGCATCACTCTCAATGGTCAGAATGTCATCCATCGGAATCTTTGTGCCGTCCTGCATGGTAATCAGCCGCTCAAAATCATCCAGCTTTTTCACGATGCCTGTTGCTTCAAGATAAGCACCACCGGCTTTTCTCTCATCTGCTTTGAAATATGTGACTGCTACCTCCGGCTCATCTTCAAGGTGCTCCACAAGAAACTGAAACTTCAAATTTAGACTATGGAGTTCTTCATCATCCAACTCAATCTTTGTGTCGGTCAGACGCCCGGTTTCTTTGATAGCAGCATCATAACCAGTGAGAGCTGCGAACGGAGAAAACTGAGCTGCACGATCTGACATCGGCATCTGCTGACGAGTGGGAGAGATATGGTGTGGAAGATTGATAATATCTTCATAGCCTTTCATGCAGCTCATTCCTCCTTTGGCTATTCCATTATATTGCTTCTTTCAATTCATGAAAGCTAAGAACCTTATTATCGTAAAGCATTACAACGGGCTTATTGGATAGTTGATTGATTGTTGCGATGTGTTCAGCTATCGGAGTAAGCCCGCTGTCTTTGTACTGAATGAAGTACGCCAGAGTTTTCTCCAACTTCTTCTTTTCTGTATCACTGATGGAATCGCCAACACCAATCAGGAACTCATCCACTGGACCTTCTTTAACAAGAGGGATTTTCCCAATGAAATTCCCCACTGTGCGTGATACATCTGCCAGCTTATTTGCAGTCTGAGTTGTCACAGCGTCCTTCTTGATCGATTCAATCTTATCGAAGCAAGCGGTGTAGAGATTGCGGAACTTCATAGCGTGTTCTCTGATCTCGTCCTCGATTTTATTCAGGTACTCGGCTTGAAAATTCTTTGACAGCATGACTTCCATGTATTCTGACAAAGCGAATACATGGAGAGCCAGTTTGTAGTGAACGAACCTGTCAAGAAGTTGCCCGATCTTGTTTGATGCAGTCTGCATTTTCAAGAGGTTTTTCTTTGCGGACAGCATATTCTCAATCTGATCGGTGTAGGATCGAATATCTTTCATTGCATTACGCTTGATGTTCTTAACTTGATTGAGATTAACCACAAGGCTTGCTTCGTTCTCCCAGTAAAACTTGTACTCATCCATATAGGATGCAAGCAAATCGTAGTCCGCAAGAAGCTGAGATTTCTTATCACGCTCAAGGATGCCAACAATCTCTTTCTGCCCATCCTTTATATCTTGAACCTGCTTAGCAACCGTAAGAACTGCTACTGCTACCAATGTTGCTTTCAAGCAAGCAGGACCGATCGCCTTATCAACAGGAATCCATCTGGCTTGACCGACAATACCGTCATTTAGGATTGTACCTAATGCACCTGAGCCGCCCTTCGCCATTGCAAGAGTTCCCGTTATGCCTTTAGGAAATACGCAGCGATAAAGTCCCTCTGCTGCCGGAGTAGCAATAGTCTCTGCAACACCGGCGAACGAGCCTCCAAGTGCCGCGATCTCCGTGAAAGGAATCTTTGCCAGCGGGGATGTTTGGAAGGTGTCCTTAATTTCTGCAAGAGCGCGTTCCACTTGTATACTCGGTCTTAAACTACCACCGGATTCGGTCAATTCGTTCAGAACTAATAAATCGTTATTTGCCATTTGATGTGCCTCCTTTTTGTTCTGGTCATCTGCTGACCATAACAGCAGTTGTAATTTTCGCGTGTCCCTTTCACCGATTACGCCTTATGCCCACCAATCTGCTCATTACGATCCTTTGCGGTTGCGCCTTCCTCCAAGTTCATGCCTTTGAG
>ULSK01054823.1_pt1 | contig 9886 bp, 8 predicted proteins | sample 1956311 | NCBI WGS metagenome assembly ULSK01 (sample SAMEA4835706, study PRJEB28245) | human gut metagenome | biome: gut microbiome; material: fecal sample | place: Denmark | collected 2008 | reverse complement strand
CCGCCATTTCCACACGGTTCATGTAATTGAGGATGCGCGTCAGCTCATCGCGCTGTTCTTTGGTGGCGGCGCTGTTGCGCTCCTGCATGATCTTCTGCTTCTCAATCGCCCAGTAATGCTGCACCTTGTCGTACATCTTCACCGTCGTATACTTATCGACGGAGACGACCATGCCCTTCCCAAGGAAACCGCGGCGCGGGAAATGATGAGCAATATCCTGGGCGATCTTATCAATGCGATCCTCCCTCTTGATGACCTCCAAAATCCGAGAGGAGGAGTTTTCCAGCAAGCGGGTCTCGTCCTCGTTCAGGTTTTCCTCCTCGATGATGTCCACCACATCGTCGTCCAGAAAGTCATTTTCCAGCCCGACCTCCGGTACACGGCGGGAATAGAACAGCGGCACCGTGGAGCCGTCCTCCACCGACTGGGCGAAGTTATACTCTGACACATAGTTCCCGAACCACTGGTTGGTCAAGCGCTTGCTGCCCAGCAGCGGGGTGCCAGTAAAGGCGATATAGTTGGCATTGGGCAAGGCCGTGCGCATGTTCTCCGCCAGATCCTTGTACTGTGTCCGGTGCGCTTCATCCACCAGCACGATGATATCGTCCCGGGTGGAGAGCACCGGGTACTTTTTGCCCTTGTCATAGCGGAACTTGTGGATCAGAGTGAAAATGAAGGATTTGTTGGTCTGCAGATAGTCCCGCAACTGTTTGCCGTTCTTGGGCTGACATTCCTCTTTCTGCCCAATCACTTCCGTCTTTACGAAATTCTTATGGATCTGGTCATCAAGATCTTCGCGATCGGTGATGATCAGGAATGTGAAATTGCCCGGGATCTTGCGCCGAACCTTGCGGGCAAAGAACACCATGGAAAAGGACTTGCCGGAGCCCTGGGTGTGCCAGAAAACGCCCAGCTTGCCCTGCAGCTCCGCCCGATTCTTCACCGATTCCATCAAATTGTTCACGCCGAAATACTGATGGTTTTTGGCAATGATCTTGTTCTTCTGGTTGCGGAACATGATAAAGTTTTCGATGTAATCCACCAGACGATCTTTCCGCAGCAGGCCGTCGATGAAATAGCGGACCGAGCTTTCTCCCACCGTACCGGCTTCCTTCAACGCCTGACGATCAGGCCGTTCCTTCTCGGAGTTAACCTTCAGCCACTCAAAGAAATGATTGTAGGTGGCGTTGAACGCGCCGAGCCGTGTCTCCAGCCCATTGGACAGCACGCAGATCTGATTGAACGCAAACAGGTTCGGGATATCCCGCAGGTAGTTCTTCAGGTTGTCGTTATAGGCCTCCTCCACCTTGACGATGCTGTTTTTCAGCTCAACAAACACCATGGGCAGGCCGTTGATAAAAATCAGCACGTCCGGGCGACGCCAGTAGACGCGTCCTTGTATCCACATCTGGGAAACGGCGGTGAAGGTGTTGTTCTCCGGGCGGTCAAAATCGACCAGCTTCACAAAATCAAAATCCTCTTTGCCGTTGCGGCGGAGGCTGATTTTGATGCCGTTGCGGATCTGGTTGTAGTACTTGTAATTGGTGGCCGTCATATCCGTGGCGCTGAAATCCCGGCAGAGGTCGCGGGCGATCTCCTCCAGCTTTTCGCCGGGTATATCTGGATTTAGGCGCGCCAAGGCCTCCCGCAGAATAAGCGGGAGTACGCATTCTTTCTTGCTGCTTCGTCCAGTCCCATCCGGCAGCAGCTCGCGCTTGTCCGGAGAAGGGTCACAGCGCAGAATACCATATTGGAACGGGTCACCCTCCAACTTTTGCAGGATCGCCTGTTCAATATCGTCTTCGGATATGAAGTTGCGCATTGTAGTCACCACCTATATTATCCGTTCTTTTGAATGTCCTCTTTTAATTTCTTTACGCGCTCTTTGCGCTCCAGATGATCCAACTCCAGGAATGCCAGCAGGCACATTTGGTACATATCGTCATACCATTGTTCGATGTCGCCATCTTTCATATCTGCCACGAAATGAATATAGTTCTTACCAACTTGATCTGCGTTATTATGTCGTACATTTACACTATTCAGAAGATAGAACAAATCTGATTCCAACGAGCCGCTAACTTGCTTTAGTTTTGCTCTCTTTGGTTCTAACTTGTCTGCCAGCGCAATCAGTGTAGCCTTTTTTCTTTCGAGATCACCCTTCATCGAGTGATGGTTGTATTCAATAATCCTGTACGACAACGCAGGATCAACTATCTCCGCGGCAGAAATCGCCGCCTGGTCTTTGGGGACAAAATCAGTAATACCGTTTTGATTATTTGGCATATACCCTATGGTCTCGATAACCGTCAACACTTGCTGGACGTAGAACTGCATTGGGTCACCAATTCCGACTATACCACCACCATAGGTGGCATTTTGGTTGTAAATGGCGAGATTATATGAATACTCACAAAAAGACACTAAATACTCTATGTCAAAGTTAGAAGGATTCTTTTCAAAGCTATATCCATAAAAATCATCAAAGTCATCTAAAGATACGCATGTACCGCGAAAGGGAAGCCGAACAAAAAATGTCGCACAGTAATCCTTCAACGAAGATCCTGCTCCCACCATATCTTGAAACTTCTGTACACAAAACATTCCATATAGACGGTCATACTCTCTACGAATATCTATGGCCGCAGTTTTCAAAACTTGGGAAAAGGGAATACGTTTCATATCAGTTTGCCTCTATTTCGAATATGTTTTCTGTCTGGTTAGATTAAAGTATTGTGTTTGCACAGCGGTAAAACAGTCTGTCTTTTGCTATCCTCTTTATTGGCGTAGGAACTTTCTTACAGTCGTTTATGGCCTCAGCAAGAATATCTTTGACGCTTACTCTCGCATTTCGGACGTCGCATATGGCTTCCTTGGCTGTAACCCTGCGTTTAGAGCTTCTTATCAGGGACTCCATAAAACTCTCAAAAGAATCAATATATCCCTCTCGGATGCCCTTGTTTACATCAATTGCAACATAATTGTGGAAGTTAAGCACATTCCTTTGCCCAGGATTGTTTTGCAAAACGAGTATTTCTGTATGTCCGGAATAGTTCCATCGAATACGGTTTTGCAGCTTTTCCTTAAATTCAGTAAAGGCCTTTGTGCTGAAATACCAGTCCCGCTGCATCATCGCATCGACTTTCCTATAAGTCTGGTCTTCTGCCTTGGCAAAATCATCAGTGTACCCGATAGCATAAATAGAGCAGTATTTTGCAGAATTGTAATGGATATACTCAAATTCCTTTAAGATTTTTTCTTCCGTTGGACGAGCGAAAAGGAAAACGACAATTTCCATGTTTTCAACTTGGCTTTCGATACGCTCTATTTCTTCGTATGTACTGGCGGCAAACATGATTACACCTCCGAATTGTCCTGATTTTTCGCTGCTTTGCTCCATTTCTCAATCAAGTAGTTTACAAACGCCGAACAGGAAACCAGCATGTATTTTGCGTCTTCGGCGGGCGCCCATTTGAAATCAATGCCTCCATGACGGATTCCGTCCTCGTCTGAAGTATACCCGTACATAGATGAAAACGCGTTTTCCATTGACGGGTGGATATGCACTCCGTAGTCTTTAAGCTTTTTTATTGTTTTCCCTAGAGTTGCATTCTTACCGGACAATCCAGTAATAATGCTGCAAACTGCCTCAACTGCACTGATCGACTCCTTAATTGAGTTTTCGTAATCAGGTAGGGGCCTTCGTGAAAAAAGCTCTGTTGCCTTTTTTAAATGTACATTTATACTGTTATAAGGGGTTTGTTGTGCCTGTTCGATACACTTTATTTCGTACTCATTTGTAATGGGGACTACTTGTCTTCCGATTACTCTGTATCCAGCATTCTCAGCCGATAGAACACCATTAAAGTTATCTATTGCATCACTGAGGTCTTTCGTCGGGAGAAATGCGAGATATATTTCAACGAAATCATAGATTCGATACCATTCTGCCTGATCATACCATTTCCGAAAAACAGCAAGATTTTTATCCAAATCAGCGTTATCATAAACGCTGGTATACGAAAGCCCACATGCATCCATTATTTCTTCGAGATAGTGAGAATCGATAACTGCAATATCATTACAGATTTCACATCTGTAAATATTCCAAATCCTGTTTCTTAATTCTATGGTCATGCTTTCCAACTGCAAAGGCTTTACCACATACCCATATCGTTCAGAAAAAGTGGACATTTTTACACCTCAATCTTTCCGCTCATCAGACGCGGGAGAAGCAGATCACGCTGGCGAATTAAACAGGCATTTGCTTTTAACAGATGCTTTATCTCATTATACAGTGGTTCAATCTTTTGCTCGAAACGAATCACTGTTTCCTCGTCTGGCATAACGATTCTGACTCGCTTTATTAAATCCTGGCTCAGATTCTGTTGTGCTGCCCCGAAGCTAATCAAAAGCAAGTAATCTCTTATAGACTTCAGGCACTGGAATAAATAGTGTTTTGTACTGATATTACCTTTATCACGAAATACGCAGCAAGCTTGATTACATGTTGCATCCATCGTTGAATACGCCAGCATACCAATGTTCACCCCGTACATCGCCATAAGTACGCTATCTTTGGGAAAGAACTTGGCGGAAGACTTTTTAACTGCAACTTCTGTAATCCTTTCTTCCGTATCAATGAGGAGGCAATCCTGAAGCTCACCTGTTTTAATCCATGGGATTGTACCGTCAACGTAGTACTCATCAAGCTCCCGACTTGGTGTTCCGCCTGAAGATGTAGTATAAAACTCGGAAATACGCCCGCGTCTCCACCCCTTCGGGATACCATTTTCAAAATCTGCCTTCTCATGTCCGGGGAAGCGGAAGCGGACAAACCACTCCTTATACAGGTTTTCCGCCATCAGCTCCAGCACTTTGACCCTCTTGTTGTTGACTTCGATCAGGTTGTCATAGGCTGAGAGGATACCCGCAACCCTGTCTTGATACCATTTCGGCGGCATTTCGATTCTCAATCGAGCAAGTTTCGTTACTGAAAGGCCCGGCTGAGCAGCTTGCCCGGAAAAGCGCCCCAATGATAAGCCGCTCAACTTATAAGTAAGATATTTGGCATTGTTGGCACTATTTGGTTGGGTAACAACCGCGTGTTCTGTCATATATCCTTTTCCAGAAAAGAACTGAACATTGCCACAATATGCCCCTTGCCGTCCAATAACAGCACACTCACCATCGAAATTATAGGTGTCGGTGTACCCACGCAAACCATTTCCACCAATAACGGGATACTTACCGGTCTCGTTTATCAAATCAGCAGAAATCCCTTTGCCACTCGAAAAGCGCTTGCAAAGTAATCCTAATCTGTATTCCGAATACTCTACCATATTCACACACCATTTTCACAAGAAGAATTTGACGATGCCGTAGATTCAAGCTCTCCTATCAATAGCAAGCCATAAATAAGGTTTATCATTTTGACGCAATCTAACTTCGTTTTCTTCCGTGTAGAACGACCGTGCGCAATCCAATGACGATTAAGTCCTTTTGGTTCTTCTCCTTCGAAGTCAGAATTTGCAGAAAAAGAATCCAATGTTTTTTCTAACGTCATAGCAAATGTTATCATCGCGTATTCATCGTGATCAAGAAGCTCGTCATTCTCGAGCTTGTGCTTAATCACATTAATGCGAGGTTTTAGACTCGCTGCTGGATTACCGGAAGTATCAGCAAGTAAACCATCAAAAACGGAAGTGAAACCCGTAACTGCCAGGTCATTACCACCATTGCGAAATGCTTTTACAGATTGAGAATAGAGTCGCTTATGCTTATGCATTACTGCGGAAGAAAGGGTCTTGTCAATAGTTCTATATACCTTGGAAAACCTCTCCCGGATCATTTGTTCTCGAAGTGTTTTGTTGATGTTTTCTGAATCTACAATTGCATCGACATATTCCTCAGTCATATAGTCCCAAAAGACGAACTGCGCATCTCCCATTTTTCTAATCGCAGAAAAACGACGGGAGGCTTGCAAAAGAGCTTGTCCAATCTCTGCTACTTTTGGCTTATACTGTTCAAGCGCCTCAACAATAGGTTGCAGTGTGGATTGAATATTCTGCAATGCCTCCAGTGCAGGTCGGGTAATCTCTTGTATTCGAGAAAGAGCCGCACTCAACCCTGAAAAATCATACCCCTGCCAAGGAGAAGTAAAATCACTCATTTGTAAACAAACCTCTCAGGTTCAACGATATCTGCGCTTCTAGCTTCTTCGCTTCCTCATTCAAAGCTTCAAACTCCGCATTCAAGCCCAGCATAGTCTCTTTGAAATCAGCCTCAGTCATGCCGTCGTCCTCGATGACCACTCCCACGTAGCGCCCGGCGTTGAGGGAATAGTCCTGGTCGATAATGCCGTCCTCGCCGTCCAGCTTCGCCGCCTTGCACAGACCGATCACGTCCCGGTAGACGCCGTCCGGGAAGCGTTCGGTCAGCCAGTTGATCTGGGCCTGCCAATAGGCTTTTGTCTTGGTTTCCTTATCCTCAGCAGTTTCCGGCGCGGCGGCCAGCGCCTCTTGATACTCCGCAAGAAGTGCGACAAAGGCAGCAGTATCCCCATGATACAGACGGGTGATGATTCCCAGGTTTTTGATCTGCTCGTCGCTGAACTTCCGGTGGGCTCGATCCACCTGCGTGAAAACGTTGCGGGCGTCGATGAACAAGATCTCGTTCTTTTTGTCCGTCTGGGGCTTGTGCTTGTCAAAGAACCAGAGCGTAGCCGGCAGGGTAACAGAGGAGAACATATTGGAGGGCAGCGTCACCATCTGGCTGATGATGCCCTCTTCGATCATCTTTTTTCGAATCTCATACTCGCTCTTGCCTGCGTCGGAAGCGGAGTTAGCCATAACCAGTGCCGCTTTGCCGTACTCGTTCAGAGCTGTGGCAAAGTAGCCGATCCACAGGTAGTTGGCGTTAGGAACGGTTTCTTTCTTATCGGAGGCTTTCTTTGCCGATTTGGTGGAGTTGCGGGGAACACCGTAGGTATTGAAGCGCTGATCACCGCTGACACGGTCAAAGGATACCTCGTCCACGTTGAACGGCGGATTTGCCATGACGTAATCGAAGGCGCCGAAAGCGTTGTAGGGATCGGAGTAGAAGGAGTTGGCCTCGGTGATGTCGCCGCGCACGTTGTTGAGCAGCAGGTTCATTTTAGCCAGCTTCACGGTGTCCGGTTCCTTCTCTACACCGTAGCAGCGGAACTTCATCTGCTCCGCCTCGTTTGCATTGTGGGCGTGCATGTACCGCGCAGCCTGGACAAACATGCCGCCGGAACCGCAAGCGGGATCGAGAAATTTTTTATCGCCGGGCTGCGGGTCCAGCACTTCGACCATATACCGCACGACTGTGGCCGGCGTATAGAAGGTCCCGCCGTCCTTACCCTCTGCCAGGGCGAAGTTGCCGAGGAAGTATTCATAGATCTCGCCGAAGATATCAACGGTGCAGTTTTCGGGGATATCCTTGAAAATGCGCACAATGTTGGACAGCAGCTCCGGCTCCTCCTCCGGCACAAGCTGGGCGTAAACCTCCTTGGGGAGAACGCCGTCCATCTTCGGGTTCTCCCGTTCGATGGCTTCCATGGCCTTCTTTACCAGATCAGCCTTCTCCGCTGTGTCCGGCGCATTGTTAAGGTAGTCATAGTAGGCGCACTCTGGGAGGAAGAAGCCGCACTTCTCGACCGCGATCTCTTTATGTGTTTTCTCCATGCGGGTGCCGAGCCGCTTTGTATACTCCGCCTCGATCTCATCCTTGTGCTGCTTGAACAGGATATCAGCATAGCGAAGGAAGATCAGGCCGAGGATCGGCTGACCGTATTTGTTCGCCGCCAAATGCGCACCGGAACGCAGCACGTCCGCTGCATGCCAGAGGTTGTCCTTTAAGGTTTTCAGTTCTCTATCTGTCATTACGCTTTCACCTACATTAATTTGGGGGATCAATATCCAAATAGGAAATCAAGAATTGTTCTGCAAAAACATCACATCATAGATCGGCAGATACGTGATCTTACCGTTCGTCGTGATCTCGCGGGCATTGGACAGAACATAGGCCTTTTTCACATGATAATCGTCGTTCTTTACGAAGGTGTTTAGCGCACTGTGAACGGTGTAGTCCTTGCCGGACTTGACCTCGATGGGAACGGCGGAGAGGCTGTCGTAATCGTCGATCAGATAATCCACCTCGCCCTTGCTGCGGTTATCGTAATAGAACAGCTTGAAGCCGTGCGCAGCCAGCTCCTGGGCCACCACGCTTTCATACACGGAGCCGAGATTGATCCCCGTCTCATCGTCCAGGATCGCACGTATATTGCTGCCGTACAAAACGTCCGTCAAAAGGCCTACGTCGTTCAAATAGAGCTTGAGCAGGTTTTTGCCGACAGACTGTGTTAGGGGAAAGACTGGGGTAGTGATCGCGTTGACGTCCAGGGCGATTCCCGCGGAGATCAGATATTCAAACTCATCCTGATAGTCGGAAAAACGCTTGCCTCGCTTGTCCTCGATATCCTGAAAGACCACCCGCTTCTTCTTGCTCTCCAGATTGGAGGGGATCATATCGTAGATCCTGCGGACCTTCAGCTTCTTGTTATTGTCCGCCTCGTACTTCGACGCGTCATCAGCATAGAACGTGCGGATATCGCGATGGATCGTCCTGACCTTCACGATATTGGTGTCTGCAATAAAGGTGTTCACGGCGTCGGGCAGCCCGCCGATCAGCAGGTACTTCTTAAAGAGGTCCATCACCTTCCCGTGCATAGCCGCATCCAGGCTCTCGCCGGCAAGGAACTTCTCATGCATCATATCGATGGCGAACCGATTAAATCCGTTTGCCAGCAGGAACTCCTCAAAATCCAGAGGGAACATGCGCTTGATCTCGATACTCCCGATGGGGATCGAGGTGGTCTTCTTCAAGGTCACGCCGAGCAGCGACCCGCTGGCAATATAGGTGTACCTATCGTCCTGCTTCAAAAACTTGAGCATGGTCAGCAGGTGCGGATACGCCTGGATCTCATCAAGGAAAATCAGCGTGTTTTTCTTCTCTCCCATTTTCTCGCCGGCGATGGTGCTGACCTGGAAATAGAAGTCCTTGACCGTGCGGACCTGCTCAAACAGCCGGGGGCCGTTATAATCCTCCGCAAAGTTCAGCTCGATATAGTTCTCAAAGAGCTGCTGTCCGACGTGACGGATAATAAAGGTCTTTCCAATCTGCCGCGCCCCGTCGATAATCAGCACTTTGTTGGAGTCTGACTTCAAGTAGCTTTCGATATACGGCTGAATTTTCCGATATAACATAGCGCACCTCCGCACTTTTCAGCATAATCAACGCGCCGGGAAACACATAATTCAACTGGTTGCACATCTCGTGACAAACACATTTCAATATCTATTATACTCACAAAAACGCACAAATCAATAGCCGGTGCAAAATAAATATATCCCGTTGTCAAGACTGCAAATCCGATTATTGCACATTGGACTCTAGTGTAGCGCCGGGCTATCATATACGCGAAGGAAGACCAGAAACAATGCGTATATGAAGGAGGCGCGGTATGGAAAACAGGTTTGCTGCGGCGCGGAGGAGATATCTGCGCACACACATGGACGGGATCTACACAGGGATGCTGCTGACGGGGACTCTGGAGCCGCATCTGGAGGAGATCGGCGAGTCGGCACAGGCAATGCTCGACCGGATCGTGGAGCAAATGAAGAAGGCCGAAGGCGTCACCGAGCAGCTGAAGGCTGCGGATCAGATGGAATGGGTCGGACGGATGAACAGTATCCGCAGCCGCGCGGAGGAGGTTGTCTTTTCTGAGCTGGTTTATTGCTGAGGCGTGGTGATGTTCAAGTATAGAAGAAATCGAGTGTTAGCACTCTGCGCCGGCGAGCGA
>ULSK01038331.1_pt1 | contig 9905 bp, 7 predicted proteins | sample 1956311 | NCBI WGS metagenome assembly ULSK01 (sample SAMEA4835706, study PRJEB28245) | human gut metagenome | biome: gut microbiome; material: fecal sample | place: Denmark | collected 2008 | reverse complement strand
CCATCTTACGCATACTCGCACGGGCAGTTTCTTTTTTCTGCCAGTCTATCGTCCGATTTTTGCGCAGCATTTCCGTAAGTTCTCTGGTCAAGTCAATCAATTCATTATTTTGATAGAAGTCCTTTATATTTTCCGGCTTTGTCAGAGCATCGTAAAAAGCCAGTTCTTCCTGCGTCAAGCCCAGCTTTTTACCGTTGTTATACAGTTCTGTAATCTCCTGTGCCGTTTTCAGAAGTTCCTTGATGACCTCCTCGTTTGTAATCAAGCCATTGTAGTAAGAGTTCATCAACTGTGTAATCTTTTCTGAAAACTTCTGAGACTGCACAACATTTGTCCGTTTATACAGTGAAACCTGCTCTGCCATAAGTTTTTTCAAAATTTCTACGGCAATGTTCTTTTCTTTCATTTTTGAAATTTCATCCAACACCGCCGGGTCAAACAGGCTGATATTTTCATCTGCCTTCTTACTGTCAAACAAACTGATAACACCTTGACTCTGGATACTTGCTTTCAGCAGTTCATTGATTTGAGCATTGATTTCTTTCAAAGAAAGTGTCTTGCCGCCACTCCCACCATAGGTGATCTTCACCACCGTAGAACGGACTGCTTCCATATAGGCCGCTTCATGTCGCTCCCGCTCCGTGGTCATGCTGGAACACAGCGAATGCGACTGTTTCAGCAACAGAGCTTCTCGCAGGAACAGATCTTTGCGCTTGGGTGCTTTTGCGTCCAGAACAAAGTTTACGCCGCCAGTGACCAGCTTTGCCATCATCAACGGAGAACCGCCAATAAATCCGCTGAAATCAAAGCCGTGCAACAAATCTTTGCACACCTGAAGCTTTTCCTGAAACTTTGGATAAGCAACTTTGGCAATGTCCATATCGCCATATCGGGACTGGTCACGCTTGGTATACTCCTTCATAGCGGCTTTGAGGGCAGACGCAATGCCAACGTAATCTACAATCAAGCCGCCCTCTTTGTCCTTAAACACGCGGTTGACACGCGCGATGGCCTGCATCAGATTGTATCCGTGCATTGGCTTGTAAACATACATCGTGGCCAGTGAAGGCACATCAAAACCTGTCAGCCACATATCCACAACAATGGCAATCTTCATCGGGTCATCGTTGTCTTTGAATTTCCGGGCAAGTTCTTCTTTGTGAGATTTTGTGCCGATGATTTCTTTCCAATCCTCCGGGTCATTGTTGCCACCAGTCATAACTACGCCGATTTTTTCGTTCCATGTCGGGCGCAGCTCCAGAAGTTTTCGATAAATCTTCATCGCAATCGGGCGCGAATACGCCACGATCATCGCCTTGCCCGTCAAAAGATTAGCGCGGTACTTTTCGTAATGGGTGACAATATCTTCACACAGCGATTGAATGGTAGAATCTGCTCCCAACACACTTTCCATCTGTCCCAGCATCTTTTTGCTTTTTTCAATCGTTGCAGCGTCCGATTGCTGTTCCAGCGCATCGTAGGTCGCATCAATCAAGGCCAGTGTATTCTGGTCAAGGTGAAGTTTGATAACACGGCTCTCATAGTAAACTGGACGCGTTGCTCCATCTTCCACAGCCTGCGTCATATCGTAAATATCGATATAATCACCAAAAACTTCACGCGTATTTCTATCTTTTGCCGAAATAGGTGTTCCTGTAAAGCCTATGTAAGTTGCATTCGGCAGGGCATCATGAATGATACGGGCATTTCCAATGACCGTATGTGCTTCTTTTTCACCCTGTTCATTTTCTTTAATGACTATTTTTTCATCAAAACCATACTGTCCGCGGTGGGCTTCATCAGCCATCACCACAATATTCCGCCGTTCGGAGAGCGGCTTCTCGCCACGCTCGAACTTGAACATCGTGGTGAAGATGATGCCGTTTGCTTCTCGGCCATCCAGCAGCTTGCTTAGATTATCCTTGCTGGTTGCCTGTATCGGTGTCTGGCGCAAAAATGGTGCGCACTTGGCGAACTGCGTGTAAAGTTGATCGTCGAGGTCAATGCGATCAGTCATCACAACGATGGTGGGGCTATCCAAAGCTTCTTGCAGCAAATGGGCATAGAATACCATCGACAGTGATTTTCCGCTGCCCTGCGTATGCCAGAACACACCACCCTTGCCATCCGTTTTAGTGGCAATCTTGGCCTTTTCGATAGCTTTTCGCACTGCAAAATACTGGTGGTACCCAGCCAAAATTTTAATCGGCTTCTACCCATCACCGGAAAACAGGATGAAATTTTTCAGAATATCCAGCAACCGTGCTTTCTGGAACATCCCCTCATAGAAGGTATCAAACTGCGCATACGCGGTGTTTTCATAATCACCGTCTTTTGTTTTCCATTCCATAAAACGGTCAAGTCCAGAAGTAATTGTTCCCGCCTTATTCGTCGAAAGGTCGCTGATTACGCAGACAGCATTATAGTAGAACATTGAAGGAATATCCTTCATATAGTTTCGAATCTGGTTGTATGCGTTTTCTGCACCCACTTCGTCCTTGGAAGGACTTTTCAGTTCCATCAAAACCAACGGCAAACCATTGATAAACAAAATAATATCCGGGCGGCGGTTGTTTCCATTTTCCACGAAGGTATACTGGTTTACCACATAGAAATCATTATTGTCTGCATCTGCATAATCAATCAGCTTTACTACCGAAGACCGTTCTTCACCCTTAACTGCGTATTTGACCGTGATACCGTTTTGCAGATAGTCCATAAAAATAATATTCTTCTGCAATAGGCTTCCTGCATCAAAATCATTCAATTTCAGGATTGCCTCATCAATCGCCATAGCTGGAAGGCTGCGATTCAGCCGCACCAGACAATCCCGCAAAACATCGTCCAGCAGCGGGCGGCTGTAATCCGTCCGGTTCATATCGGGAGCATAAATGTGGGTGTAACCCATATTTTCAAATAGCTCTATGACCGCTTGTTCAAAGGTATCTTCGGTAAATGAAAGCATGATTTTTCTCCTCAACTATTATCCGAAGTTGCTGTATTCGATTCTTGCGCAATGGCATTCACAATCTTTTCAACGATAGACTGTGCTGCTCTTTTTGCCATCGCACGTCCTATCGGCGTACCATTATCCAATGTGTCCGTCAGTGCCAATCGAACTTTACTGAGTCCAATTTCCTTACGATACCAATCCGGCATCAGATTCTTTTGAATTGCAACGTAACAATCATCAAAAATTTCTGGATGCACAGCATTATGCAATACTTCTCGAATAATCTCGTCCACTTTATCGTCTGAAGCATCTGAATCGCGCACTTCTCTAATACTTGTTATCGGAACTTCTGTTTTCACAAACCGATCAACCATAGGCTTTTGTGTGTTCGCATAATTGCTTTTAATATATGCCATCTGGTGCTCAAGTTCCGGGAACAGCGTCCCTTCGTTGATGTTGTAAAAACTCAGTTCCTCTAAAATCGCATCTTTTCTTCCCGCTGGTATTCTAAAACTTTGAAGTTCAAATTCATCTTGGACATCACTATATGCCCGTTTAACAATGCTATGTCCGAGTTTTTCTTTCATCTGAACATTATATTTTCCGCAGATCAAAAAAGAGCCACTTTGCCGTACCAATCTTTCATTATTCAAGTTGGAAATCACAAAATAATTTCTTTGAATAGTCGAAAGCAAGCTTTTGTACTCGCTTGCCTCGCACTCTTTTACCTCTTTATCTGTATAAATTCCATACTTGTTCAAATCCGAGAGCAGCTTTTCTAATGTATAATCGCCCGAAATTTCATGACTCGCTAAATATGCCAGCACTTTGATCTCTATGTCGCTATAGCTTTTTCCGTAATCGCGCTTATAATAGATTTTCCCATCGGTCGGCGGCAATAACGTAGTCTTCCCGTCAGTTATCTTTTTCTCTTGATTGTTTTGGCAGGCAAAATACAGTGCCACTAGCGGATTTTCCGTCACGTCCAACAGTCTTGTTGGCAACCCGTAGTGCTGCAATTTTGCGAGTTTTTCAAAATCTGTTGTCAATTTTCGAAAGTCATCAGGATTCCGTGTGTAAGCTGCGTTTATCAATTCTGCTTCATGTGGCAGCATCCCACCACGGAACACTCCCGGCATGACATTCCATTCGTTGCTGGCCTGTCCACGGAAGAAATAGTGCTTTGTGCTTATCTCCGCGCCTTCTTCTTTCTTTATTGTTTCCTTTATATCAGAAATGTAGGTCAGGTAGCTATTAAGGTTTGTAACAACGCATTCCTTCGGATTTCTTGTCTTAGCATTATCAAAATCTTCCATATTATCCCTTCATTTCTTTTATAAACGATAATTTACAGCAGCAAGCGATGGCATTGTATGCTGAAATGTTCCTCAACAGTTCCAACAACGATGTTACCTCTGGAACTCTCAGTGACATTGCAGTTATCACAATGGGGCAGTCTCCGAGTGGCAGCAGCTACAACGAAGATGGTGTTGGCGAGGTTTTCTATCAGGGACGAGCTGAATTTGGATTTCGGTTTCCCAAACGGCGTCTTTTTACCACCGAACCTAAACGCATGGCTGTGGCTGGTGATGTCCTTCTCAGCGTCCGCGCTCCCGTGGGTGATCTCAATATGGCGTATGAGAGATGCTGCATTGGACGCGGCTTAGGTGCTATTCATAGTAAAACGGGTCACAGTTCGTTTGTCCTCTATACGATGTTTGCGCTCAGGTCTCAGCTCAATGTTTTCAATGGCGAGGGTACGGTCTTTGGCTCTATCAATAGGGATGCACTCAATGCCATACCGATTGATGTTCCTCTCGTGACCAAAATAGACCAGTTTGAGGCTGTCGCACATCCGATAGATGAGTTAATCCGCACCAATTATGAAGAAAACTGCCGATTAGAAGCGATTCGCAACTCGCTACTGCCCAAGTTGATGTCCGGCGAGATTGATGTCTCTGCCATCCGACTCTAAGCTGCTAAATTATCGTTTATCTTTTTATTGCACTCAATTTTCGAATCCAATGCAGAAAGAACTGCTGCAATTCGTTTTTGATCTTCACGCGGAGGACACTTTATTTCATAGGACGAAAACGAAGACTTATTTACAATAGGGACCGCTGTTGATGTTTTACTAATGAAATTCATTTTCTTTCCCAAAATTTGCATAGCGTAGTAAACAAAGGAAACATCAAAGCTTTTTTTGTCAACTATAATAGAATTGATTTGTTGATTCGTCACAGTTGGACATGTAGTAATGACTGCTTTTCCCAAATCAGAGCCAATGCAACTAACACAAACAGAATTTTCTGGAAGAATCGCATTTTTTACTTCTAACAGTCCTTTTTCCGTTAGAGTTTTTGATGTCTTTCCAACATATTTCACAGACATATTATCTGAGGGGGTAAGAAATGGTATACGACCTCCATAGTTATCACTTATCGAGGTTTTTGGCGTTTTTCCCGTTATAATTTTTCCAAGTTCGCCTACCCGAACATTTTTCCACTCACCCATAATATTATCACCTTTATCCTATATATTTCCTATGTGCCAATTTTACATTTTGTTGTTTTACCATTGCATAGTGCATAGTTGTGTCAATTTTCTGGTGCCCTAAAAGTTGTTGTACTTGTTCAATTGGCATTCCCTTGTCAATCGCTGACGTTGCTAACGTCCGTCTGAACTTATGCGGATGCACTTTATTCAGCTTTAATCGTCGTCCTAATTCACGGAGCATCGTTTCCACGCCACCGATCATCAATCGCTCGTGCGGCTCTTTCAATGTCACAAAGAGTGCTGGATTGCTGTCTGACCGTTCATCCAGATAATTTTGAAGGTGGATCTTCGTCCGTGCGTCAAAGTATACCAATCGTTCCTTGTTGCCTTTACCAAATACCACGCATTCACGCTCATTAAAGTTGATATCCTCCCGATTAAGCGTTACCAACTCGCCAACACGCATTCCAGAAGATGCCAGCAAATCAATAATCGCCAAATCTCGTACTGTTGAACAGTTGTCACGCATCAGCTCCAACGCTTCATCCGTATACGTTTCCTTGATGATTTTGGCGGTTTTCACTTTGTGAATCCTGCGGACAGGGCTTTTCACAATGAAATCTTCATCTTCCAGCCACGAGAAGAAACTGGAAAGAATACGCCGGATATTGTCAATCGTAACTTTGCTTGAGTGCCGCTGTGTCTGATAATCCGTCAGATATTTTCGCAAATCGTCCGTTGTAATTTGCTGCGGTGATTTTCCAACGCCATTCAGCATCGCTGCAATAGTTTTTGAATAATAGGTCAGTGTTTTCTCGGAACAGCCTTCTATCCGCTTTGCCGTAATGAACGCTGCTGCCGAATCTTGTTCCTCAGCCTTTGGCTGCTCTTCACCCATTTCAATTATGACACCTTGAAATGACGCTTCCAGCACTGCTTTCAAATGCAGCAACTCTCTCCTTTGATCGTTTGGAACAACACCCTTGTTGACGGTCACAATCGTTATGAAATCGTTCAGGAGCATCCCGAAATCTCTTTCTCTACCATGCCGCTCCCGTTTGAAAGCAGAGAAGAAGTCCTCGCATGGATCTGCAAGAATCAGTTAGGGCGGCGTAATCTGACCCCGGAGCAGAAGAAGTTCCTTATGGGTAAGCAGTATTGTTTGGACGAAGAGGGCCACGGACTATATTCTTCGCCCAGCTATATTGTCGCTATTGCTGCCGGCGATGCAATACGATATTCTAATTCCTTCGACTACATAGGACGCATTCCGACATCACTTGATTTGCGCTTTACAGATAATCCAGCCATGTATTCTGATGACAAGGTTTCTCAGCGTTCAGACTTTGTAGTCAGCGATATTCATTCATCAAGTAGCAATGCGTTCTATACCATTTCCGGCACAGTTATAAACAATAGTTTCAAAAAGCAGAGTGTTCAGGTATCTGCGATTTTCAAACAGGACGGTAAAATAGTGGGCGGAAAATTCTGTTATTCCGACCCTATTGAAGTTGGAAAGTCCGGCTCGTTCACTATTTATCTGCCTCACACTTTTGAAAATTGCGATTTATATGAAGTCGTAGCAACCGCTTACTAATAAAAACAACCCTGCCAGTGCGGCAACACCAGCGGGGCAAAACAATCCCCCCGCCGGGCTCAGCCGGTGGGGTATTATGAATAAAGTTTGTATTTCAGATACTTGTCAATAGGTTTTTTAAACTTTTTTTGTGATGTTCGCAACAGTTCACAAAAATTTTGTGTACAACAGGCCCTGGGCGGAGTATAATATAGCCATGATACAGACCCCGCCACGCCTCTCAACGATGCGTACCATGGCGGGGGCGCTTTTTTATTATCCGGAGATATTTTTATGAAAGAATTAAAGAAACATCTTTCCCTTACAGAGCAAGTCGCCCTTCTGGAATCCCGCGGGCTTGTTATTGCCGACAAGCAAGCGGCAGAAGAATTGCTCTATCATGTAAATTATTATCGGCTTTCCGGTTATCTCCATGGGTTCAAGCAGGAAGATAAAGCACATTATCTTTCCGGTACTACGCTGGAGCAGATCAAATCTCTATACGACTTTGACCGCAAATTAACTCGTATTCTGATGTTTGCCCTGGAAGATATTGAGGAAACCTTAAAAACAAGGCTTTCCTATTCTCTTACATCCGCTTTCCCTGAAAATCCTCTGATTTATCTTGATAGCTCACTCTACCGCAATCAATCAGATTTCTTGAAATTTTCCAGCCTATTCTACCATGAACTCAGAAACAATCGAAATCTCCCCTTTATCAAGCATCACATCGAAGAATATGACGGAAATCTTCCCATGTGGGTTGCCGTTGAGATCCTGACGATGGGGAATCTTTCAGCCATTTACAAAAATCTGAAAGGTCCTTATCAGAAAGTATTGGCCCGCAGCTATCATACTGGCCCGGTTCAGCTGGAAAATTGGATTGAGAATCTAACCTTTACCCGAAACCACCTTGCCCATTATATGCGGATCTATGATTTCAACTTCGGCCGTACTCCGACCCAATGCAAACATCATCACCAGTATAAGGAAACCAGCGGACGGATTTTCGATCAGATCTATATCATGTCCTTCCTATACTCGACCCCGGATGAATGGAATAACTATGTCATCCCTGAAATCAAAGGATTGCTGGAAGAATATTCCGAGTATGTAAAGCTTCCTGCAATGGGATTTCCCGAGGATTGGGCCAATATTTTGAAGCGTACATAATTCCAGTCATAAAGAATCCCCGGCAGCTCTGTACGATAGAGCCGCCGGGGCCAGATGGGGAATCTGTCTGTCGGAGAATAATCATAGGATAAGAAAACACGCCTGCTGAGCAATTTCATTGTACCATGATCCTGCTCAGCGCACAAGGAGCAATCATGGCAAGAAAAAAGAAAGTATCTCCCGGGAACCGTCTGGTTGCCTACTACCGTTACAGCGGCGGTTCCCAGCAGACCGAGCAGAGCATCGAGGGCCAGCGCCGGGACTGCGAAGCCTACGCCCGGCAGCATGGCTTGACTATCGTGCATGAATACATTGACCGGCACATTTCGGGCCGTGGTGTTGAATCCAGGCTGGCTTTTCAGCAGATGATCGCAGATAGCAGCAAGCATCTGTTCGATCTCGTGATTTGCTGGAAAACCGACCGCTTCGCCCGCAATCGCTATGATAGCGCGGTCTACAAAAAGAAACTGCGGGATAACGGAGTTCGCATTCTTTATGCAGCCGAAAGCTCTGTGGAAGGGCCCGAGGGCATTATTCTGGAAGGTCTGATGGAATCCCTGGCCGAATACTATTCCGCAGAACTGGCTCAAAAGATGCGGCGTGGTATGCGGGAATCCGCATTGAAAGGAAGATCCATCAATCCCAGCCGCCCCCTGGGGCTTACTACGGATGAACACAAGCGATTTATTATCGACGAGAAAAACGCCCCGACCATTCGATTCATCTTTGAGCACTATGCGGCCGGAGAGAGCAGCGCTTCCATCGTGGATCAGCTGAACGCTGCCGGGCTCCGTACCAGTAAGGGCAATTCTTTCAACAAATGCAGCATTCCTCGCATCATCCAGAATGAAGCCTATCACGGTGTCTATATCTGCAAAGCCTACGATGTCCGTATTGATGGGGCAATCCCCGCCATCATCGACGATGATTTATGGAAGAGGGCGCAGAAAATGCTCACGCTCAATAAACAGCACCGTGCACCACATAGTTCCCATGCTGATTACTTGCTCTCTGGCAAGCTTTTCTGCGGTTGCTGCCACAGTCTGATGCGGGGCATCTCCGGCCACAACTGCCGCAACGATGTTTACTATTACTATGCTTGCGGGAATAAAGCTGATGGCGGTACCTGCAAAAAGAAAAACATCCCAAAAGATGTTGCCGAGAATCTTGTGGTCAATGCCATCTGTGAAAATATCCTTCGTCCAGACACTCTTGAAGATCTGGCCGACGCTATTGCCGCTGCACAGCAGGCGGATGTCAACCAGCCCGATCCAGAGCGTGCAATGTTAGAGCAAAACCTGGCTGATGTGCACCGAAAAATCAACAATATCATTGAATCTATTGAAAACGGTACTGCCAGCTCTCGTCTGTCCGCCCGCCTTGCTGACTTGGAGCAGCAGGAAAGCACCCTCAACTATCAATTAGAATCCCTGAAAGAAGTTCATCCACCCGTTCTGGATCGTGAGCGCATCCTCTTCCTATTGGAGCAGTTCCTTATCTCTCCTAATGAACGTACCGAGGATTATAACCGTAGGATCATTGATACCTTTGTAAATCGCATCGAGATCACAGACACGGAAATGCTTATTTATTTTAATCTTTCTGAAGCGTCTGCTTCCGAAAAACAAAAAAATTCCCAGCCGAACAGTTGTTCGACTGGGAATCATCTGGTCCACCTTGCACATCAACAAGCGAACTATTCCCTTT
>ULSK01049216.1_pt1 | contig 9908 bp, 5 predicted proteins | sample 1956311 | NCBI WGS metagenome assembly ULSK01 (sample SAMEA4835706, study PRJEB28245) | human gut metagenome | biome: gut microbiome; material: fecal sample | place: Denmark | collected 2008 | reverse complement strand
CGCCGCCGCCGCGATAACCATGTACGAGATACTCAGACAGCGCATGGGCTGAACCGCGGCGAAACTTCACCGACATTTTTCTCCACAGTCGGGGGTTTACATATACAGTAAGGGATAGATTTGATGGATAACTGGAACGAAGAGATAGATCTCGAAGCCATACTCCGCGAATACGGCGGCGAGCAGGACGTGACGTTTCCCGAACCGGAAGCGGACGCCGCGGAAGCTGCCGAACCGAAATTCGAGTTCCCGCACGAGATAGGTGAGCGCGGGGAACCGGACTTTGACGCGTTCAATCTCTCATTCGACACGGAACCGGAGGACGACGTGCGCGTCTATTCTCCGAGCCCCGCGGCAGACGCGGAGGACGAGGACGACGTAAGGATATACTGTCCCGGCAGCGGCGCGAAGAGCTTCGCGGCCAGCGCCGATACGGACGCGGAGGAGATAGAGTTTGACCCGCGCTTCAATCTCGGCGGCAAAAAGAAGGACACGGAGCTGTCGTTCAACGGGAAAAGCGTTGACCTGAGCGCCGACTACGACTATGCGCCGCCCCTGCCGCATGACGCGGACTTCGTCTCCGCCTATGCGGGATCCGACTCCGCGGAGTCGGAGGAGGAAGCGCCGCGCGGATTTTTCCGCAGACTCGTGGATAAGCTCGATCAGGCTTCACTGGGAAAGCCGCGTATAAAGCGCCGCCGCCGCACGGACGACGCATTTGCCGCTGCCGCGACGGCATACGACCTTTCGGAGGATCAGTATGAGCGCCGCGCCAGCGCCTATGAGGCGGCGGAATCGGAACAGGAATACGAGGACGATGCGTACGAGCCAGAGGAGCCCGCGTACGAGGCGGTGTATCAGCCGCAATACGGCGAGGCTGACGAAGCCGCGGACGAATACGAGGACGATGCCCCGGCGGAGACGGACTATGCCCCGCCCGAGGAGACGCCCTGGCAGGAGCCGGAGTTCGACTTTGCGAAGTACGACGAGCCGCAGCCCGAACCGGAGTCGACCCAGCCGCCCGAGGAGCGGTCGCCCTATGAGTTTGACAGCTTCAACGCGTTTGACCCCGCCGGTGCGCACCGCACGGATGACGACGGGTACGCCGAGGGCTTCGTGGACTATGATCTGGGCGATGATTATGCCGAAAAGATCGACTATGAACGTCCGGAGTCGGAGTTCAGGGAGAAGGAGGACTTCTTCCCGTCAAGCTTCAAGGAATACATATTCTCCGTCATAACCACGCTGCTTTACCGCCTGCGCGGCGGCAGGGGCAGCTCGCTGACGATGGAGGACGAGCCGGAGGAGCTTGGGGCGGAGGTCAGCCCGCTCAACGCGTCAAAATATTATGCCAGCTTTACGAATTCATTGCGGCTGCGCCTGCGAGTGAGTCTTATAATGCTGGTCGTGATGATATGGATAACCGTGGGACTGCCCGTCCCCGGCATGCTGAAGGATTATAAGTGCGCGTCCGCGGCGCTGCTCGCAATGCAGCTTACCGTGTCGCTGCTCGCGCTGGACGTCGTGACGACGGGAATAATGAATCTCGTACGCGGCAAGCCCGGCGCGGAGACGCTGGCGGTGTTCTCCTGCTTCCTTACGGGGGCGGATGCGCTGGTAGTCTCGCTCGGCAATATCTCAAGCCCGCACGTCTCGCTCTGCTGCATCTCCACGCTCTCGCTCATCGGCGCGCTCGCAAGCTCGCTGATAAGCTGCCGCGGGATGCGCAAGGCGCTGCGCGTACCGGCGATAGGCCGCCGCGCGTACACCGTGACCGGTGAGATGGACGTCAAGGCGCATGAGATAACGCTGCTCAAGTCGCTGCGCCCGTTCTCCGGCTTCGTCCACAGGACGGAAGAGGCCGCGCCCGACGAGGAGATATTCCAGAAGGCGGCGCTGCCGCTGATGTTCGCGGCGCTGCTGCTGGCGATAATCGTCGCCGCGGTCAAGAAGAGCTTCGGCGACCTGATATTTATCTATTCGGCAATCTTCGCCCCCGGAGTGCCCATTGCGGCGCTGCTGTGCTTTGCGCTGCCGTTCCTGCTCGGCTCGCTGCGCATCTTCTCCAGCGGCGCGGCGATAGCGGGCTGGTCCGGGCTGAGCGACATCGGCCGCAGCAAGAACCTCATCGTTACCGACCGCGACCTCTTTCCTGAGGGCAGCGTTGAGCTTGAAAATGTGCGCATCTTTGCCGACGGTGATCCGGAGCGCATAATCTCCTTCGCGGGGAGCATGATATGCGCGGCGGGATGCAGTGTCAGCGAAGTGTTCGGCAAGCTGATGGAGGATAACGGCTATACCACATGCAGGATAGATAACTTTGAGTATCTCTCCGGCGGCGGTATGAAGGGCATCATCGACGGCAGCGTCGTCATCTGCGGCAGCACGGAGCTGATGCGGCTCATGAACGTGCGCGTGCCGTACAGGCTCGTCGGCAAGACATCGGTGCTGCTGGCCATAGACGGCGTGCTCTACGGCATCTTCAACGTCAAGTACACCCCGCTGCCTCAGGTGCGGCAGGCGCTGATAAATCTCATCCGCTCCGACCGACACCCGATATTTGCGATACGCGACTTCAATATCAACCCCGAAATGCTGGCGAAGACCTTTGACATCGCGACCGACGGCTACGATTTCCCGCCGTACGTGGAGCGGTTCAAGATATCCGCCGCGGCGCCGGGGGAGGACAGCAAGATCGCGGCGGTCGTATGCCGCGAGGGGCTCGGGCCGCTCACGCATGTGGCCGAGACGGGACGGAAAATGTACCTTGCCGTGCGCGCAAATCTGGCGGTGACGCTGGCGTCGTCGCTGCTTGGTCTGCTGCTGGTGTTCATAAAGCTTATCTCCACCGGAACGGTAAGCCCCGTGTTCCTGCTGGTGTATATGCTGCTCAGCGCCGTGCCGGTCGCCGTGATAAGCGTGGCGGAGGGCTGAGAGCACCACGTTTGTGCCATTTTTCTTAATTTTAATATTGCCAAGGCTAAAGCCTTAGTGTATAATAAATTGATTGCTGATTAAATTTTGCAATTAAAATTTGCATCTTAATATATTCTGACAGAGAGGAAGCAACACATGAGCTACGAAACCAAGAACATCCGCAATATTGCCCTGCTGGGTCATGGCAATAACGGCAAAACCAGTCTGGCCGAGAGTATGCTGTACGTCACCGGCGCTATCGACCGTCTCGGCAAGGTCTCCGACGGCAACACCGTATGCGACTACGACGCAGAGGAAATCGCCCGCCAGATAACCATCGCCACCTCCATTGCTCCCGTCAGCTACGACGGCTGCAAGATCAACGTATTGGACTGCCCCGGCTTCTTTGACTTTGTCGGCGACGCGCTGTGCGCGCTGCGCGCGGTCGAGGCCGGTATGATAGTCACCTCCGCGAAGGACACGGGCGAGAGCATTCCCGTCGGTGCACAGCGCTGCTGGAACTACCTCAAGGCAGCTTCCCTGCCCGTCATGTTCACCATCTCCAAGTGCAACGAAGAGCACGGCGACTACTTCAAGGCTCTTGAGACACTGAAGGGCAAGTACGGCTCCATCGTCTGCCCTGTCACCATCCCCACCTCCGACGGTACCGGCGTTATCGACCTCGTCCACAACGTTGCCTACATTACCAAGGGCAGCAAGACCGAGAAGGGCGCAGTCCCCGCGGCAGATGCCGACCATGTTGAGGAGCTTCGCGCAGAGCTTATGGAAGCCGCCGCAGGCGCTACCGAGGAGCTCATGGAGAAGTTTTTCGAGACCATGGAGCTTGAAGAGGCTGACATCGTCGAGGGGCTGAAGGCCGGTATGAAGGATCGTTCCGTCGTTCCCGTCTTCGCAAGCGATGCAATGACCAACGTCGGCACCGTTGCAATGCTCCAGGGCATCGCCGACTACTGCCACGCACCCGTCGAGAAGAACGACGGCGTGACTGGCTTCGTATTCAAGACCGTTTCTGATAAGTTCGGCAAGTTCAGCTTTGTGAAGGTCGTCTCCGGCAAGATCACCGCCGGCATGTCCCTCTACAATCTCCGCGCTTCCTCCAACGACAAGCTCGGCCGTATGTACACCATGTGCGGCAAGAAGAGCACCGAAGTCACCGAAGCCTGCTGCGGCGATATCGTCGCCGTCGGCAAGATGGATTGGAAGACCGGCGACACCGTGACCGACAACAAGAACGGCACCGAGCTGCCCGCGATCGAGATCCCCGAACCCTGCTACTCCATGGCTATCTCCCCCAAGACCAAGGGTCAGGACGACAAGGTCGCCGCGGGTCTTGCAAAGCTCAACGAGGAGGACATCTCCTTCACTCTCGTCAACAACGCCGAGACTCACCAGATGGTCGTTTCCGGCGCAGGCGATATCCAGATCGGCGTTCTCTGCTCCAAGCTCAAGAACCTCTACAATGTCGAGACCGAGCTCAAGCCCGCCCGCGTCGCATACCGCGAGAAGATCAAGGGCAAGGTCGAGGCACACGGCCGTCACAAGAAGCAGTCCGGCGGTTCCGGCCAGTTCGGTGACGTTTGGATCCGCTTCGAGCCGCAGGATGAGCAGGACGACATGATCTTCGCCGAGGAAGTCTTCGGCGGCTCCGTCCCCAAAAACTTCTTCCCCTCCGTCGAAAAGGGCCTGCGCAACGCGGTTGTCAAGGGCGTTCTCGCCGGATACCCGCTGGTTGGCCTGAAGGCTACTCTGTACGATGGCTCCTACCATCCCGTTGACTCCAACGATATGGCCTTCCAGACTGCCGCCCGCCTTGCATATCAGGACGGTATCCCCAAGGCCAAGCCCACCATCCTTGAGCCTATCGGCCAGCTCTTCGTCACCATTCCTGACGAGTACCAGGGCGCCATCATCGGCGACATCAACTCCAAGCGCCGCGGCACCATGATGGGCTCCATGCCCGCTGAGGACGGCATGACTACCATCGAGGCCGAGGTTCCCCTCGCCGAGATGACCTCATACACCATCGACCTGCGTTCCATGACTCAGGGTGCCGGTTCCTTCACCTGCAAGTTCGTCCGCTACGAGGAAGCTCCCGGCAACGTGCAGCAGAAGGTCATCGAAGAGGCAAAGGCTCTGGCAGAGCAGGAGTAAGCTCTTAATTTCAAAAATGATCCGGCGGACTGGCAACAGTCCGCCGAGTTTTTAGAGGCAGTTTTTTGACCGATGCGGCAGGGCCGCATGGAGGATTTTTATGATGGGCAAACTTACCGGACTGAAGGATACGCTTTGGGCGATCGGCATAGGAATATGCCTCGTCGCGGTGCTCTTTGGGCTGATCTTCGCCATGGCGCACGGCTACGGCGGCAGCAGCGAGAAGCCGGGAGTCGATCTCGGCGCGGCGACGAACATCAAGGACGAGGGCACTGCACAGCAGGCGCCGCTCGCGCCGGGCGAGCTGAACGAACTGAAGGAGACAAAGAATGCCGGACAGGACTATCTCGCAAGCCTGACCTTCATCTGCGACAGCACCATGATCGGGATGCGCGACTACGGAATGCTCTCCGGCGGCAGCGCGAATACGCAGGTCTGGGGCAGCACCGCGGGCACCATACCCATCGAGAGCCTTTCGTCCTGCGTCATAAAATATCCGGCCGACGGCTCTGAGATATCCGCAGCAACTGCGGCGATGATAGCCCAGCCGAAGCTGCTCGTGCTGTGCGTCGGCAATGACGGGCTGGCCTCCGCATCGGAGGAAGCGTTCCGCGCGGCGTACAAGGGACTGATCGATTCCATCCGCTCCGCAAGTCCGGACACGAAGATAATTGTCTGCTCGCTCCTGCCCGTGACCGAGAATTACACCGGCGCGGACGGACTTACGAACGTGGCCGTCGCGCAGGTGACAACGTGGCTCAAGCAGGTCTGCACCGAGGCAAGCGTCTATTACGCGGATATCTCCTCCGCCCTGACGCTGAACGGCTCGCTCGCATCGGAGTATTCGACCGGCGACGGACACGCGCTCAGCAGCGCCGGATGCAGCAAGGTTCTCGAATACCTCAGCACTCACGCCGTGGGCTGACAAAAGCTGATAATAAACAAATCATCCGTATGATTATCATACGGATGATTTGTTTTGTGTCAGGACAAATATAGAGGCAAATATAGTGGAGACTTGATTATTTAACGCTGAACAGGATGTCACCGTAGGAGGGGTACGGCCAGTACTCGGCGGAGGTGTGGGTCTCAAGCTCGTCTACGACGATGCGCAGCTCGTTCATTGCGGAGAACACAACGTCCTTGTAATACTTTGCCTGTTCGAGCGTACCCTCGACATCCTTCACGCCCATGACCGCGTACTCAAGCTCGCGGGTCTTCTTGACAGCGGCGGCAGTCAGTGCACTGATGCGCGCGGCAAGATCGGTCTCGAAGCTGCAGTCGATGTCGGCGCTGAGCGCTTTCTTCGCAAGTGCGGTGTCGGTCAGCTCCTTGGAGTATGCGCTGACGGCGGGGAGAATATCCTTCCAGACCATGTCGAGCATCGTCTGCGCCTCGATGTGCAGCACCTTGCAGTAGCCATCAAGCTTTATCTCGTAGCGGGCGTGCAGCTCGGTGGGGGAGTAGACGCGGTGGCGGGTGAACAGCTCAACGTTCTTGTCGGCGAGGTAGTAGGGGACGCAGTCGGGCGTGGAGCGCAGGTTCAGCAGTCCGCGGCTCTCGGCCTCGTGGATCCAGGACTCGTCGTAGCCGTTGCCGTTGAAGATGATGCGCTTGTGCTTTGCGATGACGGACTTTATCAGATCGTGCAGGTCAGCCTCAAAGTCGGTGGACTTCTCCAGAATGTCCGCGTACTGACGCAGCGACTCGGCAACGGCGGTGTTGATGACGACGTTCGCGCCGGAGATGGACGCGGAGGAGCCGAGCATACGGAACTCAAACTTGTTGCCGGTGAAGGCGAACGGGGAGGTGCGGTTGCGGTCGGTGGTGTCCTTCGGGAACTTCGGCAGGACGTGAACGCCGACCTTGATGAGCTCCTTCTCCTTACTGCCGTAGGGAATGTCGTGCTCGATGGCGGTGAGAATGTCCTCAAGCTCGGTGCCGACGAACATGCTGACGATGGCCGGAGGCGCTTCGTTCGCGCCGAGACGGTGATCGTTTGCAGCGGAGGTGACGGAGATGCGGAGCATGTCCTGATAATCATCGACGGCCTGAATGACTGCGCAGAGGAACAGCAGGAACTGTGCATTCTCGTACGGCGTCTCGCCCGGCTCGAGCAGGTTCACGCCGGTATTGGTGACGAGCGACCAGTTGTTGTGCTTGCCGCTGCCGTTGACGCCCGCGAAGGGCTTCTCATGCAGGAGGCAGACCATGTCGTACTTCTTTGCTATCTTCTGCATCAGCTCCATGGTGAGCTGGTTGTGGTCGGCGGAAATGTTGGTGGTGGTGAAGAAGGGCGCCAGCTCGTGCTGTGCGGGGGCAACCTCGTTGTGCTCGGTCTTGGCCATGATGCCGAGCTTCCACAGCTCCTCGTTCAGCTCCTTCATAAATGCGGAGACGCGGGGCTTTATCGTACCGAAGTAGTGATCTTCAAGCTCCTGACCCTTGGGCGGCTTCGCGCCGAAGAGGGTGCGGCCGGTGTACATCAGGTCTTTGCGCTTCTCGTAAACGCTCTTGTCGATGAGGAAATATTCCTGTTCGGGGCCGACGGTGGTGCGGATGGAGGTGACGCCGTCGTTGCCGAAGAGCTTGATGACGCGCATGCCCTGACGGTTGATGGCCTCCATGGAACGCAGCAGCGGAGTTTTTTTATCCAGCGCCTCGCCGCCGTAGGAGCAGAACGCGGTCGGGATGCAGAGCACGTTGTCTTTTATAAATGCGTAAGAGGTGGGGTCCCATGCGGTGTAGCCGCGAGCCTCAAAGGTGGCGCGCAGGCCGCCGGAGGGGAAGCTGGAGGCGTCAGGCTCACCCTGTATAAGCTCCTTGCCCGAAAATTCCATGATGACCTTGCCGCCTTCCACGGGGGAGATGAAGCTGTCGTGCTTCTCGGCGGTGATGCCGGTCATTGGCTGGAACCAATGGGTGAAATGGGTGGCGCCCTTTTCGATAGCCCAGTCCTTCATGGCGTTTGCGACTACGGTCGCGGCGGAGCTGTCAAGACGCTTGCCGTCCTGAATGGAACGCTGCACCTGCTTGAATACGTCCTTGGGGAGCCGTGCGCGCATAACGGAGTCGTTGAAAACCATGGAGCCAAAAAGTTCGGTGACAGTGTTCATGTTCATACCTCTCATATCTTTGAAAAAATAGCGGCAAAGACACCATGCCAATGCACGACGTCTTTGCCGTTTCAATATGTGCGGATTATATTCCAAGCCGCCTCATTTGTCAATGGGGCGGCCTGTAAAAAATCCATAATTTCAACAGAAAATTTTTGTACACTATTTTTATTCTTCGTAGGTGCGGATGATGCCCTCGGCCACATCGCGGCGGGGCAGACAGGAGTCCATCGCGGTCTTTTCGATGTAGCGGTGCGCGTCGCCCTCGCTCATGCCGAGGTGCGAGATGAGCAGGAGCTTCGCGCGGGCGACTATCCTGCTGTCGTCCAGCCGCTGCTGAAGTGAGCTGGTCTTGTCGCGTAATGTGCGCAGACGCTCCGCGGTTGCGAGCAGCGAGGGAAGAACGGCTGCAAGCTCATCCGGATGCGCCGTCATTACCCCGGCGCGGATGCAGCGGCGGGGAAGTGCGGCGTCGCCCGTCAGCAGGAGTATCGCCGAGGAGGAGCGCTCCGCAGCGTCGATCGCGGCAGCGGCGGAAGCGCCGCCGGATATCACCACGGCGTCGGGTTTCTGCGCCGAGACTATCGCGGGTATGTCCTGCGCCGCGGATGCGCGCAGCACGGCAGAGATGCAGCCGCCTAGGGCGCGGGACTTTATCGCGTCCACCAGCTCATCGCAGCAGTCGACCGCCAGCAGGCGGTATTTTGCCCTTTCCTGTGCCTTCACTGCATCACCTCCGCAAGTCTTTGTATATTATATTCGGGCTTTATTCGCCGTAGCCCATGGGATTCTTCGTCTGCCATGCCCAAGTGTCGCGGCACATGTCATCGAGATTGTACTGCGCCTTCCAGCCGAGCAGCTCCGCGCTCTTGTCGGGGCTTGCGTAGACGGTTGCAAGATCGCCGGGGCGGCGCGCGGTTATCTCGTAGGGAATCTTCTTGCCGGTCACGCGCTCAAAGGCGTGCACCATGTCCAGCACACTGTAACCGATGCCGGTGCCGAGATTGAACACATTCTCGCCCTTGTAGGTCTGCATGTAGTCTATCGCGGCGACATGGCCGCGCGCGAGGTCAACAACGTGAATATAATCGCGCACGCCGGTGCCGTCGGGCGTGTCATAGTCGTCACCGAAAACGTTCAGATGGTCGCGGCGGCCGATGGCGACCTGCGAGATATAGGGCATGAGGTTGTTCGGGATGCCGCGCGGATCCTCGCCGATGAGGCCGCTGCTGTGCGCGCCGATGGGGTTGAAGTAGCGCAGCAGGGCGATGGACCAGTCGGGGATGGCCTTGCCGGTATCGCGCAGGATCTGCTCGCACATGTACTTCGTCCAGCCGTAGGGGTTGGTGCACATGCCGGTGTGCGATGTCTCACGCAGGGGCATGGTGTTGTCACCGGAATAGACGGTGGCAGAGGAGGAGAAAACGATGTTCTTCACGCCGTGCTCGCGCATAGTCTCGCAGAGAACGACGGTTGAATACAAATTGTTATCATAGTATTCGAGCGGCATGGCAACGGATTCGCCGACGGCCTTGAGCCCCGCAAAGTGGATGACGCAGTCAATGTCGTGCTTTGAGAATATGCGCTCCATCGCGTCGCGGTCGCGGACGTCGTTCTGATAGAAGTCGAGTGATTTGCCGGTTATCTGCTCCACGCGCTCAAGCGATTTCGCGCTGGAGTTGACCAGATTGTCGATAACGACAA
>ULSK01004077.1_pt1 | contig 9923 bp, 7 predicted proteins | sample 1956311 | NCBI WGS metagenome assembly ULSK01 (sample SAMEA4835706, study PRJEB28245) | human gut metagenome | biome: gut microbiome; material: fecal sample | place: Denmark | collected 2008 | reverse complement strand
GAACGGGCACCCAGCCGCACTTCGGGCAGTTTACCATGGGGATAGGCTCGCCCCAGTAGCGCTGACGGGAAAATACCCAGTCGCGCAGCTTATAGTTGACCTTTTCCTTGCCTATTCCCTGCTCTACAACGTATTTCTTCATCGCGGGGATAGCTTCCTTAACGGTCATTCCGTTGAGGAAGCCGGAGTTTACCATGACGGCGCTGTCATCCTTTGCGACAAAAGCTTCCTTGGTGATATCGCCGCCGGCAACGACCTCGACGATGGGCAGGCCGAACTTGGTCGCAAACTCCCAGTCGCGCTGATCGTGACCCGGAACACCCATGACGATGCCGGTACCGTAGCCCATGAGGACATAGTCGGAAACGAACATCGGGAGCATCTTATGAGTGACGGGGTTTTCGACCTCTATACCGTCAAGGCGAACGCCGGTCTTTTCCTTATTGAGCTCACCGCGCTCGAAATCGGATTTTCTCGCGGCCTCCTTCCGATAGGCCTCGACCTCGTCCCAGTTGTTTATCCTGTCCTTCCACTCCTCGAGCATCGGGTGCTCCGGAGAAATGACCATGTAAGTAGTGCCGAACAGGGTATCGGCACGTGTGGTGTAGACCGTGACCTCGCCGCCGATATTGGTCTTGAAGGTGACTTCGGCACCGGTGGAGCGGCCGATCCAGTTGCGCTGCTGAATTTTTACGCGCTCGATGTAATCGACATCGTCAAGATCGTCGATCAGGCGCTGAGCGTACTTGGTTATGCGCAGCATCCACTGGCTTTTTTCCTTGCGGACGACCTCGCTGCCGCAGCGCTCGCACACGCCGTCGACTACCTCCTCATTTGCAAGAACGCACTTGCAGGAGGTGCACCAGTTGACGGGCATCGTGGTCTTGTATGCAAGACCGTGCTTATACATCTGGAGGAATATCCACTGAGTCCACTTGTAATATTTCGGATCGGTCGTGTCAATAACTCTGTCCCAATCAAAGCCGTAGCCGAGCATTTTCAGCTGCGAGGTGAAGGTCTTTATATTATCTGCCGTGACCTTTGCCGGGTGGATATGCGTCTTTATGGCATAGTTTTCCGTCGGCAGTCCGAAGGCGTCAAAGCCGATGGGATACAGGACGTTATATCCGTCCATCCTCTTCTTGCGGCAGACTATGTCAAGCGCGGTGAAGGGTCTGGGGTGACCGACATGCAGTCCCTGACCGGAGGGGTACGGGAACTCGATAAGTCCGTAGAACTTAGGGCGCGTTGTATCTCCTGTGATCGCCGCGTAGGGCTTGGTCTCTTCCCAAATTTTCTGCCACTTCTTTTCAATTGCTGCAAAATCGTATTTCATTTTAGAATCTACTCCCTTATAGTTTAGATTTTTGTCCGAACGCCCCTTAGCAGGGGCCTATAAGGGATGAGAGCTCAAGCTCCTCGGCGTCTGACCACAGATGCTCAAGCTTGTAGAAGTCACGCGCTTCCTCGGTGAACACATGCGCCACGACGCAGCCGAAATCGAGAAGCACCCAGCTTCCGCTGCGATAGCCCTCGCGGCGGATGGGAGGCTCGCCGGCCTCGCTCATTGCCTTGTCGATCTCGTCTGTAAGAGTTTTTATATGCGTGGAGGAGGTACCTGTGCAGATTATAAAATAATCGCACAGGGATGTGAGCTTATCGGTCTTCAGGACTTTTATGTCCTTGCCTTTTTTGTCATTAAGCGCCTTGGCGGCTATCTTAACGACCTCATTCGGTGTCATCATTCGCTGTCATCCTTACTGTCTGGATTTGATTGACTTGTGCTGCTTTCATAGGTGTAAACGGTGGCTGAGCCCATTGCGCTTGATGAGCTGTAATTAAGGAACGAGGAAATTCCTCCCGCAAGCTCACCTGTCGTTGAATAGAAATTGCCGTTTTTATAGGTCACGATATTGACGTTCTGCGCCGTCACCTGCGCCTCCCATGGGTTGAGGCAGTCGTTGACCATTTTGAGCCATGCGTCTATATCGCAGAAAACATAGCTTGAGCCGAACACGCTGCCGCCGGTATCGCCTGGCATAGTGTAGAACTTTATGTTCTCGCTGTCAAGCTTCAAAAATTCCTTGGCGTAATAGAGCATATTCTCCGCGCTCAGGCTCGTCTTCATGTTGTCGCTTACGATGCTTATGACCTCGGTGAGATTCGGGATATTCTTCAGGCTTATCATCTGGCTTGCCACAGCCATGAGGAGCTCATGCTGCATGTCGATGCGCTGAATATCGCCGCCGGCATAGCCGCTTCTGAATCGCATGAGCTGAACAAACTGCTCGCCGTTGAGTGTCTGCTGTCCTTCCGGTATGTGGATATGCAGATCCTGCGTCGGATCGTCGTAGTCCATTCCGGGAGGAACGTTGAATTTCACGCCGCCGATAGCATCGACTACCTTTTCGGCAGCCTCCATATTGACGAGAATATAGCCGTCCACATCAAAGCCGAGGAAGGATTTTATAAGCTCCTCGCGCATTTTTTCTATCGGGTCGCAGCCATAGTATGAGCTGCTTTCGAGCTTTGAGTAGTATTCGGCATAATGATAGGCGGAGTTTGCCTTTTTGACCTCGTGCTTTATGTTCGTGAGCGTATCACGCGGAATACTCACGACATTGAGCGTATGATTTACCGTATCCAGTCGCCCTATCATGATGGTGTCGGTATTGTTGCTGACAACGTCAACGCCCGCGACGAGTATCGTATACACTCCGGGCTTTCTGCCGTCGACCGTATTTACGGGCGGCTCATCGCTGTTATGGATACCATCCTTATTGCTGTCGGGCGCGTCCATGAAATACTCAATATAAACATAGGCCGCCGCGAGAAGCACAACAAGGCACAGAAGGATTATAAGGACGACCTTACCGGCCTTGCCCTTCTTTTTCTGTTTTTTGCCGCCGCTCACCGTATTCTCGGGCTGTGCGCGTCTTGCCTCGGCATAGTCATAATCGTCGTATCTTTCGGGTGCGCGGCGGCTGCTTTTACTGCCGTTGTCCGTATGTCTGCCGCTTTTTTTTCCTCCGAATAACTGCATATTATTTATCCCTTCTCAGTGTTATTGCTGCGCGGTATGCTCAGTATACCACTTGTATGCGTCGACAGTTGCGTAATAAGGCTCCTGCCCATAGCTTTTTATATCTTCAAGACTCATTTTGAGCCCCAGCGTCATGGCTTCGTCAAGATTCTCATAAGCCAGCCGTCTGAGCTCGTCCACTCCGTCAAAATCGCGGTTCGGCTCGATATAATCGGCCATGTATATAATCTTTTCAAGAAGCGTCATATCCGGCTTGCCCGTAGTGTGCCAGCGTATCGAGTCATATACCTCATCGCTTATATTGAAAAGATCTCTCGCCAGAGCCGCGCCGGTCTTTGCATGTAGGAGCTTTACATTTTCTTCTTCGACCGTGTCGTTTATGATACCATACTTCCTGCACAATATCAATTGGTCGGATAGAACAAGTTTTTTTGTAATATCGTGCAGAATTCCGGCCTCGGCCGCATTTTCCGGATCCTCTCCCCAGCGATTGGCAAGCATCACCGCCTCAGCCTCGCAGCCGACGACGTGTGCCACACGCTTTGGCGCAAGCATTGCGTAGGCCCTTTCGCGCAGCCAGTACAGCTCCGGCCTTGCATCGTAGTCGCCGTTTTTGATGATACGCGAATAAACCGTCTCCGGCAGATACGACGCTCCGCGCCTGTCTGGAAGCATATCGCGTATATCCGACGAGGACATCGGCCTGGGCTCGTGGTTTATAAATACGCATTTTGCTCCGTACTGCCGTTTTAAATAATCAGCATGCTCTATAACTCGTGCGTCCTCACCCTCATTGCGGCAAAACACACCCAGGGTCATATTCTCAAGCAGGAAGCGGAATCTGTACCATTCTTCAAAGCTGAAGAGCATGTCGCTTCCCATTACGAAGGTAAATTCAGCCCCGGGATAAAGGCTCATAAGCTGTTCGAGAGTATCTGCCGAGTAGCTTTTGCCCTCGCGCAATATCTCCATGTCAGACACCTCGGCGTTCGGGACATCGGCAAAGGCAAGCCTTGTAAGCTCAAGGCGTTCATTTGCGTCGGGGCTTCCGTCTGCAAGCTCTTTGTGAGGGGGTATACTCGCCGGAATGATAAGCATTTTATCCGGCCTTAAGCATTCGGATGCGGCAAAGGCCGCCTCAACATGGCCGGTGTGCGGCGGGTTGAAGCTTCCGCCGTAAATTGCAATCTTCATTTCTTCTTGTCTTTTACAAGAGCTATTTTAGGCTCTTTATCGCTGCGCTTATACAGCACAAATTTGCTTCCTATCGTCTGCACGGTTTCAGCAGCACATGCCTCTGCCAAAGCGTCGGCCGCCTCGCGCGCTGTCAGCAGGCTGTTTTCCAGCACTCTGCCCTTTATGAGCTCACGCGCCTTGAGCGCATCCTTTACCTGTGTTACCGTATTTTCCGTTATTCCGCCCTTGCCGATCTGGATTATCGTGTCCTCGGTCATGGCGAGGCCTCTGAGCTGGGCTCTCTGTTTACTTGTCAATGCCATTTATCTTCCTCAGTTCCGTTTTAAATTTTTTGAGCGCTTGCGCCCTGTGTGATATTTTGTTTTTACGCTCGATGCCGAGCACGGCCATGCTGTCGCTATATCCGTCGGGCATGAACACGGGGTCGTAACCGAAGCCTCCCTCTCCGTGCGGCTGCGTAAGTATCTGTCCCGGGCATTCGCCCTCTGTGCGTATCTCCGCTCCGCCGGGCAGCAGGCAGCATATGCTTGATACAAACTTTGCCTTGCGATCAGTTACGCCCTCAAGCTTGGATAAAAGATACATGTACTTTTCCTCATCGCTTGCATCGTGGCCGCCGGGAGCGTAGCGCGCCGAGTACACGCCGGGCTCGCCGTTTAAGGCGTCTACCATGAGTCCCGAATCGTCGGCAACAGTTGCCTCGCCTGTAGCGTCAAAGACCGCCTTTGCCTTGAGATATGCGTTCTCGGCAAAGGTCGTTCCGGTCTCGTCAACTTCGAAATTGCAGCCGGCCTCGCGCTGCGAGAGTATCTCAACGTCCATATCGGACAGTATCGCCTTGAGCTCTCTGAGCTTTTTGGCGTTATTGCTTGCAAGAATGAGCTTCATTACTTAAACAGCGCCTCCACAAAGTTCTTGGGGTCGAACGGGATAAGATCGTCTATCCCCTCGCCCACACCGACATATTTGACCGGCAGCCTGAGCTCGTTGGATATGGCAAAAATTATGCCTCCCTTGGCTGTGCCGTCAAGCTTTGTCAGAACGATACCGGTAATGCCGGCAGTCTCCAAAAACTGCTTTGCCTGGATAAGGCCGTTCTGGCCGGTGGTAGCGTCGAGCACCATGAGTGTTTCAACATCCGCATCCGGGAGCTCGCGGCGTACAACACGCGTGATCTTATTGAGCTCGTTCATGAGGTTTGCCTTATTATGAAGCCTGCCTGCGGTGTCGATTATCACAACATCCGTGCCGCGAGCCTTGGCCGCGCACAGGCCGTCATACACGACGGAAGCGGGGTCGCTGCCCTCCTCGTGACGCACTATATCGGCTCCGGAGCGCTCCGCCCACACGCCGAGCTGCTCGGCGGCCGCCGGACGGAAGGTATCTCCCGCGCACAGGAGCACGCTCCTGCCCTCTGCCTTCAGGCTTGCGGCCATCTTGCCGATAGTCGTCGTCTTGCCGACGCCGTTAACGCCGACCATGAGGATCACAGACGGCTTTGTCGTAAGCTTCATCTGCGTGTCCATAGTTCCGAGCATATCCCGCATGTATTCGACGAAGGCCTCCTTAGCGGCTTTGCCCTTGTTTATATAGCGGCGAAGAAGAATGCGCTTGTAGTCCATCATTATCTGCGCCGTGGTCTCTCCGCCGACATCGGCCATTATGAGCATTTCCTCGAGCTCATCGTAGAAATCCTCACTGTCGATATCGTAATTGCGGAATATCTCCTCAAGCTCCTCAATATTTTTTCTGGTCTTTGTAAGACCGGAAAACATTTTGTCAAAAAAGCCCATTGTGTTCCTCCTCAGTCATTTTCTACAGAGCGCTGCGCCTGATCGAGATCAAGCTCTATGATCTTGGAAACGCCCTTTTCCTGCATTGTCACGCCGTAGAGGTGGTCTGCCTCCTCCATCGTGCCGCGGCGGTGGGTAATAACAATAAACTGCGTTCTGTCGCACATTCTTCGCATATACTCGGCATAGCGTATAACATTCGCCTCGTCGAGCGCGGCCTCTATCTCGTCCATCACGCAAAACGGCGTCGGACGCACCTTGAGAATTGCAAAGTAAAGCGCTATCGCAACGAAAGCCTTCTCGCCGCCGGACAGCAGGCTTATATTCGACACAGCCTTGCCGGGCGGCTGCACCTTTATCTCAATGCCGCACTCGAGCGGATCATCCTCATCTTCGAGTATTACGGAGGCCTTGCCGCCGCCGAAAAGCTCAAGGAAGGTCTCGCGGAAGTTTTCGTCAATGAGCCTGAACTGGCCGAGAAAGACCTCCTTCATCTCGTTGGTGACATCATTGATTATGCCCAAAAGCTCCTTCTTTGCCTTTTCGATATCGCTGCGCTGACCGGTCAGGAACTCATATCGGGTATTTACGCGCTCAAATTCCTCGATGGCCCCGATATTCGGCGTGCCGAGGGCTGATATCCGGCGGCGAAGGTCGCTTATGCCGCGTAATTCCTTCTGCAGATTCTCCACCGGCCGGCGGAGCTGCTGAGCGGTGGAGTGGCTGAGCTCATAATTATCCCAAAGCTTATCAAGGATCTGCTTTTCCTCCATTTCGGCGGAGAGCTTTTTCTGTTCAAGTCTCGCACAGCTGCGCTCAAGCTCGAGCAGACGGCGGTTAGACTCCTGACTGTCCTTATCGGCCTTTGTTCTGCGGCCCTCAAGCTCCATGCGCTTTGCGTTTATCTCTGCTATCTCGGTCTTTATCTTTTCGGCCTGAGACAGTATATCATCGCGCTGCTTCAAAACGGCATCAAGCTGCGAATTTATTACCTCGCATGTGCGCTGAGCCTTTTCTATGGCTGCCCTTCTGAGCTCACTGTCACCCGACAGGCTCTGAGCAAGCACTTTAAGCTGCGCTGCCGATGCGTTCGTTGCACGCATTTCGGCCTCGCACGAGGCTATATCGCGCCGGAGCTCTGCACGATCTTCTATTGCCGCGTCAAGCTCATATCTGAGTCCGGACAGAGCGTTTACCGACTTTTCAAGCTCTATCTGCGCCGCGTCGAGCTGCCTGCCCAGCGTAAGACGGTGCTTTTTGAGCTCTTCGAGCTCGTTTGCACGCGAGAGTATACCCGTACCGTGTGCGGCGCTGCCGCCGGTCATCGAGCCTCCGGAGTTTATGAGCTGACCGTCAAGACTGACAATGCGCAGGCGGTTGCCGTTTGCCTTTGAAATGCGAACAGCGTCGCCCAGCGTTTCGGCGACTACAGTGCGGCCGAGGAGATTTGCGAATATGCCGTCATAGCGTTTATCGAAGCTCACAAGGTCATATGCAACTCCGACGAAGCCGGGATCGTTCACCGGTGCGTCCTTCATGACATTGCCGCGAACCGTGTCAACCGGCAGGAAGGTCGCACGGCCGGAGTCAAGGCGCTTTAGCATTTCGATCGCGCTGCGTCCGTCATTCTGTGTGTCGATAACAATATTCTGCATTGCCGCGCCCAGTGCCGTTTCGACGGCGAGCGCATACTCGTTATCGGTTTTTATAAGGTTTGCCACAGGACCGTGAACGCCGCGCAGGTTTCCCCTGCCCGATTCACGCATGACGGTCTTGACGGCCTTTGAAAAGCCCTCATACTCCTTCTCCATCTCGGAGAGCATGTGTATACGCGCATCCATGCTGCGGCAGTCGACGGAGAGGCGGTTTACCTTTTCGCGAAGCTGAGAGGCCGCGTTTTCACGGCTTTGAAGCTTCATACGGCAGCCTTCTATGATATTAGTGCTGCCGGTCTCTTTATTCTTAAGCTCGGCAATACTGTCTGCAAGAGATCTTGCCTTGCTGTCGTTATCATCTATCTGTCCTGATATCTCGCTGAGGCGGGCCTGCGCTCCGGCGATATCGCTTTTCATGCGCTCGACCGACTCGCCGCTGCTTTTGATGTTTGCCCTGAGTACAGCAGCCTGCGAATCGCAGTCAGCGGCCCTTGCCTCGGTCTGCGAAAGGCGCTCACGCGCCTTGTCGGCCTCTATATCCTTTTCGTGCATGCGCTCGGATATGCTGCCGGCGGAGGCATACAGCGCCTCGAGACTGCGGTGAGCCTCGTCAAGCTCGGCCCTTGCCGCCTCGTAATCGGCATTCACCACCTGCGCCTGATCGTGCAGCTTATCGAGAGTTGCCATCCAAACGGATATCTCGCACACGCGCAGCTCATCGCGCAGAACAAGATACTTTTTCGCCGTCTCAGACTGGCGGCGCAGCGGCTCGACCTGAAGCTCAAGCTCGTCTATCTTATCGTTTATACGCAGGAGGTTCTCCTCCGTTTTTTCAAGCTTGCGCTCGGATTCCTCCTTACGGCTGCGGTAGCGTGATATACCGGCGGCCTCCTCGAAGACCTCGCGTCGATCCGTGCTTTTTGTAGATACGATCTCCGCAATTTTACCCTGACCGATGATAGAATATCCGTCTCTGCCAAGGCCGGTGTCCATAAGAAGACTGTTTATATCCTTAAGACGCACAGCCTCGCGGTTTATGTAGTATTCGCTGTCTCCGCTGCGGTAATACCGGCGTGTGAGCATAAGCTCCGTGCTGTCACAGTCGAAGATGTGCTCGGAGTTGTCAATGATGAGCGATACCTGTGCAAAGCCCAGTGCGCCGCGCTTTTCGGTGCCGCCGAAGATAACATCCTCCATTTTGCCGCCGCGCAGTGTCTTCGAGCGCTGCTCGCCCATGACCCACAGTATTGCGTCGGCTATATTTGATTTACCAGAGCCGTTTGGCCCGACTATCGCCGTAACGTCTTTTTCAAAGGTGATCCGCGTCTTATCCGGGAAAGACTTGAATCCCTGCAATTCGAGTGCTTTTAAATACAAAAGTTCTACCCCATTATTTCAGTTCATTCAATGTATTTTATAATAAAGGCAAGTCTTAATCAAGACTGACAATGCGTATTTCGCCACTTTTTACACTTGCTTCATGAATTTTGAGCTCGGCCAATGAAAGCTCCGACATGAGAGCTTTCACATTGCAGCGGTGCTGCCCGATCATTTTAGAGACGTCTGATCGGCTCACACCGAGCACAACGCGGCTTTCGGGCTTTACTTCTGCAAGCAGCTCCCGCGCCTTTTGCAGCATTATGCGTGAGAAAACGAGCTCGCCGAGCGCAGGATGATAAGCTCCGCCAAGAGCGTCGCCGCCCGACAGCTCCTCCGTCGGGTTGAGCCCCATGCGGATTATCGGGATGCCCGCTTCATTAAACAGCGGCACTATTTTTGCGCAGATGCGCACAGCGTCCTCGACCGTGTGCTCCCTATATGTCCCGGTGCGCCACATATCACACAGCACCGTGTCGCGCACGATAACGGTCGGATATATCCTCACACCGTCGGGCTCAAGAGCGATAATCTTTTTTGCAGACTCAATGCAGCTTTCATCAGTATCTCTGGGAAGGCCGGTCATCATCTGCAATATGAGGTCAAGTCCGGCGGCCTTAATGAGCTTTGATGCGTTTTCAACCGCCGCGCTGTCGTGCCCGCGTCCGGAAAGCTCAAGCACCCGGTCGCACATCGACTGCGCGCCGAGCTCTACGACGGCAACACCGTATTTTTTCAATCTTTTGAGCACAGCTGCGTCTATTGCGTCCGGTCTGGTCGAAAGGCGTACAGAGCTTATGACCCCCTCGGCAAGATACGGCTGCACGGCCTCAAAAAGCTCAAGCTGCTGCGCCTCAG
>ULSK01048893.1_pt1 | contig 10213 bp, 8 predicted proteins | sample 1956311 | NCBI WGS metagenome assembly ULSK01 (sample SAMEA4835706, study PRJEB28245) | human gut metagenome | biome: gut microbiome; material: fecal sample | place: Denmark | collected 2008 | reverse complement strand
CAGCCATTACGGTGTCGTGCTTTTCCAGATAGTAGTCATAATTTCCAACATAACTTACGAATTGTCCCTCCGTCAGATCCAGGATCCTGTGGGCGGTACGGTTGATGAAGTAACGGTCGTGGGAGACATACAATATGGTTCCCTCGTAACCGTTCAGGGCATCCTCCAGAATCTCCTTGGACATGATATCTAAGTGGTTCGTCGGCTCATCCAGGATGAGGAAGTTTGCGTTGGAGAGTACCAGCTTGGCGAGAGAGACGCGTCCGCGCTCACCGCCGCTCAGATCACTGATGCGCTTGAACACATCCTCCCCGGTGAAGAGGAAAGCCGCCAGCACATTGCGGATCTGGGTATTGTTCAGGTAAGGATAATCGTCCGAGATCTCTTCAAACAATGTCTTCTCGCTGTGGAGCACGTGATGCTCCTGATCGTAATAGCCGATCTCAACATTGGAACCTAGGCGGAAAGTGCCCTGATCTGCGGGGACGAGACCGTTTAAGATCTTAAGCAAAGTGGTCTTACCGCTGCCATTATCACCGATGATCGCCACATGCTCGCCGCGTTTGATCTCGAAATTGACATCGGTAAAAAGCTTATGGGAGTCAAAGCTTTTGGACAGATGCTCTACAGTCAGCACATCATTTCCGCTTAAGATCCGGGGCGTCAGCGTCAGCTTCATATCCGTGCGGACCTCGGAGGGCTTTTCGATGACCTCGATCTTGTCCAACATTTTCTCCCGGCTTTCCGCCCGCTTGATGGACTTTTCCCGGTTGAAGGACTTTAATTTTTCGATAACTTCTTCCTGATGCTTGATCTCACGCTGCTGGTTCATATAGGCATTCCAGGCAGCGACGCGCAGCTGTTCCTTTTTTATGGCATAATCGGAGTAATTCCCAATAAAGGTCGTAGCCTTGGATTGATCGATCTCGATGACTTTCCCGGCAATCCGGTCCAGGAAATACCGGTCGTGGGAGACGATGAGAACGGCTCCCTTGTAATTCAACAGATAAGTCTCTAACCAGGCGATGGAGTTCATATCTAAGTGGTTGGTCGGCTCGTCTAAGATGATCAGATCCGGATTTTGTAACAGGAGTCGGCCTAACGCCACCCGGGTCTTTTGACCGCCGGAGAGTGTGGCAACCGGCTTGGAGAATTCATCTTCGGTAAAGCCCAGTCCCTTTAACACTCCGACCAGCTCACTGCGGTAGAGATAGCCGCCGCCGGTCTCGAAAGCGTGGGTGAGAGAGGTGTACTGCTTCATCAGGTCTTCCAGAGCGTCCCCATCAGCATGCTTCATATTGTTTTCGCATTCCCGGATCTTTTCCTCCAGGCGCAACAGATCCGCCTTGACGGATAACAGTTCCTCGTAAATGGTGTGAGAGGTGTCCACGGTGCTGTTCTGGGCGAGATACCCAAGTGTCTTGTCTTTCGCCAGAACCACCTGTCCGTCATCGGGAGTCATTTCTCCTACGATGATGCGGAGCAGCGTTGTTTTTCCGGCACCGTTGATGCCCACAATGGCAGCTTTTTCATGATCCTCTATATGAAAAGAGACATTTTTCAATACCTGATTTTCCACAAATGCTTTTGAAATATTCTGACAAGATAATATCATGGTAGTAAGTATCCTTTATTTCCAGCCCACACAGAACGGACTTTTTAAATTTTATTGTAACGAAAAGAAGAAAACCTGTCAATTCATTGACAAGTTTTTAACATATGGTGTATACTTAAATAATCGGAGGTGAAAGTATTGGAAGTAAAAGAAATTTCACAGGCTGTGATTGGCAGACTGCCCAGATACTTTCGATATTTGGGGGAATTGAAGGATGAAGGTGTGGAACGTATCTCTTCGCAGGAACTTTCCGGACTGATGAAGGTGACCGCATCCCAGATACGTCAGGATTTTAATAATTTCGGCGGTTTCGGCCAGCAGGGCTATGGATATAATGTAGAATCTCTGTATCGTGAGATCGGTAAGATCTTAGGACTGGATAAGCAGCATAATTTCGTCATCATTGGAGCAGGCAATCTGGGAAGAGCGCTGGGCAATTATATGAACTTCGAGCGTCGTGGATTTATTTTCAAGGGAATGTTCGATGCGAACCCGGAGCTTGTGGGGAAGGATGTCCGTGGTGTGAAGGTTATGCCCATGGATCAGCTGGAATCCTTTATCCGGGAGAATGACATCGATATCGCTGTGCTGACGATTCCCAAGACCAGTGCTGTGGAAGTGGCAGATAAGCTGGTGGCTAACGGGATCCGTGCTATCTGGAATTTCGCTCATGTGGATCTGAATGTTCCCGAGGGAATTCAGGTGGAGAACGTGCATCTGTCCGACAGCTTAATGAAGCTATCCTATAATATTAACCGTTACAGTTCAGACATGAAATAAGCAAGCGTATGATTGCTTATTTCATAGGCGGAGTGTCTGAAAATGAATAAAAGGAAAAGTCGCAAGGCGATGACGGATGCGAAGCAGCCGCTTTTATGAATTTCAGCGCACCGAGAAATAATACAACATGAAGTAAGGCATCAAAGGAGTGATATTATGGGCAACGGTAACGCAGAAGAAAATGCACAGGACCGACAGGCTGCTTTCAAAAATGCATTGACGGGAAAGCATCTGCCCGTACTCACCCTGGATAATAAATGGTATCGGTTGTTGAATAAGACCGGTTCCGTTCCGCTAAAAGAAACGGAAGATGCCCTGAATCAGCTGTTGAAACGACAAGGTAAGCTCAATACCGAGTCGAAGGATATCCGGAATCTGAAAAAGAAGCTGATGAAAGAGATCGTCCCTATGGTGGATGAGGCGGAACAGCAGGGCGAAAACAGTAAGCTGAACAAACAGATCGAGGATCATAAGCGCCTGATCGAGGAATGCAATGAGAAGCTGGAAGCATACGAAGATGAGTTAAAAGATATCCCCAGAGAGATCGAAAGAATAAATCTTCAGCTTATGATGTTTACTATGGACTGCTGCTATGATATTATGAAGGATAATGACAAACAGATCAAAGAGACTGCGGAGTGGGTGGGTGCGATCCGTATCGAACTGAAAAAACGTCTGATCGAAAAACAGCAGATGGAACAGCAGAATCAGGAGATCTACAACTACATGCATGATATTTTTGGTGCAGAAGTGGTCAATCTGTTTGACATGAAATATAATCCGGAGCAAAAATAGTATGAGATATCTGGTAACTGCACAGGAAATGAAGCAATACGATAAAAATACCATAGAGTACCTCGGCATCCCGGGGCCGGTTCTGATGGAAAGAGCGGCTCTGGCTGCGGAGGATTTTCTGAAAGAGCGCTTTGATGCCGTGAAGGAACGGACAAAAGTGCTCATTTTTGCTGGTATGGGAAATAACGGAGGAGACGGTCTGGCTTTGGCGAGACTTCTTGCGGCGGACGGTTATACGGTATCCGTACGACTTGTGGGAGATCCGGAGAAAGCCACAGAGCAATGGAAGAGCCAGTGGCAGACCCTGCAACATTTTCCGGTGAAGACAGACAGTAATACGCAGGCAGATGAATATAATGTGATTGTAGATGCCTTGTTCGGTGTAGGATTGAGCCGCCCGGTGGAAGGCATCTATGCGGAAGCCGTAGAAGAGATGAATGTGGCGGAAGGATTTAAGCTGGCACTGGATGTTCCCAGTGGGATCTGCTCGGACACCGGCCGGGTGCTTGGTTGTGCTTTTCTGGCAGATGCAACGATTACTTTTGGTTTCTGTAAGAGAGGCCTTGTAATGTATCCGGGAACCGATTATGCTGGGCAGGTACACATTGCAAATGTGGGGATCGGACCGGAGAGCTTTCTGGGACAGAGCCCGGAGATGTATACTTATGACAGCTGTGAACAGCATCTGCCGGACAGAACATCCTCCGGGAATAAGGGAACCTTCGGCAAAGCTTTGCTGGTGGCCGGGAGCAACGGCATGGCCGGAGCAGCAATCCTGGCGGCAAGAGCGGCGGATCGTACCGGAGCCGGTATGGTAAAAGTAATCACCGCAGAGGAGAACCGGCAGATCTTACAGCAGGGAATTCCGGAAGCTTTGTACGGATCCTGCAGACAGCTGTCCGAGAGCATGGAATGGGCGGATGTTATTGCTATCGGTCCCGGCATCGGCAGAGAGGAACAGGCACGGGAATGCCTGAAAAAAGTAGTGGAAAAGAGCAGAAAGCCATTAGTGCTGGATGCGGATGCACTGAATCTTCTGGCAGAAGAAAACGGTAAGGCATTGGAAGAGAAGCTGCATACCCAGGGAGCAGAGGGCAGAGTTATCATTCTGACTCCACATGTGGGAGAATTGTCCAGACTGCTTGCGAAGACCATCCCGGAATGCAAGAAGGAGCTTCCGGAGTGTGGCAGAGAACTGGCAGAACGGTTTCATGGTGTGGCGGTTGCCAAGGATGCAAGAACGGTTGTATGTAAAGAACAGGGAGAATTTTATCTGAATACTACAGGCAACAGTGGTATGGCCACTGCGGGCAGCGGAGATGTCCTGACGGGTGTGATCCTGGGACTTTTAGCTCAGGGTATGAATGCAATTGATGCAGCTGTGAACGGTGTGTATCTCCATGGCAGAGCCGGTGAGCTGGCGGCAAAGCTCCATACGGAGTATGGGGTAATGGCGGGAGATATTGCGGATTGCCTGATGAAAGACTATGATGAGAAAGAAAGTGTGAAGAAATGATAAGCAAACTACAGGAAAAGATGAATTCCTACCAACGGGTATGGGCGGAAATAGATCTGGATGCCATTTGGGAGAATATGATCCATATGAAGGAAAATATTGCCCCGGAGACGAAGATACTGGCGGTCATAAAGACGGACGGTTACGGACACGGCGGTGTTCCCATTGCCAGAATGCTGGAGGATGTGGATTTTATGTTCGGCTATGCCGCAGCTACCTACGAGGAGGCACATGTCCTCAGGGAAGCCAGTGTGAAGAAACCGATCCTCATCCTGGGATATACTTTTCCTTATTGTTATGAGGAAATGATCCGGGAAGAGATCCGCCCGGCAGTGTATCGCAGGGATACCGTGGAAGAACTGGCAGAGGCCGCTACAAAGGCCGGTAAGAAAGCCAAAGTGCACATCAAAGTGGATACCGGCATGGGAAGGATCGGTATCACTCCGGATGACGAAGGGCTGGATTTTGTAAAATTTGTCATGGAACATCCCGGACTGGAAGTGGAAGGTATCTTTACCCACTTTGCAAAATCGGATGAAGCGGATAAGACTTCTGCCAACCATCAGCTGGAACTGTTTCAGAATTTTATTGATAGAATACAGTCGGAACTGGGACTGGAGATTCCGGTAAAGCATTGTTCCAACAGTGCGGCGATTCTGGAAATGCCCCAGGCCAACATGGATATGGTACGGGCGGGAATCACGACCTACGGTTTATATCCTTCCGAAGAAGTAAGTAAGGATATTGTACCTCTGCGGGCTGCAATGTCTCTCTACAGTCATATCATTTACTGCAAGACGATCCACGCGGGGCAGAGTGTCAGCTACGGAGGATTGTTTACCGCAACAAAAGATACCAGAGTAGCCACCATCCCTGTAGGATATGGAGACGGGTATCCCAGAAGCCTGTCGGGAAAAGGCTACGTGCTGATCCACGGGAAAAAGGCCCCCATCCTCGGAAGGGTCTGCATGGACCAGTTCATGGTGGATATTTCCGCAATTCCCGGAGCCATGGAGGGCGATAAGGTGACGCTCCTTGGCGCGGATGGTCAGGAGCGGATCACGGCGGAAGAACTGGGAGAACTTTCCGGCAGATTCAATTATGAGTTTGTCTGCACACTGGGGAAACGAATTCCCAGAGTCTACCGTCGAAATGGTGAGATCACAGAAGTAAAAGATTATTTTGAAAATTTCTGACGGATCTAAAGTGTTCGTATAACTCCGGAAGAATCGGCAATACTTATGTTAAATCGCTGATGAAGGAGTAGAAATGAGAAGAGGAGATATCTATTACGCAGATTTGAGACCGGTCATCGGCTCGGAGCAGGGCGGCATCCGGCCGGTGCTGATCATCCAGAACGATGTGGGGAACAAACACAGTCCCACCGTGATCTGCGCTGCAATCACCTCAAAGATGAACAAGGCGAAGCTGCCTACGCATATTGAACTGAATGCCCGCCGCTACGATATGGATAAAGATTCCGTAGTGCTGCTGGAACAGTTGCGCACCATCGATAAAAAGAGGCTGAAAGATAAGGTATGCCATCTGGACGGAGACATTATGCGGAGAGTGAACCGGGCACTGAAAGTCAGCCTGGAGCTGGATACATAGCCCGATGCATAGTGTATCCGAAAATAGGATAAAATACGAAAGGATGAAATAAAATATGGACATGAGTGGGCCTGTGGCCATTTTTCTCTTTTTCCTGCTGTTGCTGGTGGATATGTTTTTCTATGGATTTGATGCCGCCATCGACAATCTGAATGAAAAGGAGATCCTACATAAAGCAGAGGAAGAAAAGGATCGCCGGTCCATGCGGCTGAGTGAAATGATCAGCCGTCCGGGGATCTATATCAATACGGTACAGCTGGTTATTACGCTGATCAATATTTTAATGGGAGCTTTTTATCTGAATATCTGGCTGCAGACCATTGACAAGGGACTTCATGTGATCAATGTGGGAGGCATGTATCTGGAGAATGTGCCTACGGGAGTGCTTTCAGGGATTGCCACGGTATTGTCTTTTATTGCCATGATCTATATCCTGTTGACTTTCGGTGTGCTGATTCCCCGGAAAATGGCATCCAGACAGCCGGAGAAGTGGGCGTATGCCTGTATTGACCCGATTTATATTATCACCAGACTGCTGGCACCCCTGACGGGGCTGGTGAATCTGACAGCCAAGGGAATCCTGTTCCTCTTCGGTGTCCGCAACAATACGGATGAAAATGATGTGACCGAGGAAGAGATCATCAATATGGTGCAGGAAGGTCATGAGCAGGGTGTCATTCAGGCCAGTGAGGCGGAGATGATCTCCAACATTTTCGAATACGGAGACAAGGAAGCCCAGGATATCATGACACATCGTGGAAGTATCGTGGCCATTGATGGTGAGACGAAACTGAAAGATGCCATTGCTTCCATGCTGGGAGGCAAGAACAGCCGTTACCCTGTGTATGAGGAGAATATTGATCATATCATCGGTATCCTGCATCTGAAGGATGCCATGCGGTTCCATATCAGTGATGACAAGCTGGACCTGCCTATCGCAAAACTGGACGGGCTGCTCAGAGAGCCTTATTTTGTGCCGCAGACGAAAAATATCGATGAACTGTTCAAGGAAATGCAGTCCCAGAAGCTGCAGATGGCCATTGTGGTAGACGAATACGGACAGACCGACGGACTGATCGCCATGGAGGATATTCTGGAGGAGATCGTCGGCAATATCATGGATGAGTATGATGAGGATCAGGAATACATCAAGAACCGTGGCAAGGGCGAATATGTCATGGAAGGCAAGACTCCGTTAAAGGAAGTGGAAGAGCTTCTGGGTATTACCTTCGACGAGGAAGAATTCGAGACTTTGAACGGTTTCCTGATCTCCAGACTGGACCGGATCCCGGAACCGGACGAGCAGTTCGATGTGGACTATAAGGGATACAACTTTAAAATCCTTTCCGTGGTCAAAAAAATGATAGGAAGTGTGTTGGTCCGGAAGCTTCCGGAGGAAAAAACACCGCAGAATGCAGAAGACGGACAATCAGTGCTTGAAGAAAAAAGAAAATAATGCTATGATAAAAAGAGCGTTATTGCGTAAAGACTACGCATACAAAGAGAAAGAAACTTTAAGTTCAAAGGAGTAACAAAAATGTCAGGACATTCCAAATTTGCTAATATTAAGCATAAAAAAGAAAAGAACGATGCTGCAAAGGGTAAGATTTTTACCATTATCGGCCGTGAGATCGCAGTCGCTGTAAAAGAGGGCGGTCCCGATCCCGCCAACAATTTCAAACTGGCAACCGTTATTGCCAAGGCAAAAGCCAACAACATGCCCAACGACACCATCGAGCGCGGTATCAAGAAGGCAGCCGGAGATGTGGGCAATGTAAACTATAAGTATGTGACTTACGAAGGTTACGGCCCCAACGGTATCGCCATCATCGTAGATGCACTTACCGACAACACCAACCGTACCGCTGCCAACGTAAGAAGCGCATTCACCAAGGGACAGGGTAATGTAGGTACTCCCGGATGTGTATCCTTTATGTTCGATAAGAAGGGACAGATCATCGTGGACAAGGAAGAATGTGATATGGAAGCAGACGATCTGATGATGACCGCTCTGGATGCCGGAGCGGAAGATTTCTCTGAAGAGGATGACAGTTTCGAGATCCTGACTGATCCCGATAACTTCGAAGAGGTACGCAAGGCTCTGGAAGATGCCGGAATTCCCATGATCAGTGCAGAAGTTACCATGATTCCCCAGAATTATGTAACACTGACCGATGAGACTGCAGTGAAGAACTTACAGAGAACCCTGGAACTGCTGGAAGATGATGATGACGTTCAGGCAGTATATCATAACTGGGACGAATAAATTGAAAGGTTAGGGGTAACAGCATGGAGAAACTTGCAATTGTAGTTCCTTGTTATAATGAAGAAGAGGTGTTAAAGATTGCTTCCGAGGCACTGAGGGGTGTGCTGGATGATCTGATCCATAAGGGAAAGATCGCGGAAGACAGTTTTATTCTGTTTGTAAATGATGGCAGTAAGGATCGTACCTGGGAGCTGATTGAAGAAGAGCATCAGGCACATCCGGTGCAGGTATGCGGTGTAAAGCTGGCCGGCAATGTGGGACATCAGTTCGCACTGACTGCCGGACTAATCACTGCCATGGATCTGTCTGATGTGACGGTTTCCATTGATGCAGATCTGCAGGATGATGTAGCTGTGATCGAGGAAATGATCGATAAGTTCCACAACGGCTGTGATATCGTATACGGTGTCCGTAAGGAGCGTAAGACCGATACTTTCTTCAAACGTACCACGGCGCAGGGATTTTATAAAGTCATGGAAATGATGGGGGTCAAGACTGTTTACAATCATGCGGATTTCCGACTGATGTCCAAGCGCGCGGTAGAACAGTTCTCCAAGTATCAGGAGACCAATCTGTTCTTAAGAGGTATGATGCCTTTGATCGGTTATCAGACGGACTGTGTATACTATGACCGTAAGGAAAGAGTGGCCGGTGAGTCCAAGTATCCTCTGAAGAAGATGCTTGCACTGGCATTCAACGGTATTTCTTCCTTCAGCGTGAAGCCTATCAGTATGATCCTGGGTGCCGGTATGATCATTGTAGCTTTAAGCGTTCTGGCTGCTATTTATGCGCTGATCTCTTATTGTACCGGACATGTGGTACCGGGCTGGACTTCCCTGATCCTGTCCATCTGGTTCCTGGGCGGTATTCAGTTGATGGCCATCGGACTGGTGGGCCAGTATATCGGCAAGATTTACATTGAGGTAAAACATCGTCCCAGATATAACATCGAAAAGGTACTGAAATAATGAATTATAAAAAAGGCATTTTAAGTGTTATATTGTGGTTCATTTATGCATTGACAGCGGGAACCGTACTGGTGGGCACGACAATGGTCATGCTCCTGCCGGAAGGTGGTTCCCGCCCAATCGGCCTTGTTATCGCAGGTGTATGGCTTGCGTTGACAGGGCTGGTTGTTTTTCTGTTACATAGATTTCTGTGGGTAAAATGGGCACAAAACGGTGAAGGCTCAGGGCAGGTGAAACTGATTATCGAGGGACTGGCTGTAGTAGCTCTGATTGCTGTGGGAATCACACTTCGTGTAAGAGAGAGTATGCAGTACGATATCTCCGGGGCGGCCGGTAACATCTGGTTCGATGCGGTGAAAGTCACCGAGACCACGCGGATTCCTCAGGTGGTACACGGTGCGGTATACTTTTATCTGCAGGTGCTGCACGGGCTGTTGGTATTTTTGGGTAATAAAATGACATCGGCGCTGGTATTGCAGATTGTGCTGCAGATCCTGACCGGAATCTTTTTATATTTTGCGGTACGGAAACTGACCGGTATGGTGGCTGCAGTGGTATCTCTTGCGTACTGGATGTTATGCCCTGTTCTGTCTGGAGCAGTGATTCTTGGACCGGAACCGTTATATCAGTTATTGTGGATGATTGGTCTGTGTGTGTGCGTG
>ULSK01039364.1_pt1 | contig 10237 bp, 4 predicted proteins | sample 1956311 | NCBI WGS metagenome assembly ULSK01 (sample SAMEA4835706, study PRJEB28245) | human gut metagenome | biome: gut microbiome; material: fecal sample | place: Denmark | collected 2008 | reverse complement strand
TTATTCACGGCAAATTTACACAACGATTCTTCGATATGCAAGTTTTTTAATGGTTATTTTGTTTTTTAGTTGCTTATTTGTGAAAAGGAGTGATAGGTGTGTCGTAAATCAGGTGTATACGAACAAAAACAATGGAGCTGGCGTTGTGACAATAGAGGCACGAAGGTGGCAGTTGCGGACAACGCGTGGCGCCAATGTCTCGTAATGTTAAAAACTTATGGCAACAAGCACAAATAAAAATATGGGACGAAAATACAATCCCAAAAGATGTAGAGCCAAAGTCTCGCGCCATAGTCAGTTAGGGTTGCGTTTTGCGGTCTGTGTGGCTGTACTCATAGGGTTGCTGATATTGTGGGCGACTTTTGCGAGTGCCGAGATGCCTCACGGCGTGTTCGAACGGTAGTGTTGCTCTGTATTGGTGTGGCGGGGGATATCAAAATAGTGGACTCAATAGACCCAAAATCGTATATCCTACAGTGATACAGCCCCATTTATATATAAACACCAAAGACATTCTGCCGGAGTGGACAGAATGTCTTTGAAGTCTTGGTTGTGTCGTAAGAGTGAGGGTCTTAAGCTTTCTTGACGCGACGCTCTTTGATACGAGCCTTTTTGCCGGTGAGACCACGCAGGTAGTACAATTTGGCGCGGCGAACTTTGCCATACTTGTTGACTACGATGGAGTCGATGAACGGCGACTCGAGGGGGAAGATACGCTCAACGCCGATGTTGTCGGACATTTTGCGTACGGTGAAGCGCTTTTTGGCGCCTTCGCCCGAAATTTTGATAACCACACCACGGTATTGCTGGATACGTTCCTTATTACCTTCTTTGATGCGGTAGGCCACGGTGATGGTATCGCCGGGACCGAAATCGGGATGTTGCTTGCCACTGGCAAAAGCATCTTCGGCAATCTTGATTAAATCCATTTTAGTTTTCTGAAAATTAAAATGTTAGCACTGACGCAACATTCGCGGGCTACCAAGTCCCGCCAGCGGTTACGCATATCGGGTGCAAAGGTACGATTTTTTCCGTTTCCACCCAAATGTTTTTTTGCTGACAATGTGCAATTTGGCTTTAGATGCGATATTTTGCCCGATGCGGCGAATAAGGGAACGGTCGATTTTGACGACTTTGGGTTTTTATTTACCTTTGCAATAAATATGGCGCGTGCGTCTGACCGTGGACTGAGAACACAATGCCGCGCCTGATTGTTGAGCATATATGAAGCCAAGTACGGCATTGCAGACCGATACGGATATACAGCCGACGCCGATGCCAGCTCGAAACATGGCACGCACGGTGGTGAAGGTAATGTTGTGGACACTGATGTCCATGATGCTGCTGGTCACCGGAATAGTCGTAGGCGTCTATTCGGTGTGGTGGCAGCGCGATGCGTTGTATGCTGCCGTCACCGCTGTCAATCGCCGACCCGGGACGCATCTCGAGGTAGGCGAGGCGAGGCTTATATTCCCGCTTCGAGTCAAGGTTCGCGACATGTCGCTGGTGCAAAACGGCGACACTATGATTCGTCTCGGGGCGGCAGATGCAGACGTACGACTTCGGCCCTTGCTTGACGGACGTGTCAACGTGAGCGAAGCATTGCTTTCGCAGGCGATGTATCGCATGGGGTCGCGAGACAGTGCCACCTGCATAGTCCTTAGCGCCGAGCACATAGACGCAGCGCCGCTGTCCGTATCTCTTGGAGACACCTTGCGCATACGCCTCGAGCGCGGAGCCTTGGCCGGAGCTTTGGTGGACATGTATATCAATCCTGTGGATACGGCTGCGCCCAAACCATCGTCCGAGCCCTCGCCCCTGCTCATAGAGGTGGAACATCTGGCCTTGTCGAATTTCGCCTATCGCATGAATATGCTTCCGGCGATAGATACTTTGCAGACGGTGATAAGCCGTGGAATGATTTCCGATGTACGCATAGACATTGCCGGGCAAACCGTTGAAGTCGGCGACTTCGGCGGCAGTGGCCTCAATGTGGCATATATAGCGCCAGATCAGGCCACTTTGGAGCGCTTGGCTGCTCTGCCGGCCAAAGTCGATACCATATCAGCGCCCTCTGCGCCGTGGACGGTGAAAGTCGATGGGATACATTTTGACAGAAGCAAGGCACTGTACACTACGTGCGGCTTGCGCCCTCAACCCGGTCTGGATTTCGGGTATATTGCAGTGGATTCGATGAGCCTTGACATTGAAGGGTTTTACAATCGAGCCTCCGAAGTGCGTGTCCCGTTGTGTATCAGCGGTCGCGAACGCTCCGGCATCGTTTTGCATACAGACGGCACGTTGGCTATAGATAGTGCCGCCCTGCGATTGCAGCACTTTGACTTGAAAACTTCGGGTGGAACGGCTATGGACTTTAATGTCACACTCGGCACCGACTCCGAGCAAAGTATAAGCGTAGACATCGCGCCCTCCAAGGTTGCGGTCAGTGACTTGGCATGTATGTTCCCCGACTTCGACAACTATCTGCAGCCTTTGCGCAAGGACACGCGTGTAGCTTTGGCCGCCGAGGTCACCGGAAGTATGAACAATCCCGATATCGGATACTTGTCACTACATGTCCCCGGAGCATTGAGACTTGACGGCGGCGGACGACTGCACAATGTGCTGACACCTGAGCGTATGACCGGCAGTATAGACCTTTCAGGAAAACTCGGGGACATCGACCCATGGCTGCGCCTTGTTATGGGACCCGATGCCGGGGTGCGCATTCCGCCCATGGACGTCAAGGCCGGCATCGATTTCGGCAATGGCGCATACAACGGCAACTTGCAAGCCACCACCTCCGCCGGCCAATTGGCCCTTGACGGAAATTTCAACGGACGCGGTAAAGCGTATGACATACAGCTGGACGCATACCAATTCCCGATAGACGCTTTTATGCCATCGTTGGGCATTTCGGACGTCACGGTCGGCATCAATGCCAAGGGTCGCGGCCTGGACATAATGTCGCCGCATACATCGGCCGATATAGACCTTGACTTGGCGGACATCACCTATAACGGCGACCGCTTGACGGATATAGGAGGGACGCTGCATGTCGCCGACGGAATGGCCATATTGCGCATCGACTCGCACAATTCCACGGCCGATTTCTCCATCGAAGGTTCGGGCAATATACAAGGAAGCCGTTACAATTGGATAGCTGCCATCGACGGCCGACATATAGACTTGATGTCGCTCAAGGTCGGCAACACCCCGGCTACGATGAGTATCAATGCAGACATAAGTGCTGACATCGATGCCGCCAATCCGCTGCTGCTGGATGCTTCGGTGGATTTGCGCGACTTTGTGTATGCTCACGAAGGTGGAACAATGACAGTGGATCGCGTGCGTGCGCGGCTTGCCGCTTCCGACACCACGGTCAATCTTAATGTTAGCAACCGTGACCTCTTTGCCCTGTTCAGTGCCCCTACCGGGTTGCGCGAGGTTCTGGCTCACAGCGACTCGCTGATGACGACCCTTGCCGCCCAATTCGAGCGGCGTCGCATAGACATTCCCGAGGTGCAGCGTGCATTGCCGCGCTTCGAACTTGATGTCCAGGCCGGCAACAACAATATGCTCACTCAGGTATTGGCCGACAACCACATGGGCTTTGACAATATGCGTCTGCGAGCTTATAACGACACCGTCATGGCTTTGGATGGTGACGTCCTCGGCTTTTTCACCGGAGACACTCGTCTCGATTCGGTAGACCTCGAGATACACCAGCATGGCGACCATCTCCATTACGGGGCAAAGATACGCAACCTTCCCGGTACGCTCGATGCATGGGCTGCCGTGGATCTCACAGGTTTTTTCCGCCCCGGACGTTTGGGCATCAATGTCAACCAACGCAACATCAAGGGACAGACCGGTTTCCTTGTGGGAGGAGAAATCGAGCTCAATGCCGATTCGACAGCCACGTTGCACATCACGCCTCTCAATCCTACTATCGGCTACCAGCAATGGACTGCTAATGAGGGCAATTTTATACGCTATTACTATGCCACAAAGCATATAGACGCCGATTTGCATATGCGTAGTGCCACAAGTTCGCTGGCTCTGTACAGCGAGCATGCTCATGAGCATGACAATGCTATGCACGGAGCCGATGAAGACCTCGTGGTCAAGGTCAGTGACATACGTCTGCAAGACTGGATAGCACTCAACCCCTTTGCACCGCCCGTCAAGGGGAATATTTCGGCCGACATACGTGTCAACCGCCTAAACAACGCACTCAACGGCGAAGGACAACTATCCCTCGCCGGGCTGACCTACGGGCGCGAAAAAGTGGGAGACATACGTGCCGATTTCGACTTGGTGACACAACGCTCGGGATTGTTGCGCACCAATGTCGATTTATGGGTCAACGGCACCAAGACGGTGACTTTGGCCGGCGCCCTCAACGACTCGACGCGCACTTCGCCCTTCAATATGGATCTGACAATGATACATTTCCCGTTGTCCACGTGTAATGCCTTCCTGCCGGGAGTGGCCAAATTATCAGGCACTCTCAACGGGCGCATGGATGTCAGCGGTGACAGCGACCATCCTCAGTTGGATGGCAATCTGCAATTTGACAAAGCCGCCATCAATGTCAATATGCTGGGCACGACCTTTGCCATAAGCGACACCCCTATACCCATAGAAAAAAACATTGTACGGCTGAATGGTTTCGCCATTAGCGGCTGTAACGAAAATCCGCTGACCATCAACGGTAAAGTTGACATAAGCGACATGTCTCGGATGCCTATGGACTTGACTATGAAGGCTCGCAATATGCAGATAGTCAAAAGTACACGTGCCGCCAAGGGTGCCGATGTATACGGCAAGGCTTATGTGGATATTGACGCTAAAGCACGCGGTGATATGTCCATGCTCAAAACTTCGGGCTCGCTGAGCGTGCTTGCACCCAGCAACTTTACTTATATTATGCCCGATGCCGTCAACGCCATACAGAACCAATCGGTGGAAGATATGGTGCATTTTGTCAACTTCAACGACTCGGCGGCTATGGCTCGTGCCGACTCGGTGGCGCCGCGCGAAGGTACGGCTCTGTTTGTTGACTTCGCACTCAATATCAATAACGGCACCACCATCGGCGTAGATCTGAGTACTGATGGCAAAAACCGTTTGCAACTCAATACACAAGGGTCGTTGTCGTTTTCGATGAATCCCATGAACAGCGGTCGTATGGTAGGACGCCTAAATATCTTGGACGGATATATACGATATACGCCGCCGCTGATGTCCGAAAAGAAGTTCGCTTTCGATGAAGAAAGCTACGTGGCCTTCACCGGCGATATGCTCAATCCTCGTCTCAATATCAAGGGCGTTGACCGGATTCGCGCCAATGTCACTCAGGAAGGACAAAATTCGCGGCTGATCAACTTCGATGTCTCGCTCGATGTCACCGGAACGCTTGACCGCATGGAAGTGGCCTTCGATCTGGCTACGGACGATGATATCACCGTGGCCAACGAATTAGCCTCCATGTCTGCCGGTCAGCGAGCCAACGAGGCTATGAACCTGCTGCTGTACAACGTCTATACCGGTCCGGGAACCAAGGCCAATGCAGCACTCAATGCCAATCCTCTCTACTCCTTCCTGTCTTCGCAACTCAATTCGTGGGCATCCAAGGCCATCAAGGGGGTGGACCTAAGTTTCGGCATCGATTCGTATGACCGCACCACGCGTACCGGAACTTCGCAGACCACTCAATACTCGTACAACATCTCCAAGTCGTTGTTTGACGAGCGTTTCCGCATAGCCATCGGCGGCAACTACTCCACTGATGCGGATGCGGACGAAAACTTGTCGCGCAACATCATCTCGGATATTTCCATAGAGTACTACCTCAACAATGCACACACCACCTACGTCCGCATATTCAGGCACACCGGCTACGAGAGCATCCTCGAAGGCGAGATTACGCAGACCGGCGTCGGATTTGTGTATCGTCGCAAGATACGCCGCCTGTCCGACATGTTCCGCTTCGGCCGCCGCAAGGATAAGGATAAAGAGACGGACAAAGACAAAGATAAAGAAGCGAAAACCCAAGGCGACCTGATACCGGCGGCCGCGACGCCCGAAACAAAGGATTCCATACCTGCAGACAATGTTCCACTTCAGAAATAATATTATACTATATATATTGGCCGGCATGATGCTGACGGTGTGGTCGTGCTCGACTACGCGGCGCATTGATGAGGGCGAATTGCTGTATTGCGGCGTCTCGAGAGTGGAAATTGTGCCCGACAGTGGTGCTCACTTCAGCGCCGGAGTACGCAGTGCCGTCAAGGAAGCTGTGGATGTCCCCCCGAATAATTACTGGAAGTTGGTGGGGTGGCACTATCCGTTCCCGCTGGGGCTGTGGGTGTACAACAACTGGCCGCGTGCCGAGAAGGGCTTCAAGCACTGGATTTACGAAAAACTTGTCGAGGATCCCGTACTTATCTCGGACGTCCGTCCGGAGGTGCGTACTCAGATGGTCGAGCAGATATTGCAAAACAACGGATACTTCCGCGGTAAGGCGACATATACCATGCTGCCAAAGAAAAATCCGCGCAAGGTTTCCGTAGCTTACGACATCACCACCGGTCCGGCGTTTACTTTTAATGATATTGAGACACCGCCGGATACTTCCGAGCTGGCACACAAGGTGGACTCGATAGCACGCAAGATTCCGTACTTGAAGCCCGGTAGCATCTACTCGGCCGACTCGCTGTCCATGGTGCGCAATATCATTGCCGATGGGCTGCGCAACAAGGGCTTCTACTATTTTCGACCCGAATTTATTGAGTATTTGGCCGATACGGTAAGCGTACGCGGCAAGGTCAATTTGCGCATAGTTCCGGCGGCCAATATCCCTCGTCAGCTGATGCAGTCCTACCGCACCGGTCGTGTCACTGTCACCGTATACCCCAATCGCGGGGCGCAATATGCCGATACGATACCCCTGAAAAATATGACATTGGTGCAGGTGAAGCCATCCAAGCTCAGGCCTTCGGTGATACAAGACAACGTCACCATTAAGCCCGGTCGTATTTTCTCGGTACGCAATATGGATCGCACTCAGTCGTATCTGGCGCGTTTAGGTATCTTCAAGTCCATCAATATCGAGCCGGTGCCGGATACGCTTGCTGCGCCCGGAACGCCTCCAACGCTGGATGTTAATATCGCCTGCACGTTGGATGTGCCACTCGAGGCCTCAGTCGAAGTCAACGCCTCCTCCAAAAGCAACTCATACATCGGTCCCGGGCTGGTGTTGGGACTGACGCACCGCAATATGTTTGGCGGCGGTGAACAACTTAATGCCTCGCTGACCGGTACTTACGAATGGCAGACGGGTAAGGAGCGCTCAAATCTTTTTAATAGCTACGAAATAGGGCTGACCACTTCGCTGTCGTTTCCGCGTCTGCTTGCGCCGTCTTTTGTGCGCCGTCGTCGTCGCCAGATTAACTGGACACGCTTTACCCTCAACGGCGACCTGCTCAATCGTCCGCACTACTTCAAGATGGGGCAGCTCAATGCCTCGATGTCTTACGAATGGCTGGCTTCGCGCCATACCAACCTGACGTTCACTCCCTTGAAACTGTCGTACACAAAGCTCATACACACCACCGAGGATTTTGACAAGATTATGGACGAAAATCCGGCTGTAGCCCAATCTTTCCGTTCGCAGTATGTCCCGCAGATGATTTTCGGCCTTAATTATGACCGCTATTACGACAGCGATAATCGACTGACTTGGACATTCAACGTCCAAGAAGGCGGCAATATATTCTGGAGCGTATACAGCCTTTGCGGTGTCAAGGGCGAGAAGGAACTATTCGGTACTCCGTTCTCCCAGTTTATCAAGGGACAAACTCAGCTTGTGTACTCGCGACGTCTCGGTCACGGCGACCATTGGCTGGTGATGCGCGGAGCTGTCGGTGCAGCCCATGCCTACGGCAATTCGTCACAAGTACCTTATGCCGAGCAGTTCTATTGCGGAGGCGCCAATAGCGTGCGTGCCTTTACAATACGTACCGTCGGCCCCGGATCATACCATGCTCCGGCAGATGCTACAGGTCAGTACTTTGACCAAACCGGCACTTTCAAATTCGAGGCAAACATCGAGTACCGCTTTCCGCTGTACGGGTCGTTGCATGGCGCATTATTCCTCGACAGCGGAAATATATGGTTGCTGAAGCCCGATGCACAGCGTCCCGGAGGAGTGCTGAAGGCGCGAGACTTCCTGCGCGATTTGGCGCTCGGCACCGGCGTGGGCATACGTCTGGATATTTCGATGCTTGTCGTGCGTCTTGACTGGGGCATAGGTCTTCATGCCCCTTACGACACCGGGTATAGCGGATACTTCAACCTCCACCGCTTCAAAGATGCCAATGCCCTGCACCTGGCCATCGGCTATCCATTCTAAGATGTTGTTTGATAGCGATAATGTGGTTCCCCATAGTTCCGGCGCAGTTGTTGAAGCATGGGTTGGGCCAATATTATGAGCGCAGCTTTTAATCGTTTGCCATCAAATACGAGCAATACTTGTTGAGCATATTTGATAGTGGCAGATCGCCTTTTTGATAACGTTCGGCATCGAGCGTCAGTATCCTTTCACTTATCTTTCGATGACCTTTGAATACGGCTTTGAGATATGATGTGCCATTCTCTTGGATAATACGCACATTGGAAAAATATTGCGTTAGATCCTCCGCATCATAGACAATAGAATAGCTCGGACGCTTGGCTCCGGGAATATCCTCTATCAAGATGTTTTTGGCTACAAGGTCTTGTATGTCACGTATGGCGGTGTCTTTGGAGCACTTAGCTAACGAAGCCCAGGTCATTGATGTTATCTTTGCTTCATAGCCGTCTAAGAAGAGATTGAGCATCTGTGTCTGTCGTTCTGTCATTGGTATGAGTCCTGCCTTCTGCCAGAAGAAGCTCTTGCTCAAGATGGTGGTGACGATGGCTTCTGCATTGTCCAAAGCATCAATCAATTTATTTATATACCATACCAGCCATTCCGTGATGTCGCCATCGCCACGTTGCATACGTTCCAGTATGTCGTAATAGTGTTTTTTATCCTTATTGATCTGAGATGAGATATTGTAGAAACGCAATTCGCTATTCTCTCCACGAGCCAAAAGCATGTCGGAGAGAATTCGAGCCAGTCGGCCATTGCCATCTTCGAAAGGATGAATGCATACAAACCAGAAGTGTGCTATGGCAGAACGGATGACGCTACCGACAGTATCTCCGCCATCAAACCATTCTATAAACTTTTGCATCTCGCTTCCTACACGATTAGGAGAAGGCGCTATATAATGTATCTTCTCTCTGCCGAACATACCGCTGACAATATGCTCCTCATTCGTGCGATACTGTCCAATCTCAATTTGTCGGCCTTCACTGAGACCGGTTTGAAAGAAAGCCGATTGCCAAGCGCATAGTTTCTCTTTACAGAGAGGTTGGTCATAGTTTTGGATCGCTTCGAGCATTACGCCCACTACTGAGTCAATATAGTGTGATGGTGCTGTGTATTTCACATTTTCTATTCCCAGCTTTTGGGCGATTGAGGAGCGCACTTGATCTTCGTTCAGATGTATGCCTTCTATCTCGGAAGAATATACCACATCATGTGTCAGGTTGTCTGCCATTGCCCTGAGTTTGCTGCCAAAGCCGAGCGAACTTAGTCTGCCGTAAAGCAGACCCTGTTTACGACAGACTATTTCCTGAATCTTTGATACTTCGGACGCATCCCAACGGAAGTTTGTCCAATTGTCTCTTTCGTGTATATACATAAATGCTTTTATTTCATGTGCGACAATGAATGAGGCTAAACGTCGCATATTATGCGACAAAATTAGCTAAATAACGCCTAATCACCAAATATCCTCATAAGAACGCCGCATAATTTGCGGCGTTCTTATGAGGATATCGTCGCATTTCTTGGCTTGGCTAAGCTCTTTTCGCTGTAATAGGTTTGATTAGCTGCGCCTCAACGAAATGTATCAAAATCGTTGACACGGTAGGGCCGCAATACATTGCGCCCGCGCAGTATAGGGGATAATGTATCAATTATCAGATTAATGGGTCGTGCCGACACGGGCGCTAGATATACCCCCCCCTACAAGCCATCTAAGGCCTGACCACCACGACACTCTCGGGCGATTAATGTCAAAGACAATGGAGACGACCATTAAGATAGACGGGGTCGAGTACCCCGTGCGTCAGACCA
>ULSK01050377.1_pt1 | contig 10316 bp, 16 predicted proteins | sample 1956311 | NCBI WGS metagenome assembly ULSK01 (sample SAMEA4835706, study PRJEB28245) | human gut metagenome | biome: gut microbiome; material: fecal sample | place: Denmark | collected 2008 | reverse complement strand
GAGCCGTCACCGCCACACTCTACAAGGACGGCGTGGCAGTCCCCGGCGCCACCGCTACCGAGACCGGCGCGGCCGACGGCACGGTCAACCTGGATCTCACGGCGCTGGTGCGTCAGCCCTGCTGCGCTGCCGGCGCGGCTCTGACTTTGGTGCTGACCGGCGTGGAGGCCACCGTTGACAACGTGGCCCTGCGGGTTCAGCGGATCTGACGGAGGCGCGGCATGGTGCAGCTGTTAATTGGGATGCTGCTGGGCGTCATGGCTGCCACACCTACCGGCCGCAGCATCGGCAATCAGATCGGCAACGCTGCCATTGATAAGGTCAAGGAGGCCATGAAGGCCCCGACGGCCGGAGAGGAGGACAACCATGGAAAATCTGCATGAGCAAATCAAGGCGTATATTCCCAAGCTGGAATACAGCATCCGGGAGTATATGCGGAACCCTGCCACCCCTAACGCGGCGCAGGGGATCATGGCGATGGTGGAATGCCTCAACATGCTCAAGGGCGCAGAGGGGGCGATCTGCACGGGCAGGGAGTTGACTAAGGCCGACGCGGAGGCGTGGACGGCCCACATGGAAAACGAGGACGGCACCACTGGCCCGCATTGGCCTATGGAGCAGACCACGGCGCTGGCGGAGAGCATGGGCCTGTCCTGGGAGAAGATCTCCCCATGGTGCTGGTGGGTCACGATGAACATGATGTACTCCGACTATGGCAGCGTGGCCATTCACTACGGTGTCAGCACGGCGGAGTTCTTCGCGGAGCTGGCCCAGGCGTTCTTGTTTGACAAGGACGGCCCCGGCCCCAAGGCGAAGCTGGCGGCCTACTACCACGGCATCGTCAAGGCGAAGGAGTAGGGCCGACTGTGTTCGGAACTGTGTTCACACATCCCCTCATAACCGGTTCTATCTGGTTCTAACTGCCAGCTAAAAACGGCGAAAAACCGTTGGAATTGCAAGCATTGCAAGCAATTCCAACGGTTTTCCATTTGGCGCGGAAGGAGGGATTTGAACCCTATTCTTTTTTGCTGTTTTCAACGGTTTGCGGGTTTCTGTGTTCAGAAGTGTGTTCAGCCGGAAAATATGTGTTCAGAAGCCCTTTTCCATCTTTTCCGCAGCGGCCTTCAGCTGGCCGTCCCGGACGTGGGTGTAGATGTCCATGGTGGTGGACAGCTGGGCGTGGCCAAGGAGCACCTGCGCCGTTTTGGGATCCACGCCGCTTTCCAGCAGAGCGGTGGCGTAGCCGTGCCGGATCTGGTGCGCCGTGACGGTGACGCCGCTGGCATCCCTGTAGGCATCGTACAGCGAGGTAAAGTGATCGTTTGTCAGAAGGCTGCCGTCCGGCTCCGCGAACAGGTAGCCTTTCCCCAGCTTTTTGGGGAGCAGCTTGGCCAGTGCCGGAAGCAACGGAACGTCCCTGCATCCGGCGTCAGACTTCGGCTGCTTGATGTGGGGCGAGTTGCCTACATGATACACGGATTTTTTGATGTGCACAAGATTTTTCTTTCGATCAATGTCGGCGCCGGTGAGGGCCAGCGCCTCACCCCGGCGGCAGCCGGTGTAATAAATGAGGTAAGCGAACAGGCCGAAGGGGAGGCTTGCGCTTTTTTTTATGAGTTCGATCTGCTCCGGAGGGGGCGCGTCCCGGTGGGTTTGCGTCAGGTTCCGGGGCGGCTTCACGGCGCTGGCCGGGTTGTAGCTTATAACGCCATCCACTTCGGCCTTGCGGAAGATCTGGCGGATGATCTGCAACTGGGTCACCACGGTTTTCCGGGCGCGGGTAGCGGAGAAGTCCTTGATATACTGGTCGATCTCCTTCGCGGTGATCTCGCCGGGTGCCCTCCCGGCAAATTCCGTCTTGGCCCGGGCCAGCGCCGGACGGTAGCTTTTTTGGGTATTGTGCTCTAAGGTCGGCTCGATCTCCGCCCACCATGCGTCCGCGATTTTCTCAAATACGGCGGCTTTTTCCGTTTCGATGCGGTCAGCCTCCCGGTCGAAGGCCTTGACCTTCTCCCAGACCTCTTTGTCGGTCTTCCCCCGGAAGGCCTTACGCTTGCCGTTGATCCGGAGGATGGTCTCGTGGAGGCCGTCAGGCCGGACGTAGTATTTCGGGTATCTTGCCATGGGTTACTCCCGCCAGAAGCCGATCTGGACGCAATGGAAGTCCAGATACAGCGCATACATGGCAACCAGACACAGGAGCACCAGCAGAGCGGCAATAATCCGGTTCCGGATGCGGACGCCCTGCTCCATCATCGTAATGATCTGCCGTTTGTTGGACAAGCGCTTTTCAAGGCCGACTTTTTCAGCCTGCAAGGTTTCTTCGGTGGCTGTATAGTGATCCCCGATGTCAAAAAACTCATCTATGGAAATCCCCAGGACAGCGCAGATCGGCCCTGCGGTATTGATGGACGGCGCTTTTGACGCATTTGCGAAAAAGTTGTTGACGGTAGACAGCGGCACACCCGATTTGTCCGCGATGTCTTGAGCCGTCATGTGCAATGCGGCTTTTTTATCTCTGCATAAGTCTTGAATCGTCAAAAAATCACCATCCTGTGTCAAATTTCCCAATATGGGCAGATAAAGTCTCAAATCCGATCCGGCAGTATATTGCCCATTTCCCCAATTTGGGCATTGCGCTACCCAACCCATTTGGGGTACGGTTTTCTTGCGGACAGGCAGACGCCCCCTCTGCCTGAAACGCAAAGTGCCCCCGACGCTTGTTGCAGAGGCGACGGGGGTACTTGTTAATTATTCCGATTTCTCCGCAACAGGGGCGGCCATTATTAGCAGCGCTGGTCTAAGATAAGCAGGGCCAAAATCCCAATAGGCACAAGGAAAATTCCCAGCGCACCATATTGCCAGCGCGTAAATGCGAAAACAAGCAATAGAACGTCACCGATAACGCTCAACGCTGTGCCGATCGCCAACCATACGCCAAAGGCGGGCGCACCCATCCTGCAAACCTTTTCACAGCCCGGAGTATATCTGGGCTTGCTGATACATACGGGCAGCCAAAATAAGCCGAGAAGAAAACCACCAAGGGCATGGGCCCAGCATACAGACGATGCCCACCCTTTGACCCGCGTTATGACATAGCAAATCAAGCCACACAGCAGGAGAGCAACCAACCCTCCGGAAATATAAATTACCATAATGACAGCCTCTTTTGTATGATTAGGCCATACCTTTGGCCTTTGGGATATGATCGGAGGAATACATATGAGCAATCAGACCGCCCACAACGTGTCCGAATCGGACACCACTTACGCATTGGACCTGTTTGCATCTCTGTCCCCCGCAGATCAAGCGGAGATCATGGCTCTTGCCGTTTCCGCCTTAGCATCTCCGCAATGATCTCATTCTGAGCCTGCGGAGATAGCTGGTCAAAAATCCGGGCAAATTCCTGCGTCAGTCCGGCTCCTTCGGGAGCCGGGCTTTTTTCTTCTTGCCCGGTCAAAATGTACTCCGCCGTGGTTCCCAACGCTGCCGCGATCTGAGGCAGGTATCGGGTGTACGATTGTGCTTTTCGCTTTTTCCACTCGCTTACCTTTGACGGCGCAACACCAATTTCGGCGGCAAATGCCTTTTGTTCTTTGTATTTTTGCTCAACCAGTGCAAAAATACGGTCTACGGCATCCATTGGCACCACCTCCACAAAATATACAATTATTGAAACGATAATTGTGTAAGGCTACAAATTCGCGAAATTCATGAATTACACATTGACAATTATTGAATCAAGAATTATGATATAGCCACAGAGGACATAGCCCCGAGGACAATATACCACACCGGGGCCAAAACATCAAGAGAGGAGGCACAAGGAATGAAAGGGACTTACGTCCTTGGCTATATCTGCGGAATTATCGCAGCACTGCTTGTCTTATCAAGGCTGCAGCTACTGTAGCAAGGACGCCGGAAAGAAAGCCCACTACGAAGTTGGCAAGGTGATTTTTTACAAAGTCAGCCCGTGCGTTGGCCTTGTCGATAAAGTAGGTAACGCCATCGTCAGTCAACGTGATCCAAAATTCATTATCCCCGACTGGGATCAGCTCGGCCAGCCCTAAAGACTTGAGCAAATAGGCGCTTGGTTCATCCAGCCCCGCCTCGTTCAGATCTGTCGGTTCGCTGCCGTTTTTGGTCAGAGCTTGCAGACGCTTCAAGTCTTTTTCGTAGCGTTGCATCCGTGCTCCTTTCGGTGGCTCTGCGGGTCGTCCGTGCGGCCAAGAAGATAGTCCACGGAGCAGTCCAGATAATCGGCGATCTTGGCGAGGCTGATGCAGGAGAGCTGTTTGCCTTTGCCAAACTCAGAAATGGCGTTGATATTCATGTCACACGCTGCAAGCATATCTTTTATTGATATTTTCTGCGTTTTGGAGCGAAGTTTTATTCGTTTAGCAATATCCGATGTAATGTACAAAAAATCACTCCAATTTTGTGCAAGCACACAATAATCTTGCTATAGCTTGAATTGCCGTTGACAATCAAGTTATAGCGTGATAATTTATAACCATAGAGGACATAGCCCTGATGACAATATAACACACCGGGGCAACGCCGTCAAGGCGGGAAAGGAGCAATCATGATCGTTAACAGAGTCAAGGAGCTGCGGACGGCTGCCGGTATGACCCAGAAGGCGCTGGCGGATCAGCTGGGCGTGACCGTGCCCACGGTGAGCAAGTGGGAGCTGGGCCAGCGGACTCCGGAGCTGGAGAGAGTTTTCCGCATGACGCTGATCTTTGGCGTCCCCATCGAGGAGATCGTCCAGCGGACGGAGAGCGCGTGAGAAGGGAGGAGCGGACATGGCACGAGAGCGTGAGAGCTTCCGGGATCAGCTGCAATCCTTACAGGCCAAATTCCCGGAGCAGGAGGTTCTGACCAAGGATCAGGCCTGCAAGCTGCTGGGGCTGGACTGGGACGCGCTGGTCCACAATGACGAGTTCCCGGCCAAGAAGGTGGGGAAGCGCTACATCATCCCCATTGTACCATTGGCACGTTGGATGGTTACATGGTAGCGCGGAAAGGAGGAAAAGACAATGGAGCGAAAGTACCCGAATTTGTACCAGAGGGCAAGACTGAGTACCGGAATGAGCCAAGAACGGGCAGCGGAGCTGCTTGGGCTTTCCCCGGAAAGTCTGAAGCAGTATGAGGGCGGCAAGACGGTGCCCAAGGACGAGACGGTGGCCAAGATGGTGGAGGTGTATCATCTGCCATGGCTGGCGCTGGAGCACGCGCAGGCCACGGACACGTTGGGCGTGATGCCGGAGGTGACGCCGAGGCCGCTGCCAATGGCGAGCATCGCCCTGCGGAACCGGCTGCAAGACGCGACGGGCCGGTTGGACGCCCTGCTCCGGATCGCGGAGGACGGCGTGATCGACGAGGCTGAGCGTCCGGAGTTTGATGACATCGTCCTGGAGCTGAGGGATACCATGGCGGCCATCTATCAGGTGATCTACTCAGGCGCAAAAAAAGAACGCCCCGAGGCGGCAACCTCAGAGCGTTCAGGGGAAAAAGTGTGTGGTATTGGATCAACCACTGGATGTTTCAATTATAGCACAAGGTCCACGCTGCACGCAAGCCCTAATTTTCGCCGGGAAGGGGGCGTATCCCTGTGACCGGTTGGGCGATGTTTTTCATGGTCGTCGGCGTGGCGACGGTGGCGGCAATCCCGCTGCGGATCGTGGATCGGATGGAAAGATAAGGGGGCAATATGGCAAGGTATGACTGCGGCTATGGGGCATGGATCCCCGGCCCGGTTTTGGACGATCCGGGGCTTCGGCCCCGGTCGCTGATCCTATACGCACGGATCGCGCGGCGGGCCAACCGGGTGGGATTCTGCTACGCAACCAACGCAACGCTGATCGAGGACATGACTGCCGTGGACGAGGACGGCTCCGTGCGGGTGCTGTCTGAGCGGACGGTCCAGTCTATGCTGGCGGAGCTTCAGGAGCGGGGGCACATCCACACGGATAACGGCCCCCTTCCTCCGGACAAAAGCGGCACGGTGCGGACCGGTCGGCGGATCTATATCGGGCGCTCTTTGGCATCGGTCCCTGACGATGCGCAGGGGGGTGAAGAAAATTTCACCCCTGAAAAAATCTGCACCCCAGGGGTGAAGAAAATTTCACCCCCCTTTAAATGTATAAAAGATAATAATAAAAATACCCCTATAGCCCCCTGCGCAGATGCGCACTTCGATTTGTTTTGGTCGGCCTATCCCCGGCATGTGGACAAGCAGCGGGCGCGGAAGGCCTGGGCCAAACTGAAGCCGGACGGGCCGCTGGTGGAGACCATCCTTCGGGCGTTGAAGGCGCAGGCAGCCTGTGAGCAGTGGACCCGGGACGGCGGGGCGTACATCCCCTATCCCGCCACATGGCTCAACGGCCGCCGGTGGGAGGACGAGCTGCCGGGGCGGTCCGATTCGGACCGGGGCGGTGAGAGCCGGGAGGTCAACGGATGGGAAACGTAAGGACAGAGGAAAAGCTGGATCACCTGCTGGACGCGGAGCGGGCGGTGATCGGTGCCATGCTGGTGGACCCGGATGTGGTGCGGCCCCTGCTGTCCCGGGTGCGGGACGCTGATTTTTACAATCCCGCCAACCGGCTGATCTTCCAAGCGGCCCGGGCGCTGTTCCGGGCGGGCGTTACCCCGGACGCCGTGACCATCCGGGACAGGATCGGCCCTGATTACTCCCGGTACATGGCGGAGCTGGTGGAGATCACGCCCACCGCTGCCAACTGGGATGCCTACGCGGAGGCCATGCGGTCGCAGGCCACCGTCCGCCGGATCCACGAGTTTGCCGACGCTTTGAGCGAGGCTCAGACGTTGGAGGACTGCCGGCCGGTGTGTGCCAAGCTGTCCCGGGAGCTGAGCGAGGGGACCAGCGTGGAGGCGTGGACCATGGCGCAGATGACCGAGGACTTCTGTCAGGCGCAGGACCCGGACGCCCCGGCCCCGGTGTACATCGACTACGGTCTGGACTTCCTCAAGGGCCGCACCTACACGAAGCCGGGAGACGTGGTCATCATTGGCGGCTACCCCAGCGACGGCAAGACGGCGCTGGCTTTGCAGATGGCCTACCGGATGGCCCAGGATCACCGGGTCGGCTTTTTCAGCCTGGAGACGGACAAGGCTAAGATCCGGGACCGGCTTATGGCGGCCGTGGTGCAGATCGACTTCGATCGGATCAAGACCCGCAGCCTGACCGAGGACGACTGGCGGGCTTTCGCGGAGAAATCCGCCGACATGGCGGGCCGGGGTCTGACGGTGGTGGAGGCATCCGGCATGACGGCCACCACCATCCAGAACATCAGTCAGGCCTACGGCTTTGACGTGATCTTTCTGGACTACATCCAGCTGGTTACCCCGGAGATCGACCAGCGGGCGCCCCGCAGCGAGCAGATGGCGGCGGTGTCCCGGCAGCTGCACACCTTTGCCCAGAAGTCCGGGACACTGGTGGTGGAGCTGGCCCAGCTGAGCCGACCGGACAAGGCCGCCGGATGGCGGGCGCCGGTGATGAGCGACCTGAAGGAGTCCGGCCAGTTTGAGCAGGATGCGGACATGATCTTCATGGTCTACCGCCCGGACCCCAAGGCCAAGGACGGCCCGGAGCTGGATCAGAACAAGCACCGGGTTTTGAAAATCGCGAAGAACAAGGAAGGCCCCCGTGGGGCATGGTACATGGTATTCGACGGGCCGAAGCAGACGTTTTCGCTTCTGGTCAATCCGGACGGCCGCTCCGTCATGCGGCAATTCTCTGCCGCCGGGAAGGCGGCCAAGCAGCGGCCCCGGCAGGTGAGCTTTTGGGGCGACGGCGGCAACTGGGCGGAGACCACAGACGTGGACCACCCGTGGAAAAACGAGGGGGAGAAAAAATCATGAAGATTGGAGATATCTTGAGCATCGAGCCGACATTGGAGGCGACCAGCGGGCTGGACACGTCCACGCTGGCCTCGATCACGGCGCGGGTGATCTACATCCACCCGGCGGGGCGGTACTACACGGTGGAGTTCCTCAGTCCCATAACTGGCTACAACTGGCGGGAGTCCTTCTGGGCTGAGCTGGCGCCGCTTTTCAAGGCCGCAGCGATGCGGTCTGAGGATCAAACCAAGGGGGAAAGGTGAATATGAAAACAATCGCGGTATTGAATTTTAAGGGCGGGGTCGGGAAAACCGTCACCACCGCCACGCTGGCGTATCTGATGGCAAAGCAGGGCAAGCGGATCTTGCTGATCGACGGGGACAGTCAGGGCAATCTGAGCATGTCCTTTGGGATCGACGCGGAGGAGGGCGCGGACACGCTGGCCCTCCTGACCGAGGGCGCTGGATACTATCCGGAGTTCGTGACGCCCACCGTCTATGACGGCATCGACCTGATCCCGTCCGATATTAACCTGCTGGCGGCGGACCGGCACATGGCCCAGAGCGGCGTAGGCCGGATGCAGCGGGCCATCGCGGATCTGCGGGACGCCATCGAGGAGGACGCGGACCAGGACAACGCCTACGATCTCATTCTGATTGACTGCCCTCCGGCGCTGTCGGCAGCCTGCACGGCGGCGCTGGCCGCTGCGGATGAGGTCATCATCCCCATCCGGCTGGACTACTACTCCACCGGCGGCATGGCCAATCTGGCGGAGCAGCTCCAGCACATGCGGGCCATTAACCCCCGGCTGTCGGTGCTGGGCGTGCTGGTAACGCAGTTCACGCACATGGCGGATGAGAAGGAAGCCCTGGAGGCCATCCGGGGCGGGGCGCTTCCGGTGTTTGAGACGGTGATCCGCTTTTCCAAGGCCGTGCCCAGCGCGACCTTCCAGAAGGTCCCGCTGCCGGTGGCCCGTCCCTACTGCGCGGCCAGCAAGGACTACGCCGAGCTGGTAAAAGAGATCTCCGGGAGGTGCTGAGGATGGAAAAACGGAAATTTAACGTGATGGACGTGCTGGGTGAGCAGCTGGCCGGTGTGGCGGATTTGAACACTTCCGGCGCGGAGCAAATTGAGTACATCGACATCGACCTGCTGGACGGCGACGAGCGGAATTTCTACCAGCTGACGGACATTGACGAGCTGGCGGACAACATCCAGATGTGCGGCTTGCAGCAGCCTATCCGGGTGCGGGCCGGTGAGGGCGGACGGTTCACGATCGTCAGCGGCCACCGTCGCCGGGCCGCCTTGGCTCAGCTTGTGGAAAAGGGACTGGATCAGTTCCGCCGGGTGCCCTGCATCCGGGAGACGGACGATGTCTCCCCGGCGCTTCAGGAGCTTCGTCTGATCTTCGCCAACAGTTCCACCCGCAAGCTCACCAGCGCGGAAATCGGCGAGCAGGCGGAGCGTGTGGAGGCGCTGCTGTATCAGCTCAAGGAGGACGGTTTTGAGTTCCCGGAGGGCCGGATGCGGGACGTGGTGGCTGCCGCCTGCAACACCCACGGCTCCAAGCTGGCCCGGATCAAGGTGATCCGGGAGCGGCTGCTGTCTAACCTTCGCCCCGCGTGGGATGGCGGGAAGATGCCGGAGCAGGCGGCCTATGCACTGGCCCAGTTCCCGGCGGATATGCAGATGCGGATCTCCGGAGCATTTCCTCAGCTGCCTACGGGCTCCACGCTGGAGAAGCTGCTGCGGCTTTACAAGGACAGGGGTTACCGCTGGGAGCCGCGCCTGACCTGTCCGGACGGCAAGGCGTGCAAGCGGGGAGACGCTTTTCTTCGGCATGACGCAGAGTGCTGCGGCTGCGATGTCTGCGGCGGCCAGACCTGCTGTCTGGAATGCTCTCAGGGAACAGCATCATATTATCCCTGCGATAAGGCTTGCAGCAAAGCAAAGTCCAAGCGCAAGGAGGCATTGGCTGAGAAGAAAGCCGCAAAAAAGGCGGCTGATGACAAGCAAATGCGGAAGCTTGAGAAGGAAATTCAGGCCAGCGCCGCCCGATTGGCCAGAGCGGCAGACGCCGCCGAAATACCGGACAATGCCTTCGCTGTTCAGACCAGATACGGGGGTTCTTATACTGCGGGCCATCTCCGCGAGCTGGCCGCTGGGGAGTTTGATGAATATCGTATCTACACAAACGATCTTGCCCCGGATAATCTTAGTAACATTGCCAAGTCCGCCCTGGCGCTACACTGTTCCGCCGACTACATCGTGGGCCTGACGGATGAGTTGACACCGCCGACGCTGTCGGAGGGCCAGCTGATGATCGCCGGATGGATGCCCGGCAGCACTACTCCGGCGGAGCCGGGAGAGTTTGCGGCCTATGTGGACCTGGGCGACGGGAAACTGCTGAAACGGTTTTTTGACTGGGATGGCCAACACTGGATGATGCCAGG
>ULSK01052630.1_pt1 | contig 10355 bp, 15 predicted proteins | sample 1956311 | NCBI WGS metagenome assembly ULSK01 (sample SAMEA4835706, study PRJEB28245) | human gut metagenome | biome: gut microbiome; material: fecal sample | place: Denmark | collected 2008 | reverse complement strand
CCTGCCGGTCATATCCCCGGAGATTCTGCCACCTGCACCGAACCCCAGCTCTGCACCCGCTGCGGCGCTGTGCTGAAAAACGCGCTCGGCCATAATTACAAGTCCGAAGTGATTGCTCCCACCTGCACGGAGATGGGCTACACCACCAATACCTGTACCCGCTGCGGCGACAGCAATAAGAGCAACTACACCGAGCCTGCCGGTCATAAGCCCAGCGACTGGATCATTGACAAGCAGCCTACCACCGACTCTGAGGGCAGCAAGCACAAGGAATGTGAGAACTGCGGTGAGACGCTGGAAACCGCCGAGATCGACAAGATCTACAACAGCGGCACCACGGACAGCAAGGGCCAGGCCGTCGTGGGCGGCTATCTCGTGACCGTCACCGATACCGACACCAAGGACCCCGTTGCCAATGCCTCCGTGACGCTTCACAAGGACAACAGCATTTCCATCCGCCTTCCGGGCAGCCGTCTGCTGGACTACGCCGACCAGACGACCGTCACCGTGCAGCTTGTCAAGGATAAGAGCGCTGTACCGGGCATGAGCATTGCCGTTACAGACAAGAATGATAACTATTCCTCCGGTAAGACCGACGCCGCAGGCCAGATCACCGTTCCTACCGGCAGCGGCAAGACCAATGAGGACGGCAAGGTCACTGGCGGCTTTGAGGACGCAGACGGCAACTGCTGGGCCCTGACTGTCAAGGTCATTCACACCGACACCAAGCGTCCCATTCCCGGCACTGATGTTTCCATCGGCAAGACCGGCAACATCTCGATCATCCTGCCGGATGGAACGGATATGGACGCCAAGCATCAGGTGACGATCCTTGTGACTGACAATAAGAAGGTCCCGCAGGAGAACAAAAACATCACCGTCAAGAACGATCTGAACCAGACCGCCAGCGGCAAAACGGATAAAAACGGTGAGCTGACCGTCCCCGAGGTGGAGGAAACCGAGCGCCACGGCGTGTATATTCTCGGTTACCCGGACGGCACCTTCGGTCCTGCGCGCAGCATGACTCGCAGCGAGGCCGCTGCCATCTTCGCAAGATTGCTGGCAGATAAGAACGGCGATACCATCTCCACCGCGGCCAACACCAAATTTACCGACATTCCCGCTCACGCCTGGTACTCCGGCTACGTCAAGTACCTAAACAACAACGGGGTCACCTACGGCAAGAGCGGCAGCACCTTCGCCCCTGACGACGCCATCTCCCGCGCCGAGTTCACCACGCTGGCCGTTCGCTTCTTCGATGTGTATGGCGACGGCAACAAGGCCATCATGGAGCAGTATAAGGACTTTGGCGATGTCAGCGATGGTTATTGGGCCGCCGAGTACATCAAGGCTGCCGCCAAGAACGGCTGGATCAACGGCTACGAGGACGGTTCCTTCCGCGCAGACCGCAACATCTCCAGAGCCGAGGTGGTCACCATCGTCAACCGCCTGCTGGGCCGTGAAGCGGATGAGAGCTACATCGCGGATAACCTTCGCAAGCTCAATACGTTCAGCGATATGAGCGGCAAGCATTGGGCCTATTACGCAGTCATGGAAGCCGCCAACGCCCATACCGCCATTCTCGGCGAAAACGAGACGTGGAGCAAGTAACTTCCCCTCTGCCGCCCTCCCATGCCGGGAGGGCGGCTTTTTTATCATCTACACTATATAAAACAAAGGAGAACTGAACCATGCTGAAGATCACTGCCATTGGTAACCTGACCAACGACGTCACCCTGAAAACGAATGAGGCCACCGGCAAGCCCTACGCCATCTTGCGTATCGCCTCGGACCGCCGCTATAAGGATAAAGACGGCAACAAGCTCACCGACTTTATCTCTATCAAGGTGCGCGGCCCGCTGGCCGAGCGCTGTGCGGAGTTTGCCTGGAAGGGCTGCAAGCTGGCGGCTTCCGGTGATTTTGAGACCATCACCTTTGAAGATGAGCCGGAGCGTCAGCCCGGTTTCCTCATCAAAGCCAGCGAAGTGGAGTTCCTCTCGCCCCGCAAGGTGGAGGAAACGGCGCAGGAAGTGGAAACTGAGGCCGCCTGTGAGGTCGCTGCCTGATGAAAAATACCGGGATCACATACGCAAGCGGTGAGCGCAGCCCTGTGATCCTGCCGGAGATGGCCGAGCTGCTCCCACCTCTGAGCGCGGAGCAGCTCGACGCTCTGGAAGCGGATCTCATCAAAAACGGCTGCTACTCCCCCGTCATCGTCAACGAAGATATGGTCATCATCGACGGACACAACCGTCAGGCTTTGTGCGAGAAGCATGGGCTTCCCTATACGATGGCCGTTTTCTCGTTTGAGGATCTGTTGGAGGCCAAGCAGTGGGCGCTCGATACCCAGAAGGGCCGCCGCAACCTTGAAAAGTGGGAGCTGGGCAAGATCGCCCTGAAGCTAAAACCAGAGATCGAAGCCAAGGCCAGGGCAAATCAAGGGACCCGTACAGACCTTTCGGCAACATTGCCGGAAAGTTCTGATGCGGTAGATACCCGCAAAGAGCTGGCCGAAGCAGTCGGTCTGGGCGAGCGCACCATGGGCAAGGTCATGCAGATCGACGAAAATGCCCCGGACGCCATCAAGGAGGCTCTGGACAAAAAAGAACTGTCCATCAACAAGGGCTATGATCTGACCCGCCAGCTTCAGGACGTGCCGGAGGATCAGCGGGAACAGGCTGCCGCTGAACTGCTCGAGTATGAAAAGGCAAAAAAGAGCTCAAGCAGCAGGAATCGGAGATCGACCGCAGGGGCAAGGTCGCCAATCTGTTCTGCAAAGCCTACGAAAAGGCTGTCCTCCTGACGGCCACGGAAGAAAACGTCCGCTGCTGGACGGAAGGCACCCGCATGACGCTGGAAGAACTGCGTGACGCCGTGAAGGAATCCCGCGAGATCGCCCAAGTGTTTATGAGCATTGCCGATATCATTGAGCAGAAGATCCTGCCCTCAGACTGGCGAAATAGCAACCGCACGGATGACGCCTCCGGCGAGGTGGCGTCATGAGCGAGAGGCTTTCTGTTCGCCAGTGGCAGGACTTGTTCCGCAGTGGGGCGTTTCAGGATAGATCCCGTGCGACACAGATCCGCGCAGGCTGGTACGACTGGTTCTGCGGCGACGCAGCCCTCGCGGGCAGGCTGAAGCAGATCGGCAAGGTGGTCATGCGGATCACAGAGCCAGCCATTCTGGACAATTACTATGTCTGGTTCAACAATAACTGCCCCTTGAATGGCCCGCTCTACGACGATGTTCGCTTTGAGCCGCTGGATGGAGAGCGCTGCGGGCGGTTCTTCGTGGTGGCGCTGGACAGCCCCTTTGAAAAGCAGAAGTGGACACTGTACACCGAGCGCAACGGCTTTGATGCCCCGGAGTTTAGCTGCGATCATGTCTTTGAACTGTCGAAATACCTGAACAGTCAAGGGAAATCGCTTGCCAAGATCACAGAGCCTCCCACCACCGCCAAAACTCCGAAAAAGGAGGTGCCGACACGATGAGCAGCAAGAAACCGCCATCCCCTCCAAGTCCCTCCAGCCTTCCGCCCGATGCACAGCGCGAGATCCTGAACAGGCTGTCCACCGAGACGCGAATCAGCTCACAGGAGATCGCGGCCATCTTGGAGCGGCACGGCGTCTGCGGCGATATTGACGCCTTGCAGGATGCCTACCGGAAGCGCCTGGGCCAGCGGCTCATGGCAACAATTCGGGATGAAAGCGGCAAGCGGGAGGTGCTGTCCGCCAGCGGCGAGTATGTCATCGTCGGCTGCTGCAATGATCCCCAGAAGCTGAAAGCCATTCAGCGCCGCATTCAGGCGCAGATCAATGGACTGGATGTGTCTGCCGGGAAGGTGCGCAAGCGCGTCCGATTTCTGGAACGCTTTGCGCTCTGGACGAGAAAGGAGCGGTCAGATGGGGCTGCGTGATTGGTTTCAAAAGAAAGATCAGCTCTCTCAGCTCTCGATCGAGGTGCAGGAGCTGATCGCCGAACGGGACGAGCTAAGTAGAAAATGTCAGCAGTTGGAGCAGCAATGTGAAAAGGTCTCTGCAAGCCTCACCCTGGAACAGTACCGCCGAAAAGATGTTCTGGTTCAGGTAGATTGTCTGTCCCACCTGTTTCAGCGATTCTGTACGCAGCCGCCCACCCCCGAGCAGTTATACAACCAGGCGGCTCCCTACCTTGATCCGGACGGATTCTGTATCTATGCCGCAGTCACCAATATAACAGGCATCTGCATTCATGATTATTTCCACTACGAAGACAACTGCGGGATGTTTGAAGCGATGAGCTATCCCGCTAAGACGCGCTATCTGGAAGCAGCGCATTTCGGCGCTGTGACATGGAAGATCGTCCCCGGAACCTCCTACGAAGAGGCCATCCTCGGCAAGGTGGATACCACCGCGCCGGGATACAAGGCATTTCGTGAAAAAGTCTACGCAGACGCGCTGTACAGCATGGGGCTCGACAGCCTATTGAAACGGGCAGATAAAAAAGAGAAAGAGGTAGCACATGAACGATAATATCACTGAGATCAACAAAGACACCTTCTGGGCACTGATTCAGGAGGCGAAAGATGCCTGCGGGCAGGACAATGATGCTTGGGCAAAGTACATGATCGACCGCCTCGCAGGGCTGGGCCCTGAGCAGTCATTGATGTTTCTTAATTACATGGATGCATATAAAGATCTTTCCTATCGATACGGTCTGTGGGATGCCGCCAAGATTTTCCGAGAGGACGGATGCAGCGATGACAGCTTCAGCTACTTTCGCTCCTGGCTCATTGTTCAGGGGAAAGATGTTTATATGGCAGCTCTGGCAGATCCGGACTCTCTTGCCGATGTAGAGCCGTATGCGGATTGCTTCTTTGAGACAGCAGGCTATGTAGGTGCCTACGCCTATAAAAGGCTCACGGGCGAGTACGCATTCGAACACCTTGACTATGATTATCTTCTCGCCCTTGAAAACGAACTTGTGAAGGACATCCACTATAAAGAAGGGATCGAATACCCGCGAGACTGGAAAGCTCTCCCGGCCTTCATCCCCCGCCTCTGCGCAAAGTATCCGTATCAAGAAGAGCTGCAGCAAGAGGGCTGCGACTGGAATTGTGACTTGAAAGAGATTCGGGATCTTCTTGCCGCAGGGCGAAAGTTCGACATCGAGCATGGAAACAAGAAAAAATCCCGTCGTCAAAAAGGCGGTGACGCCAGATGAGTGAACCCATCATCATCGGCGTGGATCACGGCTATGCCGCGATGAAGACCGCGCACTTTGCATTTCCCTCCGGCCTGGTGGCCTATGAACATGAGCCGTACACGCTGAGCAACGTGCTGGAATATGGCGGCAAATTTTATGTGGCAGGCAGCGGACGTCAGCCCCTCCAGAAGGATAAGACCCAGGCGGAGGATTACTACCTCCTGACGCTGGCTGCCATTGCAAAGGAGCTGGCGTACCGCAATGCAGGGACCGTGGCCGACGTCCATCTGGCCGCCGGCCTGCCGCTCACCAGCTTTGGGCGAGACAAGAAAGCCTTCCGGGACTACCTGTGCAGGGATGGTAAGCCTGTGTCCTTTCGATTTGAGGGGCAGGACTATGCCATCACCATCTCCAAAGTGTCGCTGTATCCCCAGGGCTACGCCGCGGTGCTGACGCAGAGCGGCCTGTTGAACGAGCCGTCTGTCATCGTGGCGGACATCGGCGGCTGGACGGTAGACCTCATGCGGCTGGATAACCGCATCCCCAACGCTGCCACCTGCCGCAGCCTGGAGCTCGGCATGATCCGCTGTCTGGACGAGATCAGCGAGCAGATCCGCCGTAGCCTCGACCTGTCCATGACGGCTGCGCAAATCGAAAGTGTCCTGCGCAGCGATGCCAGCCATGTGAACGAGGATGCGAAAAAGATCATCCATCTGGAAGCGGAGCGCTACACCAAGCGTTTGCTCTCCGCCATTGCAGAGAGTGGTCTGGACGTTCGCGCCATGCCCGCTGTTTTTCTTGGCGGCGGTGCAGCGCTGCTCAAGCGCCATGTTTCTGTTGCAGACGGACTGTGCAGGCCCGTCATTCTGGACGATGTTTCGCTGAACGCCAAGGGCTACGAGTGGCTGACGGAGCGGCTGGAACAAAAGCATGAGCAGTAACAAAAAGCGGCTGAACCTGTCCTTCTCCATGGCCTCGCCCACCCAGCGGCAGGCGTGGAAGAAGTTGATGGACATCCCAGCCGGTAAGCGCACAGATCATGTGTGCCGCATGATCTGCGAGCACAAAAACCAGCAGGAACTGCTGGACGCTGTGCGTCAGGCTGTTCGTCAGGAATTACAGGGCCGCCAAATCAAAATCACAGAAGCAGCACCAAAGGCCGAGAGCATCCAAGACGATGTCCTCGGCTTTCTTGCCGCGCTGCAGGAGGAAGGAGATGATACAGACTGATCCGATACTTTGATATGTTTGCCGGCATTGGCGGTTTCCGCTCCGGGCTGACCCGCGCGGGCGGTTTCCGGTGTGTTGGACACTGTGAGATCGATAAATACGCCAATGCCAGCTATACGGCCATTTATGAGCCGGGAAAGGAGGAACGATATTATCCCGACGCAACCAAAATCGACCCGGCAGACCTGCCCGACTTCGAACTTCTCTGCGGAGGATTCCCCTGCCAGGCATTTTCTAACGCTGGCCGAAGGCGGGGCTTTGCCGACGCCAGAGGAACTCTCTTCTTTGAGATTGCCCGATTGGCTCAAGCAAAGCGACCTCCGTATCTGCTGCTTGAAAATGTTCCCGGCCTTTTATCGCATGATCAAGGGAAAACCTTTTCGGTCATCCTCTCCGCACTGGATGACCTGGGGTACCATGTCGAATGGACTGTGCTTAACAGCAAATGTTTTGGAGTCCCACAATCAAGACGAAGGCTGTTCCTTATCGGATATCTTGATCCGCGATGCGCCGGGAAAATATTACCTGTCTTCGGCACAGGTGGAAAAGCTCTTGTACAAGTCCTCGGAGGGCCGCAAGGCTCCCGCATCTACGACCCAGACGGGGTAGCCTGCACCCAGACTGCCGGTGCAGGCGGCATGGGTGGGAAGACCGGCCTGTATCTGATCCCGCCCCAAAAGCCGTTCGTGGATCTATGCACCGGGCACCCAAAGCAAACGGACACTGCCCGCTGTCTCACCGCCCGATATGGGCAGACCACCCTATCCAACCACAGAGGCGAACGCTCCGGCGTTCTGCTCATCAAGGAAGCCACCAAGAAAGGATATAAGGAAGCGCTCCCCGGTGACTCGGTGGATCTGGGATTTGCAGGCAGCAATACCCGCCGCGGGCGCGTTGGGCGTGATATTGCCCATACGCTGGAAACCAGTTGTATCCAAGGAATCGTGGAAAACGGCGGGCACATTCGCCGTCTCATGCCCCGCGAATGCCTGCGGCTCCAGGGCTTTGAGGAATGGCAGATCGACCGCATCCTCGCCATCCAGTCCGATGCCCAGGCCTATAAGCAGGCAGGCAACAGCGTTACGGTCAATGTGATTGAAGCCATCGCCCTACGCATTCGGGTGGTAGATGAAGAACTGAAATCAGGTGCCGCAGCATGATTGGAATGAAGGATCAATACTTCGGAGTTGAAGTAGAGATGACCGGCATCACCCGTGAGCAGGCAGCGCAGGCGCTTGCCAACTACTTTGGAACAGAGCCTAACTATGTGGGAGGCGGATATGATAAATGGAGCGTGAAAGACCCGGATGGCAAGGCGTGGAGCATTATGAGTGATTCCAGCATTGTTACGGAAATGAAAACGGAAAGCGGGTATATGCATACCAGCAACATCGAATACCGGGTCGAGATGGTGACGCCAAAACTCACTTACGCGGAGTTACCCAAGCTTCAGGAGTGTGTCCGCCAGGTGCGCCACGCCGGGGCCAAAGCCAACATCTCCTGCGGTATCCATGTTCATGTGGACGCCGCCAACCATAACCGCCAGAGTCTGAAGAATCTTCTGAGCATCATGTACTCTAAGGAGGATATTCTGTTCAAGGCGCTGCAGGTCAATGAGCGACGCGCATCCCGCTGGTGCCAGAAGGTGCGGGAGCCAATGCTAAAGGAAGCACGCAAGCTCTCCTCTGACGAAACGAAAAACCTCACAGCGCTGGAAAGCATCTGGTATGAAGGGAATATCTCTGACCGAGAACACTATAACTGGACCCGCTATTATGCCCTGAATCTGCATTCTGTGTTTTATAGAGGAACCGTTGAGTGGCGTTGTTTCAACTCTACGCTTCATGCCGGAAAAATTGCGGCTTATGTGAATTTATGCCTTGCCATGTCCGCTCAAGCCATTAACCAGCGCAGCACAGTCATGCGGAAAACCCACAGCGACAACGAACTGTTCACCTTTCGTGTCTGGCTGGTGCGGCTGGGACTCAACGGAGACGAGTTCAAGAATACCCGCAATCATCTGCTGGCCAACCTGGAGGGTGATCGGGCATGGCGCTATGACAAGGATACTTATGAAGCCAATAAAAAGAAGAAAAAATCCAGAGAAATGGAGAGGTGAAGCCTTTGAAGATACAGATCGAAGAAACCGTCTATGAGGGAACGGCCACGGAGATCATGGGCCGTCTGCGGGACCAGACCTTTGATCCCACAGAGTTCCCGGACATCGAGAGCTATATCTGGTTTTTACAGAGCAATGTCATCCGCACCACAGGGATGGATTGCCCGCTGCCGGAGGGAGACACAGAATCGCAGGCACGGGCCATGTTTCGCCATTTGGATAAGATTGGTGGACTCTATCTGCTGGAGAACTGATATGGAAGAGATACTGTATTTCGCTTACGGCAGCAATATCAATTTAGAACAGATGGCGCATCGCTGCCCCGACGCCCAGATTGTGGGTCCTGTGACGCTTGAAAACTATGAGCTGCGCTTTCGCGGCAGTGGCTTTGCCACTGTCACGCCTAAGAAAGGCAGCGTCGTCCACGGTCTGCTATGGAAGCTCACACCGGAGTCTGAACGGGCGCTGGACCGCTACGAAGGCTATCCCCGTCACTACACCAAGGAGCAGGTATCTGTGCGGACCGCAGATGGCGCAGCCGTTTCCGTCATGGCCTACATCATGGCAGAACCAATGTGCCGCCAGCCTGCATTGCCGTCCCCATACTATTATCGCGCGATCCAGCAAGGCTTCGAGGCCAACGGCTTGTCAGTGGAATCGCTGGAGGAAGCGTGGAATAGAACCATCGACGAGGTGTGGAGCGGCAAAGTAGATAGGCCCCAAAAGAGGAATAAAGTAAAACCGAAAGGGCAGGAGCGCTGACAAGGGTGCGGCAGCTATCATGCCGTGCCCGTATGGGCTATTGCAGACAAAGGCAGGAAAAAGGAGCCGTCTTATGCGTCTAAGACGGCTCCTATAGGAGAGTGTTTATAAAATATAAAGCGAACCTTGAGCGTATAGGCGGTTGTCAAATATCTCCTTCAGAGAAGCGCCACCAACCATTAAGCTCGTGACCTTTTCAAGTAGCGTGTCTTTTTCCTCAAAGCAACACAGCTCTTCGCATTTTGTTCCCTCACAAAAAAGCCATTTTCCATTCCCGTTCACAATTGCATATTGCCGGTTTTGATATTCAAATTCAATTTCCCTACCTATATTCAAATCTTTTAACATCTCATCAAAAGAATATCGCATGATTCATATCCCTTCTGTGTGTTCGTCAATAGAAAAGTCTTGCAAAATGGCGTCAAAAGAGTGTTTATCGGTGGGTCATGATGATTCGATCGTCACATCAAAAATGTCTGTGATGGGGATGGTGTGCTGGTCTGTCAGATGAAGAACGCCGTTGACTGCGTCGATCCGCTTCACGGTGCCGCGTATCGTCTGGTAGGACCCGCCTGCCTTCTTCGCATCCGGCACAAAGTAGGTAATAGATGCCATAGGCTTCTGGGGCAGCAGCTCCTGAAGTTTTTGGAGCGCGTCATCGACACGGGCTATCTCGTACTCATCCAGAATCACGCGGCTGTCCGTGAGTCTTCCAGTTTCTGCTATGGCAGCGCTGTGGCCGGTGAGGGCGGAAAAAGGAGAAAACTGTGCGGCTCGGTCATGGAGCGACATCCGCGGATGCGTCTGCGGCTCCGGGTGCGGCAGGCCAATGATATCGTCGTAATTTCTGTTCACGCTTTGTGTCCTCCGATCTGACCATTCCGCTCTCTGGCGGTAGCTCCTTCCAGGTAACTCCCCCCTGAGAGGATCGCGTTCTTCCCGAATTTCTGCTTGATGCCCAGCATGGCCTCCTGCAGCTTCCGCTCGCGCTCGAGTCTCGTTTTTTCTTCCTCCGCCTGTTGCTCCTGTGCGGCAATATCGTCGAACAGGCTGAACTGTG
>ULSK01049572.1_pt1 | contig 10545 bp, 18 predicted proteins | sample 1956311 | NCBI WGS metagenome assembly ULSK01 (sample SAMEA4835706, study PRJEB28245) | human gut metagenome | biome: gut microbiome; material: fecal sample | place: Denmark | collected 2008 | reverse complement strand
AAAAAAAATTTTTAAAGATGACAACAGAAACTCTTATTGTAGCGGGTGTTATTGTACTCTTAGTAGTTGTAACTTTTATCGGACTTTTGTCTCGGTATCGTAAGTGTGCTAGTGATGAAATCCTGGTAGTATTTGGTAAGGCAGGAAAGAAGAAGGTAGTTAACGAGAAGACTGGTAAAACGGAGGAAGTTATACTGCCGTCTAAAATCATCCACGGCGGAGGTACATTCGTAATGCCTGTCATTCAAGACTGGGCTAAAATGTCCTTGAAACCTATTCAGATTCAGGTAATGGTAGAGGGAGTATCCAGCCAAATGATTAAGGTTAGGATTCCTGTGACATTAACTACTGGTATAGGAACCGATCAAGTACTAATGCAAAACGCTGCAAGCAGATTCTTAACAGCTAAAACTTCTGAAATCTCAGACCAAATCAAGGATATTCTCATTGGTGAAGTGAGAAGCTTGATGGCAACAATGACGATTGAGGAAATAAATGCTGATAGAATCAAATTTATCGGCAAGGCAAAAGAGAATATTGAAACTGAGTTGAACAAGGTAGGTTTCAGTATTATCAATATTAACAACGCTGATATCTCGGACGATGCAAACTATATCAAGAATCTTGGTCAGAAAGCTGCAACTAAAGCTCAGGCACAGGCTGACATTGCAGAAGAGAAGAAGAAAGGAGATATTCAGATTGCAGAAACCAACAAACAGCGTGAGGTAGCCGATGCTGAAAAGGAAAGAGAAACTACAGTTGCTCAAACTAAGCAAGAACAGGAAGTAAAGGTTGCTGAGATTAATCAGGAGAAAGCTATTCGCTTGGCAGAAGCAGACAAACAAGCTGGTATCGCTGAACAGAAGGCGGAACAAGAAGCTAGTATTGCTCGTGCAAACACTCAAGCAGAATCAGCTAAAGCTGAATCTCAGAGAATAGCTAATGTAGCGAAATCCGCTTCAGAGGCTGCTTCTAAGAAAGCTGCTGCTGACGCAGAAGCTAATGTAGCTAAGGCAGAAGCAGATTCTAAGAAAGCTGAAGCTCTGAAGCAAACTCGTATTGCTCAAGCTAAGCAAAAGCAGGACACTCAGAAAGCAATTAATGAGCAAGAAGCTGCTACTGCAGAGTATGAGTCTCAGAAGAGAATTAAGGCTGCAGAAGCTGACAAGCAAGCTGGAGCAGAAAGCAACTATTGAAGTATCAAAGGCAAAAGGAGAAGCTGCACAAGCTGAAGCAGAAAAGGTAGCTGGTACTTCTAAAGTAGAAGCAAGAATGGCTGTAGCCAAAACAGAACAAGAACGCCAGATTGAGGTTAACGAAGCTGCTGCTAAGGCAGAGGAAGCAAAACTTCAAGCTGAAATGATTGTTCCTGCTCAGAAACAAAAAGAGAGAGAGTAACTATTGAAGCAATTAAAGCCAAAGCGGTATTGGAAGCAGAAGCTGCAAAGATTTGGAGAGAAGCAGAAGCGAAAGCTGACGCTACTAAACTGCAGTTAGAAGCAGAAGGTACTCGCAAGAAATTGCTTGCTGAAGGTAAGAGAGCATCATTGATGGCAGAAGCTGATAAGGTTCAAGCTATCGAAATGGCTCCAGCCTTGGCAGTTGAGAAGATGATTGAATCTGGCTTGACTCCACAAATGGTGGTTCAGTACAAGACTGTTGGCCGGTATTGCTCAGGCATCTGCTCAGATGTTTGAACACATTCACCTTGGACAGGTTACTGTTTATGGTAATGAGAATACCGCTGGTAATTTCATGGCTAAGACTGCTGAGAACTTGAATCCTGCTCTTGACTTGTTGCGTTCTATTCCCTTCGCTGACACAGTAAAGGAAATGTTCGGCAAGTAGAAGCTACTGAGTTTGAAGAAGTGAAGTAATCACAGCGAAGGGGCTTTACAAAGAATTAGTAAAGTATAACAAAAGCCCCTTCGCAATTTGGAGGTATGGGTGAGCGGTCTAAACCAGAGTCCTGCTAAGACTCCGGGCCTCAAAAGGGTCCCGCTGGTTCGAATCCAGCTACCTCCGCATTAACTTAAATAATTATCAAATTATGGGTATATGGAAATACATAGATTCAATCGTAGAGCTATCCGATTTTGAGAGTGCACACTGCAATACAAGAGATTTTTGCATGGTCGTCTATGACACTATAGACGAACCTTGGGAAGTACTAATTAATTTCCTGAAAAAGAATCAAGCTGTAGTGGAACAATGTTCGTTTAATAAGGACGAAATTATTCCTCTATTAAAGAGTTTAGAGACTGCATCTGGTGGTGTGGAGGCAGTTGGTATTGGTGACCATTGGTGGATAAAGTATATCCGTTTCCAGAGACTTAGTAATGGACAATACTTTTGTTTTACTGATTCTGCTGATACTATTATTCCGCTTTATAAGGATAAACTTAAGGCAGAGTTCGTGAATCAGGATGAAAATCATAAAGTTCATGGAAGATAAAATTGAAATATTTAGAAGCCTTCATAAAGAATTTCTCAGTATGCTTCTAGATGATACTTGGCTATGTGAGGAGCCTATTGAACTAGCAGAAGTAGAAGCGTGTTGGCAGTGGGCTATAGAAGTAGGAGAAGAAGTTGTTCCGTTAGAAGACTTTGAAAAAGAATTTAAGTTTTCTTTACAGGATTTAACTAACTGGTGGAACAAAAAAATACTAGAATTGGAATAACTGATAGTTGAAAGTGCACTTAGTAGACTATCGACTGCATAGACCCCTTATGTAGTATATAGAGTGGATGGCTGAGGGATAAATCCAGCAAAACGTTATTAGTAGTGCGCAATGCTAATAACCTTAAGTCCGTTGAAGTCGCCTTAGTACGTGCGTAACATACTCGGAAATGCATAACTTGCTTTGGGACTCTTTTCCATAGATGAAGGTTTTATCCGTTTACTTCATCTATGCCTATATATTATAAACGGACATGGGACGATAGCTCAGTAGGTAGAGCGCTGGACTGAAAATCCAGGACGTTAGCGGCAGTTCGATCCTGCCTCGTCCCACTTGCATTGTGTGTTTTTCATGGTAAATAGACTTAGGAATAGCTAAGCCAAAATTGGGCTATGGTGTAATGGTTAGCACTACAGATTTTGATTCTGTCAGTCTAGGTTCGAGTCCTAGTAGCCCAACAAAATTAACAAATATGGAAGAGATAGAAAAGATTAATATCATTAACAAGAGGCTTAGGCAAAAAGAAGCCAGAGCAGACTGGAAATGGGTGAATGATGGCAAACAATTTGGTTGGGCACGTGGTCGTTCTAAGAACCGTAAATCTAAGAGAGGATATGAGGTAGGAACTAAGGAAAGTAGGAAGCTTGAGAGGAAATGGAAAAGTTGATGCTAGAATTTGCTAAGTTTAATATAAAACCAAGCGATGTTCTAGGGAAGACGGTAATATTTGAATGCAAATCAATAAGTGCATACGAATAATATTTAGGACCTATAGCTCAGTCCGGTCAGAGCAGCTGACTCATAATCAGAAGGTCGGGGGTTCAAAGCCCTCTAGGTCCACATCTGTTTATCGGAAGATAGATAGTATAGATTGGTATAGCCTAGGACAATGTATTAATCTATGGGAGTTAGAGCAGTGGTCAGCTCGCTGGGTGCATAGCCCAGAGGTCGTCAGTTCGAATCTGGCACTCCCAACAAATATTTAAATTTTTGAGTATGAATTATCAGTATTTTGGATTGTTCTTAGATGAACCAACTAGAAACAAACTTATGCAAGTTATCATTGGAAATCCCATCATTTGCAATCTGGTGTTCCAAAGAGGAAGTACTATTTATTTAGATCATTGCACTCTTCTCCATAAAAATCAACATGACCTACAATATCGTATAGATGGTAATTTTCGATTAATTGTAAACAAAATAGGGATTTCTGAGAAAGCAATAGCTTTTGGAGTAGAATTGGGAGACCAATATCTGCCTTGTGCAAATGCTAAACCTCATATCACTATTTGTACAATCAACAAGGGTAAACCAGTAGATAGCAATGATATTGCAACTTGGATTCCAATTCCAGAATTTAGTATTTATTGCCATCTTAAAGTAGTATAATATGTGGGGAAGAAAGAGTCCTATAGAAGAATATCTGGACAAGCATCCAGACAGCACTCTAAGAGAGTATAATGAATATGTTAAGGAAGAAGAACGGAAGAGACACCAAGAGAAGGTAGATAGCGATAATAGACATAAAGCACTACTTAAAAGCTATATAGGAAAGTGTTTCAAGATAGACTTCAATGGTATGTCAACAATGTTTTTCAGACTTACATCCGACCCAACAGATCCACGAAGTAGTAGAATCGAAGAGGATGCCTATTCAGTTTATATTGATTCATCTAAGGTACATATGGAATTAGAAAAGAAGAGATATATTAATGTAATGTGGCTTCCTGGTCAAGAAGAGTGGTATGGAAACTCTCACAAAGTTTTTCAAATATCTGAAGAAGACTTTAATAAAGTAGTAGAGAAATATAACGAAATGGTTAAGGTTGCTAAAGAAATAAAAGCAACCTAACAGTTGGGGTAGTGGCGGAATTGGTAGACGCGCTAGACTTAGGATCTAGTGCCGCAAGGCGTGAGGGTTCGAGTCCCTCCTACCCTACAACTTTTATTTATTAAGTAATATGAAAGAGTTAAGTGAAATTATTCAGGAGATGGTAGACAATGGCAATTCCATGGGTCAAATGGACCTAAAAACTGCCATAGTGTTTGTTACAGAGGCTTACGAATCTGGTATGGAAAAGGCTCGTTCTCTCATAACTAATGAACATAACGAGGAGGATTACTAATGACCGTAGAAGAATTAGAAGGTAAGCTGACTAATATCTACCATGAATTTGCTGAAACAATCTCTGAAAATGAGACTGATGAGCAAATAGTTGCCCGTTCTAAAGAGTGGTTTGTAAAAAGACTCTCAGAGGAAACTGATAACAAAGAAGCTATAGAATCTATAGCTAATCAATTAGTAGGATGTCTCAAACAGGCATCTGTTTTAAGTAACCTAGAAAAAGAAAAATGAACAAAGTTTGGATGTGTTCTGGGTCTACATATACCCAGGTAAGCTCAGGCTATAGCGTTGAGCAGTCTCTCCCAGTTGGAATCTACAGTATTTGTCTGACAATGACAGGTTATCACCTAGACAGATATGCGGATAAGTTTGTATTCCCGTACAAAATGTATGGTTTGCAGAACGAGTTTATTGACCATGTAATTAAGACGTATCACGCTACAGAAGGCAATCTCGGAATTATGCTTACTGGTACAAAGGGCACTGGAAAGACTGTTACCGCTAAGGAACTAGCTAACAAGCTAAATCTGCCCATCATTATCGTAAAGGATATGGGAGACCATAATCAATCTATGATTGAGTTCCTTTCTGGTATTGAAGGAGATTGCATTCTGTTCTTGGATGAATTTGAAAAGAATTTCAGTGAATCGGATTCTACTATCTTGCAAATCATGGACGGTGTTTACAACTCTAAGTATCGCAAGGTTTTCCTGCTTACTACTAATGCCATGACCATCAATGAGAATATGGTAGGACGTCCGTCTAGAATCCGTTATGTCAAGGAATTTGGCAACTTGGATTTGAAGGTTGTGAACGAATATCTGGACGACGCACTTCAAGTGCCGGAAGCTCGTCAAGATTTGCTTGATTTCATTGATTCTTTGACTATATCTACTATTGATATTCTCAAAACTATAGTTAATGAGGTCAATATTCACGGTATAGAAGGATTGAGAAGAGCTAAGAGCTTCTTCAATGTAGTAACTAATGAGTATGACTATTCCTGCGTCAGAGGTTATGCATATGCTTATGAGATTTCTGCCGATAAGAGTAAATTCTCTATTGAGGAGTTCTCTAAAGCTGTTGAGAGATTCAACAATCCGATACCGAAGCCTATTGTAGACGATGAGGATAACTGCACTGTTGAGGAAAGAAAAGCTCTTAACGAGTATTATGAATATCGTCGCCACAATTTCCACAGTCTGTCATATTTCTATGTATCCTCGGATATTAAGTTCGCAAATCTGTCAGTTGGAGACGACTTCTATGATGAGGAAATCATTGCGATTGACAAAAAGTTGGGAATCGTAGTTACTAAGAAAAATAATGAGGTTAACTACTACTGGGTTAAAGATCCAAATAGTAAACCGTCTCTGTATCGTAGAGGTACTTACAACTCTTTGGTACTATAAAACTTGGGGAGCTAGTCTCCCCTTTATGTCTAGATGCCCGAGCGGTCTAAGGGAACGGTCTGCAAAACCGTGTTTCGTGGGTTCGAATCCCACTCTAGATTCTACACTAATCTTATTGCTTATGGATAGAGAAGAGAACTTTCTAAAAGAAAGTGGATTTCGAGAGCTAAAAAGGTTTACAACGCTTGCGGTAAATTTTACGTACCTGTTGCCGGGATTAAAGCCAATGTAAGGTATAATGTTCCTATAATAAGGCGTTGAAGGTCTGTGAGTCAATTACGGATTTCCTTGATAGTTCTAAATACGCAAAGATGCTTAAGAATTGTACTTCTCCTTATAGAAGCAGAATGATGCAATATGAATACAAGAAAGAGAATAGAAAGGATAGATATAAAGCAAAAAGAGATATTCAAGAAGGTATTCAAGAATATGAATCTAGGGACAATCTTTCGTGTTCATCCTGCATTTTCTATGATAAAGGCTTTTGCGAAAAGGGATTATTAATGACTGCCCAGAATATTGGGATTAAAGTATGGACAAGTATATTAATGGAAGTTTAGTAAAGAGAGTTTTAGTTTTTAAAACTAGAAAGCATCCCGATTGGGTACATTATGTGGACGATTCTTGTTTTGGAAAATACATCGAGATTATTGGGACCCATGTTTTGGAACTTATACGGAAGAAAAAATGATTTCATCTTTAGAGAAGAGATATGCCTTCTACAAGGATGGAATAGTATATCAGAAACCTCATATCATTTTAGAGTTCTCTAAAAGACATGATGAATCTATCTATTTTGATAGTGACGAAGAAATGGATGGATGGTTTGAGTCCTTCATGGAAGAATTTGGAAAACCGTTTATTTACATAGACTAATACCTTTATCCCAGTTTAGAGCTTAGCTCAAATAGTGAATAATAGTAGCTATTGGTTAAAACGAGGTGGAGTGCCAGACGAAAGACTGGAATTAACATAGTTTAACTTTGAATCTCCGACTATGCGGAGCATTATTATGGCAGAATTGATTTTCTTAGCTAATGGAAAATGCGACTTGAAGTTCCACGCTCATCCCAAGAATTTCAAAAGGGTTGAGAAGTTCAACTACAAAAAGAACTTTTTCAAGGTTTACGTTGACCGAAACGACAGCGTTTACGAGATAACTCGCTGCGAGGTGGTTACATGGAAAACCATAGAGAAAGGCAAGAAGAAATTTAACGTCCCTGACGAGGTGAAAGAAACTCGTGATGCTCACTTGTTTGACAAAATCAAGGGGAATCCGTTCAAAATCGCTATTACTAAGGTAGCTGGCGAGATTGATATGCAGGAGCTGTTATCTGAGTAATTCGTTTAGGAGAGTATCGTAAAACTCTCCATTATGCAGGTGTGGTGTTAATGGATTGAGCACGCCAGACTTCCAATCTGGAGGGGAGAGTTCGAGTCTCTCTACCTGCACATTTGTGGGTATAGCACAATGGTTAGTGCATCGGCTTGCCATGCCGAGGATGTGAGTTCGATTCTCATTATCCACTCTTTTCCGATTTAGCTCAGTATGGTAGAGCGCCCATACCAATAAAGCATTAGTGGGAGGTTCAAATCCTTTAATCGGAACGACGAAACAAGGCTCCACAGCAGTTACAACTTGTAACTGGTCTTATCTCCGAATAGCTAGTCTTACGGGGTGGAGAAGTAGTCACCTCGGTGTACCAGAGTGGTTTAATGGCTCAGACTGCAAATCTGCTGATTCGTCAGTTCGAATCTGACCACCGAGTCTCGACGTGCAAGTCTTTTAACTACAATAGTTAACGTGTCTGGTTACGTTATCACCCAGTCGTCACCTACGGTTAGAAGGGCGTCCCTTATCGTGAAAGGCATCCCTGAGTAGCGGATGTAAATTAGCTACTAATATCGTGGAGTAGAGAAGTTGGTCATCTCGCTAGGCTCATAACCTAGAAATCGTCATAAACGGTTCGAATCCTACCTCCGCAACTAAACTCCTTTTGTGGCTCTGTTATTAGATTAATTATTAACAATTTTAAACTTTAATGTTATGAAGAAAGTAATTAATGTTGTAAAGAAAGCTGCTAAATGGTATTTTGAACAGAGTTCTAAGAACTACACTTGGTTAGTGTCGGGAACAATACCTCCTCCATATAGAGGACAAGAGTAAAAATATCATTAAAAGGTAAGTACCAATGGGGTACTTACAGATGTCTGGGAGGAAATAATATGTATGGTTAGCCAAGTGGCAGCGGGCTGTTAACCCGTCGTGAGAAATCCCATCGCAGGTTCGAATCCTGCACCATACGCCTTTTTGCTGAACCCTCCTTAGTTTTTAACTAAGCAATAGTAATCCAGCAAACTCTAGACCGATGTGAGGAAGAGAGTAGTCTAGACGGTAGCTAGCACTGTAGTACGCAATGGTGGAATAGAAACGGCTAGCATCCACCAACTTTTAATTAATTAGATATGATAGTACAACCTATTGGAAAGTTTAAACTTACTTATGCAAATGGTATAAGTCAAGTTAAGCTGTTAATAACTCAGGAAGACTACAAGTCTATTGTCAAACCTATATTAGATAATATAGCTGAGTTAGAGGCACAGCGAAGTGGGATTAATAAAAAGAGTAAAAGGTATAAGGAAATTTCGGAAAAACTTAGAGAACTGAAAAAACCTATATCGGAACTTGGAGAGTTTTTCACAAGCACGTCTCCTCTTGGATTAGCACTATGGAGTAGTCGCTTCCCAAACTTGATACTTCCGCCTCAACAAGGCGGTGGACATTTTGTTAGATTTGAAAAATTAGATTTGTATGAAAATAAGGAAGGTTAACTCCACTATCAAAAGACGAGTTCTTAGGGAAGTGTCTAGAGAGTGCAGAAAGAGGAATATGATGGACAAGAAAGGTGAAATTCCAAATGATATTAAAGACATATGGGAAGCGATTAAAGTATTAACAAAGAGAAATAAACAATTTGCTGTTAGATATGCATCAATGTGATTATTGTTGTTGGTATAATCCTGCCAGTGGGTGCTGTGATTGTCCATACGTAATGAGACGGAAAGCGTGTGAGAAGGCTCGTAAACAGAAAGAAGAAAATGAAAAGCCTAGAAAGTTATAGCATATTTACTAAGCCTAAACTATCTAATCCTGTATCATGGGAGGATATGAAAGAATTTAATACCCATATGAAGGAAGTAGTTAGAGACTATAAGATTAGGCAAGCTAGAGAAAGCGCTAAGAAAGTAATTATTAAGTAAATACTAACCTGGCAAGGTAAAAATCCAGTCGGGGTCTGTTAGCATTTATGCTAATAAGTCGAAGCCAGTCCCTGCGTAGTTATAATAGGCAAGCTGAACTTGAGAATTGTTAAACGGATGGTTGCCGTTAAAAGATATATAGTTACAAACTTATGTATCCAGAATATAACTAATTAAAGACTTATCTGGTGATGTTAGGTTATGGAATCCTAACAGTGGAAATTTATGAGTTATGTCACCAATTAAAAAGAAAATCTCAAACATGGGCCGTTAGCTCAAATGGCTAGAGCGCTGGTTTTGCACACCGGAAGATAGGGTTCGAGTCCCTGCGTGTCCACAACAAAATTAAATAATTATGAAAGTATACGTAGTGAACCATCATCCAGCTAATGCGCCTCAGAACTATAAAACTGAGTGTCAGATATTTCTGGATAAAAAGGAAGCCGAAGGCTATAAGAAAGCCAAGGAAGAAGAATATCCCATACGTTGGGGAGGTGAATACAATCATTGTGAAATATTTAAAAAGCATTTGTAATATCGCGGGGTGTTAGCAGAGGTAGCTAGTCAGGCTCATAACCTGAGGGTTCGAGTCCCTCTCCCGCTACTAGTAATTAATTAGATACTTAATTTTTAGATTATGAATTACGAAAATCTTACCAAAGAAACTCTCCCTGTAGAGTTTCAAAACAGAATCGAACGATTTAATCGTCTATTCTCAGCTGCAACCGACCATTCCTTCGAAGAGGATGACTTGTTTGAGTATGAAATGTTATGTATAAAGCAAGCTCTTTCATTCTCGGAATTTTTCCAAGATTTCGGTGATGAACAGTATCAAGACTTCTTGAAGCAATATGAGAGCTTATACGACTTAGTTGATGCTATTAAGGACAAACTTCAGTTCTTTGATAACGGACATACTGGAAACTCTATGAGCATGAGTTGGCTTTTATTCCGAACTTATCGAGAAAGACCGGAATTAGTTCCGTATATGCACGGATGCTTGGCTCAGCTCGTTGGGGATGAAGGCTATTATGATGACCGTTCAGATGTTCCAGAACTATGAGCG
>ULSK01026658.1_pt1 | contig 10641 bp, 9 predicted proteins | sample 1956311 | NCBI WGS metagenome assembly ULSK01 (sample SAMEA4835706, study PRJEB28245) | human gut metagenome | biome: gut microbiome; material: fecal sample | place: Denmark | collected 2008 | reverse complement strand
CATTTTTCCGTGCCAGTCGTCATTGAGCACCAGATACCAGCCATCCGTCAGGTCATGGTAGGTATCCATGACCCAGGCGCTGTTGCCCCGGTCATCAAACCGGTACCAGGCGAAAAACGCACTTGCCTGCCGGGTATTGCTTTTCTCGGGGTACGGAATTTCGATAATGCCGTCATTATTAATGTCCTGCGGCCGGAGCTGGCTGGAGGGATACTGCACCTCCGTAATGCCGGTTTTTCTGTCCGCGCCCGTATTCAGCAGCTGCCCGCCGCGGCAGAGCAGGATATTCGTCATGGCCGTGTTTTCCGCACTCACGGCGGTGACAAAGGCCGCCGTCTTTTGGCTGTCCAGCTTGCCGCACACGATGCTTCCTCTGCTCAGCTCCGCCGGTGTGCAGTGCAGCTGGCAGGTGCCTTCCACGCGCATCTCCCCATCCTGCCACACATAGTGTTCGGCCAGGCAGCCTCCCTCCGTTTCCGACCGGATGAGCAGCAGGTCGAACCACCCGTCGCTGTCCAGGTCGTCCACAACATAGCGCAGGTAGCCGCTCTGCATCAGCATATTGACCTGGTTCGGCACCAGCTCGTATACGGCTACGGTCTGCACCTCCGTGCTGACCCGCCAGCCCACGACCACCTCCAGCCGTCCGTCTCCGTTAAAATCCCGGAAGGACACGGAGTCGATGGAGCTGCCGCCGGATTCTATGGTGCTGTACAGGGAGAAGGTCCCATTTTCCTCCCGGAAAAACAGGATCTTCAGGGGGTTGTCGTCTGCGGTGTGGCGGAAAAAGGCCACCGCCTCCTTCTCCCCGTCACCGTCCATGTCGATCATCTGCAGGGATTGAATATTATTGCCGCTGGAGGGGGTGATGTACTCATAGCCACTTTCCAGATAGGTGTTGAGTGTGTTGGCCAGGCCCGTGTATTCCACCGGCACCTGGGGCAGGGTGAACAGGTTCTCCGCAGAAGTCTCCAGCGAGCAGCCGCAAAGTCCCAGCGCCAGCGCCAAATAGGCCAGCACGATCAGTATTTTCCTCGCAGAACGTTTCACGGCACTCCCTCCCCGGTTCCGATTTTTATTCAGAATATACTATACCACATTTCTCTCTCCTTGGGTAGTCCCTGTTTTGCATTTTCTCCGGTACAAAATAGGGCATGGCGCAAAATTTCCTCTTGAAATGCGGCGGAAAGTACGCTATAATAAGCAAGCACCTGCCGGTGTGTTGGAATTGGTAGACGAAGTGGACTCAAAATCCACCGCTGGCGACAGCGTACCGGTTCGAGTCCGGTCACCGGCACCATATCGAGTGGTCATAAGGGATTTCCCTTATGACCACTCGATTTTTTATGTGTGGGAGAGCAGCTCACCGCCCCCAGGGGGCGGAAAGCCGTCCCTTGCACTTGGGATAAAAATAGTATATGATAAGCTGGAAGGCAGGTCGAGCCTGCCTTCCAGCTTTGCTATGATAGGAGGCCCCGCCCATGACGACACAGAGAAAGGCCGACCTGCTGCTGGTGCTGATCACCGGCTTTTGGGGCTGCTCCTACTATCTGTCCGACCTGGCCCTGGGGGAGATGCCGCCCTTTGCCCTGTGTGCCATGCGGTTTTTGCTGGCCTTTGCGCTGCTGGGCATTGCTCTGTTTCCCAAGCTGCGGCATATAAACCGCAAGACCCTGCTATGGGCGGTCCCGGCGGGGCTTTCCCTTACCCTCACTTATATCGGCGCCACCGTGGGTCTGCTGTATACCTCCATCTCCAATGCTGGGTTTATCTGCTCCCTGCCGGCGGTGACCACACCCCTTTTGACCTTTTTGCTGTACCGGAAAAAGCCGGAGCGGCGGATGCTGCTGTGCCTGGCTCTTTGCACGGTGGGTCTTGGGCTGCTGACCCTGGGGAACGATTTCCGCCCGGCGCCGGGGGATCTTATCTGCCTGCTGTGTGCCCTGGGCTACGGCATCAACCTCCTGGTGGTGGAGCATGCGGTGCGCCAGCCGGAGGTGGACGCCCTGCAGCTGGGCGTGTTCCAGCAGCTGGTGACAGGTGCGGCCATGCTGGTGCTGTCGCTGCTGTTTGAGACCCCCTGTCTGCCCCAAACCCCCACAGGCTGGGGCAGCGTCCTGTTTCTGTCCGTTTTCTGCACCGGCATCGCCTTCGCCATCACCGCCGTGCAGCAAAAGCACACCTCCGCGGTCCATGTGGGGCTGATTTTCACATTGGAGCCGCTGTTTTCGGCTATTGTGGCCTTCTTCCTCGCCGGGGAGCGGCTGGCTCCCCGGGGCTATGTGGGGGCGGCACTGATGATGCTGGCCCTGGTGACCATGGAGGCGGGCCTGCCGTTTCTTAAAAAGAAGAAGCCGGTGGAGGAATGAGCCGTCCGAAAGGGGAAAATCATGGGATTTGACGCGGCACACACCATCAGTGCCCTGTCGAAGCTGGCGCTGCGGCTGATGCGAAACGCCAATAAAAAGGAGGCTTCCCAGCAAATGGATATGTATTTTTCGGCCAAACGGCAAACCCTTGCGCAGTTTATGGAGGTCTATGACCAGCAGCGGCTTCATGAGATACACGGCGGCTCTACCATCCTATTTGACGCCATGGCCCACCAGTCACCCCAGGACCGATATGATATTGTTCGGTTTCTCATCGCCCAGGGCGCGGAATTGACGGGCACGAACGGCGAAAACGAAACCCCGTTTCACATCCTGTTCTCGCGCCCGAAGCACAATATGGCGCAGACAGTGGAGCTGACAAAGCTGCTGATAGACGCCGGGGCGGACATAAACCAGCCGGATGCGAAAGGCCGGGTGGCGCTCCAGCATCTTATCAGCCACCCCAAGCTGACGGACCGGGACATGGCCCCACTGTATGACCTGCTCTTCACCCGGTGCCGCCTGGACCTATCCATAAAAAATGCCTGGGGCTATACCCCCATAGAGCTGGCTCAAAAGCTCCCCTACCGGGCGGAGCTGCTGCGGAGAATGACGGAGTGAGCTGGCGAGGAGAAAAACGCTTATGGGCGAAGCAATGCAGCGCTATTTCGAGGAGAAAAATGTGGCCCGGCGCAGCGCCCTGCTCCGGGAGCTGGTATTCGCCTGCCCGCCCGAGGGCAAGGAATTTTTTCGCCGGGCTTTTCAAAAAGAACGGTATCTGGACCTGAAGCTCACCGCCGTCCGAGGCTACGCCTTTTACGCCTCAGAGGACGAAGTGGTGCCCCTGATGGAGAAGCTGCTGGCCCTGCTGCAGAAAAGGCCAGTGCGCACGCTGGTCTCGCAATCCGTATTCCTTTTGTAGGGCGGGGTGCCCTCACCCCGCCATCCCGGTCTTGCGCCATATTTCTTGCGATGTGTCATTGCGAGGGCGCATTGCGCCCGTGGGGAGCGAACCGAGCGCTGCCGGTGGCAGAGGAAGCAAAGTGAGCGAGTGGCCGCGGTCAAAATTTCCAGCGTCCCCCGTAAGGCAGCGTGGAAATTTTGGGCACCGCAACAGGGACATCCGTAACCCCCATCCCCACCGTCCTCCCCTCCCTAAAATTTTTTAAAAAATTTCGATTTCCCTCTTGACAATGGCCTAAAATGCGATTATAATGCGCTTAATTTCAAACGACAAACCTGTGAGGAAGAAGAGTAGCACAGCACAGGGCATCCTAAGAGAGCTTCGGGTGGTGAGATCGAAGCGGTGCGCGGCGGTGTGAATGGCCTTCCGAGGGCGGCTTGAACAGGAGCATTCCTAAGTAGGGTCCGACGGGAACCCTCCCGTTATCCGTGGGGTACGCATGATGGTGCGTAAAAGCGAGTGGGCATCGCAAGATGTCAATTTGGGTGGTATCGCAGAAGCAAAGGCTTTTGTCCCATGTGGGGCAGAGGTCTTTTTTGTTTTTAAAATCCAGGCCGCCGGCAACGGTCCCTCCATCCGCCACCCCAAAAAACTATATAAAATTTGGAGGAAGCAAAAATGAAAAAGAACATTCTGAAGCGTGCGCTGACCCTGGCCCTGGCCGCCCTGCTGGCCCTGTCCCTCTTCGCCTGCGGCAAAAAAAACAACGACAATTCCACCAGCACCTCCGGCGCCACATCCTACAAGGTCGGCATCTGCAACTATGTGGATGACGCATCCCTGAATCAGATCGTGGACAACATCAAAACCCAGCTGGCTGCCATCGGCCAGGAGAAGGGTGTCACCTTTGAGATCAGCTATGATAACTGCAACGCCGATTCCGCCGTGCTGAACCAGATCATTGCCAACTTCATCGCCGACAAGGTGGACCTGATGATCGGCGTAGCCACCCCCGTGGCCGTGGCCATGCAGGCCGCCACCGAGGGCACCGACATCCCCGTGGTCTTTGCCGCCGTGTCTGACCCCGTCAGCGCCGGCCTGGTGGAGAGCCTGGAGGCTCCCGGCGCCAACATCACCGGCACCTCCGACTATTTAGACACCAACGCCATCCTGGACCTGATCTTCGCCGCCAACCCCGACGCCAAGAACATCGCCCTGCTGTATGACCAGGGCCAGGACTCCTCCACCACCCCCATCAAGAACGCCAAGGCGTACCTGGATAAGAAGGGCGTGTCCTACAAGGAGTATAACGGCACCACCACCGACGAGATCAGCCTGGCCGTCAGCAGCATCGTGGCCGACAAGGCCGATGCCGTGTTCACCCCCACCGACAACACCGTGATGACCGCAGAGCTGGCCATTTACGAGACCCTGGCCAAGGCCGGCATCCCCCACTACACCGGCGCTGACTCCTTCGCCCTGAACGGTGCGTTCCTGGGCTACGGCGTGGACTATGCCAACCTGGGCGTGGAAACCGCCAACATGGTCTCCGGCATTCTCCTGGACGGCAACAAGCCCGCCACCACCCCCGTGCTGACCTTCGACAACGGCACCGCCACCATCAACACCGACATCTGCAAGGAGCTGGGCCTGAACTACGACGACCTGGCCAAGGCCTTCGCCCCCCTGTGCACCAAGGTCCAGTCCATCGTCACCGCCGAGAGCTTCGGCGATCTGAACAAGTAAAATCCGAAAAATGATCCAACAGGGCGGGGCGCTTGCAGCCCCTCCCCCACGCACCATAAAGTAACATAATATAATGTAGGGTGGGGTGCCCTCACCCCGCCCTACGCATAACATGAAAGCTGGTGCCACCGGGGCGATGTGGGCATCGCCCCCTACGAAATTCTATCGGTAAACAGTCTGTAGGGGCCGATGCCCACATCGGCCCGCACGCAGGCACTTCTTGCAACCATCCGTAGGGGCCGATGCCTACATCGGCCCGCCCCACCGCATTTCTTGCAAAAAACTGTCATTGCGAAGCCAGTGCGCACACTGGCTGTGGCAATCCGCATCCCCCGTCCCCACGCCCCCTTGCCTAAAGGGGGCTGGCACGGCGAAGCCGTGACTGGGAGATTCTTCCCCGCACGAACGCACAGAAAACACGAAGTTCTCTATCACGCACGGAACCCCTCCACCAACCTACGGTTGGTCCCCCTCCCTTTAGCCAAGGGAGGCTTCGTTCCCCCCGCAAATCCCCATCACTCTTCATCAAAGGAGACCCCCATGAACATTTTATCTCTGGTCCAAACTGCCCTGGAGCTGGGCCTCATCTGCTCGCTGACGGTGCTGGCACTGTTTCTGAGCTACTCCATGCTCAATGTGTGCGACCTGTCCACCGACGGCTGCTTCACTCTGGGTGCTGCTGTGGGTGCTACGGTGGCCATTGCCGGGCATCCCTACCTGGCCATCCTGGCCGCCATGGCCGCCGGGGTCCTCTCCGGCTTCATCACCGCCCTGCTGCAAACGAAAATGGGCATCGACAGCCTCCTGGCGGGCATCATTGTCAACACCGGGCTCTACTCCATCAATATCGCCGTCATGGGCGGCTCCTCCCTGCTGAACATGAACAAAACCGAGACCGTGTTCACCAAGGCCCGGGCTCTGCTGCAGGGCACCGTCCTTTCTGAGCAGTATAAGCTGCTGGTGGCGGTCATCGCCGTTATTGCCGTGGTAGCTTTTTTGGCCCTGTTCCTGCGCACCCGCTTGGGCCTGGCCATCCGCGCCACCGGCGACAATCCCGATATGGTCCGCTCCTCCTCCATCAACCCCACCTTTACCACCATCGTGGGCCTGTGCGTGGCCAACGCCTTCACGGGTCTGTCCGGCTGCCTGCTGGCCCAAAGTCAAAAATCCGTCAGCATTGACATCGGCACCGGCATGGTGACCATTGCCCTGGCCTCCCTGCTCATGGGCCAGGTGCTGCTGGGCAAGGGCAGCATCCTCAAGCGGGCCATCGGCATGGTGGTGGGCGCCTTTGCCTTCCGCCTGGTGTATACCATCGCCCTGCGGCTGGATATGCCCGCCTTCATGCTGAAGCTGGTATCCTCGGTGATCGTGGTGCTGGCCATCGCCACCCCCTATTTCAAAAAGCAACTACCCATGCTGCGCCGCCGCATGGCTGCGAGAAAGGATGCCAGCCACTATGCTGAAGATTGAAAACATATCCAAGACCTTCAACCCCGGCACCATCAATGAAAAGGCAGCCCTGCAGGGCCTGAGCCTGCACCTGCTCCCCGGGGATTTCGTCACCATCATCGGCTCCAACGGCGCAGGAAAATCCACTCTCTTTAACGCCATCTGCGGCAGCTTTTTCACCGACAGCGGCAGCATTTATCTGGACGGAAGAAACATCACCTTCCTGCCGGAATATCAGCGCTCCCGCCAAATCGGCCGTCTGTTCCAGGATCCTATGCGCGGCAGCGCCCCCCACATGACCATTGAGGAAAATCTCTCCCTGGCGGCGGCCTCCGGCGGCTGGCTCAGCCATGTGACCCGGGCGGAAAAGGCCGCCTTCCGGGAAAAGCTGGCTCAACTGGACATGGGCCTGGAGGATCGGATGAAGCAGCCTGTGGGTCTGCTTTCCGGCGGCCAGCGCCAGGCGCTGACGCTGATGATGGCCACCTTCAAGCCGCCGAAGCTCCTTCTGCTGGACGAGCATACCGCCGCTTTGGACCCCGCCACGGCAGAAAAGGTGCTGGAAATCACCCGTCAGACCGTCTCGGAAAACCATATCACCACCCTCATGGTCACCCACAATATGCACCAGGCCCTGGAGCTTGGCAACCGCACGTTGATGATGGACAGGGGCCATATCATCCTGGATGTTGCCGGAGCGGAACGGGCGGGCATGACCGTGGAGGACCTGCTGGCTAAGTTCAAAAGCGGTGCCGGAAAGGCCCTGGACAATGACCGTATCCTCTTATCGGAATAAGTCAAAATCGAATAAAAAAAGGCGCACCGGGGTGCGTCTTTTTTATATGCTAATTCCGCAAAGGCCTTTCCCTTTACACGTTGAAGCGGAAATAGATCATGTCGCCGTCCTTGACCACATAGTCCTTGCCCTCGGAGCGCAGCAAGCCCTTTTCCTTGGCCGCAGCCACGCTGCCGCCGCAGGCCATCATCTCGTCGAAATTGATAGTCTCTGCCCGAATGAAGCCCCGCTCAATATCGGAGTGGATCTTGCCTGCGGCCTGAGGAGCCTTGGTACCCTTTTTGATGGTCCAGGCCCGACACTCGTCCTTGCCATAGGTAAGGAAGGAGATGAGCCCCAGCAGGTCATAGGAGCACTGGATCAGCCGATCCAGGCCTGACCTTTCCACTCCCAGCTCCTCCAGGAACATAGCCCGCTCCTCGGGGTCGTCCAGCTCGGCGATGTCCTGCTCCAGCTTGGCGCAGATGGGCAGCACCTGGGCTTGCTCCTTCTCGGCCAAGGCCTTCACATCGTTATAATAGGGATTCGAATCGCAATCGGCAAAGCCGGCCTCGTCCATGTTGGCGGCATAGATAATGGGCTTCAGGCTCAGCAGGTCCGCCGTCTCGATAATGGCGCGGTCATCCTTGTCACAATCGAAGGTGCGGGCGGATTTCCCTCCGTCCAGATGCTCCGCCAGGGCCTTGAACACCTCCGCCTCGTGGAGGAACTTCTTGTCGCCCTTGGCAGCCTTGGCGGCCTTTTCCACCCGGCGATTCACCATCTCCAGGTCGGCCATGATGAGCTCTAAATCGATGGTCTCAATATCCCCCAGGGGGTCCACCGGAACGTTGGTGCCGGCATCGGCCACCACATGCATGATGTTCTCGTCGTCAAAACAGCGGACTACATGGACGATGGCGTCCGTGCGGCGGATGTTCTCCAAAAATTTGTTGCCCAAGCCCGCACCCTGGCTGGCGCCCTTGACAAGGCCCGCAATGTCCACGAATTCGATGACCGCCGGAGTCTTTTTGTCCGGCTGGTACATCTCAGCCAGCTTGTCCAGCCTTGCATCCGGCACCGCCACCACACCCACATTGGGCTCGATGGTGCAGAAGGGGTAGTTAGCGCTCTCTGCCCCGGCATTGGTGATGGCGTTAAACAGGGTGCTCTTGCCCACATTGGGCAGTCCTACGATACCTAATTTCATAGTTTTCTCTATCTCCTTATTTTTCAAGGGTTTTCGGCACTTGAACGGCGCTTACTGTACCATTACTGTACCATTTTGATTTTGCTGCACTTTTTCAAATTGTAATACGGCTTTTAACATGGAATCATTATTCTTTGCCTCGTAAACTCTTACCCATTCGGAAACTCCTTTCTCACTATGAGAAAAGGCCCCTATGCATTTTATAATTGTAGCACAAGGGCTTTCTTTTCTCAATAGTGAACTTGCCTCCAATTTGCCATTGTGCGGCTGATGTACTCTTCAAACTCCCGGCGCTTGTCCGGCTTTTTCGTCCCGACGGACAACACGAAGGGGCAGTTGGGCGCTCTCAGCATACTGCCGATCTTGTTGATGCCGATGCAATTCTCCATGTAAAAGCTCCTTTCCCGGGTTTATCAGCCGAGAAGTCGAGCCCTCTTTTAATTGTCGGCAGCGGTGCTTTTGCGGAAGCTGTCACCGCCAAACATGATGGGGACGCAGACCTCCAAGATGCGGTCAAAAAAACGCCGGAATTGGCCACCATGCGCATGCCTACTGAGGGCCAAATCCATGTCATGATCGACATAGGAATCAAACAGCTCCGGTCTATGGGAAAGTAAAATCGTAAAACCGGTATCGTCCACAGTAAACTCCGAAAGCTTCTGAGCGATCGCCGCAGCATCATCTGTCAAATAGCCCGCGCTAAAGCTGGGATCGTCGATGCCTGTAACGGTAATGCTTTCCCGGAAAGCACCTGGAGGCGGCTCCAGGCAACGCCTTCATTGCCGGCTGACTTCATTCAGCCGGAGCCTGCAAATAATTTTGCGCATAAATCTTGACGGGGCCTCCAGAAAGCCGTCATCGGAACTATGACAAAAAGAAAAGCGGCAGGCTTCTTATGAAACTAAGCCTGCCGCTTCACATTATTCTGCACTCTGTTATTCGGCAGAGTGCTTTTTCTTTTTGCTGACAACAGCTGCGCCGATAACTGCCCCGCCGCTGGCAAGCAGCAATGCGATCCACAGCATGAGGTTGCTTGTATCGCCGGTCGGGGTAGACTTCGGCAACTTAGCCGTTACGGTGTCGGCCTTGGCGATTTCCTTAGTGCCGTATTTGTCACTGTAATACTTATCACAGCCTTCGCAGTACCAATACTCGATATTGCCCTCGGCGTCCTCGGTGGCCGCCTTGGCGGGGATATGCTTGAGGGCGGTGTGATTCTTCGGGTCAAGCTCTCCGTAGGCTTTGCCGCAAACCTCGCAAACCGCCTTGTCCTTGCAAGTCGCCTTGCCGCCGGAGCAATCCTTTGTTTCAAGCCCGTTGCAGCCGTCCACCGTGCATTGACGGGTGTGCGTGCCGTCGCCGTTCGATACCCATTCACCATAGGTATGCCCGTTGTTGACCGTTACGGTCATCTCGGCGGTGTTGCCCGCCTTGTCGGTGACAACGATTCTCTGCTCGCCGTCTGCGGGAGCGAGGGTAAAGCTGTTGTTCTCGTCAAGCGTGACCGCCGTGCCGTTTACGGTGACGGTATCCACATACTTTTCGTCAACGGTGACCGTCTGCGCCGCACAATAGGTCTTGCCGTCCTCAATGCCGGAGATCACCGGCCGAACATTGTCAAGCGTTACGCGGTCGGAACGGAGGTATGTTATGTTCAGGCTCTCATCAACGAGCATTGCATAAACAATATATTCTCCGTTGGGGTCTATGCGGAACGGCTCCTCGTACGCACGGTACACAAGAGAGCCCAGCTCCGTCTCGGAGAGATCCCGATCGGTCACCAAATAGGAGATAAACACGGTTCCGCTGTTATCGGAGGCGTTTATCGTTACCTCTTGAGTATCCTTAAAGAACAGTCCGAATGTGAGCGTGTTTAAGAATTCCCGCCATTTATTTGTGCCTATGATAATTTCGCCCGTGGGCTTTTCAATGTCTTTCCATTTCGCTTTAAGCGTTATATTCTCGGCAGGCATGGTCGTGGGAATTTCCATATCCCAGCCGATAAAGGTGTAGCCCTCTCTTGTCGGGTCGGCAGGTGCGGTAATATGCGTTCCGTAGTCCTGCGTAATGGGAGCGATCTCGCTGCCGCCTGCGGTATCAAAAGTGATTGTGTACCGATCGATTTCCCACTGTGCCGTGACAGTCATATTCTCGGCAGGCATGGTTTCGGGAATTTCCCTATCCC
>ULSK01034182.1_pt1 | contig 10651 bp, 8 predicted proteins | sample 1956311 | NCBI WGS metagenome assembly ULSK01 (sample SAMEA4835706, study PRJEB28245) | human gut metagenome | biome: gut microbiome; material: fecal sample | place: Denmark | collected 2008 | reverse complement strand
AGCCGCAGCTGATCGGCCTTTTCATTGTAGTCCTGATTCTGTGCGCGATAGGTGAGAGGTGCCTTCACGCGCAGCGCACCGCCTGTGACCTTGAGCCACGTGAGCCGCGCGCCCTGCGCGTCGCGCGAGATCTTGAAGACCTTTGCGCCGAATTCCTTCGGATAGACCGGCTCGCGCGTGAAGCACGCGAGCGCGGTGAGAAAGTCCTCCACGCCGTCCAGCTTGAGCGCCGAACCGAAAAAGCAGGGGAAGACCTTGCGGCTTTTGACCATCTCAGCAATCAGAGCGTCGTCGATTTTTCCACGCTCCAAAAGCTGCTCGAGCGCCGCCTCGTCGCAGAGGGCGAGCGCTTCGTCGCGCGTTTCCTGCGATGCGGAGAAATCGACGCATTCCGCGCTCAGTGTCGCCGTGAGCTGGCGCAGAAGCGCGTCCTTGTCCGCGCCCGCCAAGTCCATCTTGTTGATGAAAAGAAACGTCGGCACCTCGTAGCGCGTGAGCAGGCGCCAGAGCGTTCGCGTGTGGCTCTGCACGCCGTCGCTGCCGCTGATGACGAGCACTGCGTAGTCGAGCACCGACAGCGTGCGCTCCATCTCGGCGGAGAAATCGACGTGGCCCGGCGTGTCAAGCAGCGTGAACTCCTTATCGCCCGCAAACAGCATTGCCTGCTTGGAAAAGATCGTGATGCCGCGCTCGCGCTCGAGCGCGTCGGTGTCGAGGAAGGCATCGCCGTGGTCGACGCGGCCGAGCTTCCGCAGTGCGCCGGAGGCGTATAAAAGCCCCTCGGACAGGGTCGTTTTTCCCGAGTCGACGTGGGCGAGAATGCCGAGCGTGACCTTCTGCATGGCGCACCTCCTTTGTGAAAATCTGATTTACGAAAAGTGCCGGAATACCAAAACGAGCGCATCGCGGAGCGATGCGCTCTGAAATTTGTGGAATGGTGCGGGCATGGGGACTTGAACCCCAACGCCTTGCGGCACGAGAACCTAAGGGGTATGTCACCTTAGTGAAAGATTTTCAGAGCCCTCCATATCGTAAGGGAAGGACATCTTTCCAACGCTTCAAAAGATGTTCGGTCGTGGCCGGCCGAACACCTGCTAAATCATAGCACACTCTGCCGGAAAAGTATAGCATGATTATAGCTTTGCGGGAGGAAATTTCTGCTGCCCCGGCATAAAGCAGAGGGGACAGGGACATTCACTTAGGGATTATTGAAGACAATGATAATTTGTCCTCAAGCGGTGTTAACCAGAAAGGCCACGCAACAAGCTACATAGTCTGCTGTAGGGGCTTTTCACTTTAGGTATCATCCTCACCGCTGTCCATCGGCGTGGCAAGCATAAGCCTACCTCCAAGCCGGAAGGTGCAGGAAAAAATCTCCAGCTCAATCAAGCCGTAATCAAATCTGAAATATTTTCATGCCACGCTTGCTTAAAATCCTGCAGTCATCTTCTTTGCATGTTATCAAAACGGAAGAGAATCATAGTCCTCCTCATCTTGATCGGGAAAACCGAGCAACTGCTTCGCTCTCAGCAACAACTGATCGTATGTAACGATATGAAGTTGGTGGTATGCGGCATTCAAAATGCGAAGGGCACGCATCTTATCTTCTCCCCAATCGTCAGAGCGTCCATAAACCAACATACATTGTGGTTTTACAGTCTTCGTTCCATCCACACGTTCCATAAATTCTACAGAATTGGATTGAAGTTCAATTCTGTAAAGATAATTTAAGCATTGGGAAATTGCTGCAGTCAACTGGGCAGTGGGATAATAATTCCCATGTGAATCCGGGCCCGCCCAAAATTGCAAATCTGGTCGTTTAATTTCTACAACATCCAGAAATCCGTCTATTGAACGCATTAGGTAGTCGGCAATGTCGTTGGTATCAATATCTCTCTCCGGCAAAATATTGAGGTATTCTGAGCCAAGCACCCATTTATTTTGAGAGAACCAATTCTGCCAAAACGATTCCGTTCCCTCTACATCAATCGCTTGTTCAAATTCTTGGACTGCATTATTCCGCTCTGCAGCGGTGATTGCCACGGTAAGGTTTTGCGTCAAAATACCAGATTCAATCAGCTTTGATACAACCTCATCATCCGAGATACCTAAATCACGCACTTTAGCAAATAGCTTGGCTGCATCCTTATCTGCCTCTATAAACTCAGTCAAACCGATATTCAGCGGGGTATAGTACTCTTGAATATATTCAATTAACATATCGATTTCTTCGGGCTTAAGAGTAACTGCTTTGTCTTCTTTAGTAATCCATTGATTTCCTGCTTTCTTCTGCCGAGCGATTTTAAGGGATACAATTTGTTTACCACTGGATTTGTGGTAGTTCCTAAAAAATATCGCTTTGCAAGTACTCCTGGGACCAGAGCTTAAAACACAGGGGCCAACATACTCCTGTCCATCTGTAGTTTTAATTACGTTTTTCCACTCTTTTGCCATAAAAACCTCTCGATAAGAAGTTAGAAATTGATCTCTATTCCAGTCAGCACAGCACCGAAATCGTATTGTGGTAACGCTCCGAAATAGTCTGTTTCCAAACCGACATCCAAAACATACATAAAATCCGCAAAATCATAAATCACAGGCTCGCCGTGATTATCCATGAGATTCTTCCGTATACTATCGGTTTTAGCGATGAGACAAGTGTATTGGTAGTCCTTGTCGATTGCGGAAGTATTTCCGTTAGGGTGTGCCTTTTGCAGATGCTGACCACTCGTCAATGCGATCAAATTCTCCAGATACTCTGCAATCTCCTGATAGCGGTATTTGGGGAAAATATGATGCATATGCGTAGCCTTTTCTCCAACAGAGAACCGATCCAGAATTTCGGATTTTCCATCATTGTATTTGTCATTGAATTGGCGCAAATACTTTATCGCTCTGGACACACGGTACTGATATTCATCATCGGTCTGGGCCACTGGAATAAAATCTCCTCGCGCGACATTTTTATCCTTGCCTGCTGCATCGTCACGCCAATTGGTCTGATTATAAATGATTTTGTCATATGTAATCATGGATGGAGATATTTTCCCTTTGGCTGTACCTTTTTTGTGATACTTACAAGCCAGAGGATTGAGTACCTTGGTAAAAATCCTGCTTGCCTCCACAGCGGTATTGATAGGGGTATACTTAATGCAGAAAGCGGCAAAGGTGTCCTTGAGGTTCTGAAAAGCATCATTTGTCTGCTCATCGAAGAATGTCTCAAAACTGTCCCACAACCCACTATCCTTCAGAGTTTTCTCAATGTAGAGACATAAAAAGTCAAACGCATTTCTCTCCCGAAGTGCGATATACTGCAGAATATCCATGTTGGCAACGCTAAACTGGATAGTATTTCGAACAACACCATCCTCGCACAGTACGCCTGCAGCAGCCAGCATTTTCATTGGTTGCCGGAAGAACTTGTTATACTCGTCCAGAGTAGTTCGGCGCAGAGGGTCTGGCTTGCAGAAAATATTTTGAACATTCGTAATAGCATATTCAGATTTCCAAATATCTGGGGACTGGAACGGTTGGCTGCCGCCATTCTGAATATAGTCCATAATGCAGTCAGCAACAAAACACACGGCATCAAAAGCACATTTCTGGTCAATCCAACGGCCATTACCGGAAACACGAACATCATAATTATGTTCGTCTAAAAACCTCGATACAAGATTATTATTCATCTCTTAACACCCCGTAATAAAACACGCTATTATTATCGACATTAATCGACTGAGTTGATAGATTTCGCGCAATTCCATAAAACCGTCTGTACTCCTCAGAAGAAAAGAAAGCCTTTTGCTTCGCTGTCAATCGAAAATCTTCCTTTGGAATAAGTACTGCCACAGAGCCATCGGGAATCGCATTTGCCAAATTGTCAATGACCCGCGGATTATAGGTCATGTTCGGAGTCAGATATACCCGCTCATTGTTTACAAACTGAGATGCCGACACAGTTTCAGCTATCTGCATCGGAAGGTATACATCGTAATCCGGTATATGTGTTATACCCAATCCATCGTCATCAATATTTCTGGCTTTTATGACCCACAGACAATTACCGTTCGATTTTGCAACGGTGTTTGCTTTGGTAATCTGTCTATCCCGAAACACAGTAAATACATCAAAGCGGAGTTTTTTTGCAACCTCATCAAATTGTTCATCGCGATAAATCACGAAGGAAGGGTACGCTGGATCAGTAAGATACTCCTGACTACGGGTATGCTGTACATTGTACTTCATACTATAAACAGTCGTGTCCTTTGGCTTTTGCCGAGGATAGATTATCATGCACATGGTTTCAATGGATACACCAGTGAAGCCATAACGTCCAAAATCAATAATGCTGTCAATCTTTACTGTCCGCAAATAATCTCGTGTTTGGGCGTATTCTTCGGACGCAAGGATATTCTTATTCAAAACTAAAGAAACACAGTCGCTACAACGAATACACTTTTCCAAAAATATCGCTGCCAAGTTATTCGTTTTTTGATTGGCATTTGCTTTAAGCGCTTCTGCAATGACAGAGGATTTCTTCTTCAGTTTGGAAAAAGGCGGGTTTCCAACAGCCAAGTCGTATCTGCACTCTGGCTGCCAGGTGACAAAGTCATGGCAAATCTGATTGATAGTGAAATTGGAAGGTGCTCCAATCCGATTCAGCAGGAGAGAAAATGCCTCCAGACTTGCTGGGTCAATATCGACCACATCAAGGATAACATGAGGGACATTTTCATATTGTTTGAATAGAAAGGGGATAAAACTTCCTGCTCCTACAGATGGTTCCAAGATACGAATCTCGTCCTTGTTGAACACGGGGAGTCGCCCCATGATTTCATTTACGATAAACTTATTCGTATAAAATGCGGCGTTTTTTTCCCTTTGTGCATTGCAGAGTTCCGTAACTCTCATCAAAGAAGCAATATCCAAATTGAGTGGATTATCTCGCAAAAAAACAATCAGATTGTTTCTTCTTGCAAGGTCATGGTCTGCAATGATGCGGTTAATTTCAGATGCATCGCTCCGCTTCGGCTGCATTGATACTTTAATACTGGCGGCAATCTGGCGCATAATTTCTGTTGGTACAGCCTCGCCTAAACACTGGCGAATATTCACTTCATGCGCTTTATATATGCTTCTCTTCTCAGCGTCGTTCATTGCATTGAGTTCATCAAGCGAATAGTCTACCCACCTAAAAGAGCGTGGTATGGTCATCATATCCATAAGCTCCCTAATGCTGAACACACGATCTTGCTCGGGATGGATGGTATTTTGGGCCGCAAGCTGATCGTTACGAGTGTGGACACATTGAACGAATCTGTCCCAAGGCTGACGGGTATATTTGTCTCTATTCTTACGAGTGTTTTCGACCCGTTTACCATCAATAATACGATGTGGCCGTTTAGAAGGGTCAACATTATCAAACGCAGATTCACCCTCTTTCAAATCATGAATCCACGGGCGCATAGCAGGAGTGTATGTTCTGAAAGCGTGATAAAAGTCACTTTGACTGATTTCGCCCCACTCCAGTCTGGGGTAGTCGTAAATAACCTCCCTCAATGTTTTTTCAGGTCTATAGCAGGGGTATAAGTCGAACGGCGTGATGTTGTTTCTATACTTTTTGCTGACACCAATCATTAGAGTTCTTGTTCTGGAAGAATTAGAACCATAGTTCATAAAATTAAGAATCCTTCCAGAAATGATGTATTCGGAACCCAGTGCGCTTCTGATGTACTCTCCGATAGGCATGACTTGCTCATCCGGTGTGATACATAATGTCTTTTGAAACGCCATCACATTCTCAAAAATAAAGAAGCGAGGCTTTATCCGGTCAATAATCTCTACAGATTCAACTACCAAGCTATTTCGGTTAATTTCCTGATCATTTTTTTTGTGATTGATGACACTAATGCCTTGGCACGGAGGGGTAGCAATAATTACATCGATGCCATCGTTACCAAGTTTTTCCCATTTGCTGATTTCATCATATATCTTCTGCTTAATTGTTGGCTGCGTAATATCGCCTGGGATGTAGCCTGAGTCCAGCTTGCATTTTTTATTTACACGCTGCACATCCATGCGTCTCGGCAAAAGTTCGTTGGTTGCAACACATTCAAACCCTTCCATGTGGAATCCGTAGCAACCCACTCCTGCCGAACTGAATAAGGAAATGTATGTCATGGTTTTATCCTTTAACAATGTGTTACACCTCCCCCTTATCATCGTTCATGCACTTATGTTCCATGATATCTCCAAAGTCACAGTGAAGGACATCGCATATCCTGCCAAGAATCGCTAAATTTACTGCCTCATCTCGACGCATCTTAGTCATGGTATTGGGCGCGATTCCGGCTTCTTTCCGTAATTCTGATTGGCTCATTTTTTTGTCAATCAGAAGTTTCCATAGACGATTATATGAAATGGACATACTGTGCCTCCTGTAAAAGTCATATGTTAGTATTATAGCGCCAGACCGTTAATATTTCAAGATAAAATCGCAAAAATGTGCGATTGTAAAACAGATTTCATGCATCACTTGCCTCTGTGTCAGTAACGACATAGGGACTTTTTGTTTTGCTATGTCAAAATACCATCTGTCGTGGCAAAGAAGTAAAATATATTTTTCAGAAGTGTTCGGTCAATGCCTTCATTCCTGTCCAGATGGGTCTGTGAAAAGAGAATTTCAAAAAACATGATGTTTGCGATTCCAACGGTGCAACTGAATAGTGCAGGGGGCTCCCGTGCGAAAAATTTCGGAATTGTCTGCAAATTTTTAATAGGGGGTACATCGAAGTGGTCGCACATACAAGTATCTCCTCTCATAGTATAGCATCGGTTTCGATGCTTGCATAGATGCTACCATAAGAGGGTGTACAAAAGTCTGTATTGCTGTTCTGACTATACAGAGATGTTATTTATATCTGAGGCGGCTTCGCTCAGCACGCCATAGACCTCTGCCAAAGCACGGACATACTGCAGAAAATTGCGCCGCAGCTCACTGTCCTCCTCCGACGGCAGGACCGGCCTCCGCATCATACGATGAACAGCCCTCCATACCTGAAGCCTGCTGCCGGGATAGGCTTCTCTCAGCTTCTCGACCGCGCGGCTCTTCGCCTTCTCCACGGCGGACTCCTTCATCATGTGATACATCCCAATCTCTTTCAAGGACGCCTCCGAGTATCCGAACACGCCGCAGGTTTTGCCGAGAATGTCCCTGTCCTTCTTCGGCAGGGTGTCGAACAGCTCCCGGAGGAGCTCAATGCAGACCTTGCGGTACACGGCTTGCTCCGCCGAAACGGAGAGCATCCCCGACATCAGCCGCTCATAGGGATCGCCGTCATAGCCCTCCGGGACAAGGTCATGCACACCGAGGAAATGGGTGTTGTAGCGAACATATCGGCTGACACGAGCCTCGGAGATGCCCAACTCCTCCGCAATTTCGCCGGTATCCTTCCATGCAACATGATACAGCCTCTGTGCCTGCCGGACGGCAGCCATCTCGTCCTTGCTCAACGCCATACAGCCAATATTCTGCTCCAGCCAGCGGGTCATGCGCCCCCTCAAATGCGGGTAGAGGTAGGTGGTGAGCGCGGCGCGGCTCTCGTCATATTCTCTGCTCTGAATCCGTGTCAGAAGCTCCACGGCGCCCTCGCCGCAGAGATCGTCCAGAATCGTTTTAGTATACGCGGAACACTGATTCGGATGATGCTGCTCCATTATCAGGCAGTTGAACTCCGCCGCAGCTTCCTTGGCGATGCCGCGGATCAGACCAATATTTTTATGATACAGCTTTTCCAGCGCAGCATCATCGCCGTCATAATATTGGCGAACCAGTTGCTCGTTGGTCATGATTGCTCACCCGCCTTTTCCTTCGGCGGACGGCCCCTCGGATTGACCGTTCTGGTGATCCCACAGTGCTGGTAAACGCGCTCAGAGGAAATACGCTGCTCGAAAGCCTCTACGGAGATATTCGCGTCACGTAGAGCGTCATAGAGCAGATCCCGCACATAGTCCTTGGCTTTTCTTGTGTCCTCCTGTGAGATCGCACCCCGCTGCATATCCTTTGTGATGCGGGCAAAGGCGGTCACCTTGACTTTGACCTTGGGAATGTCCTTCGCCAGCTCCTTCTGCACCTCCACCGTGCCGAACTGCCGGCAGGTGTAGCCGGGCGCATGGGGACAGGCCCCTTCGCAGTACAAAGCATGGACACCGCTCTTGAGCAGAAAATACCGTCCGCAGATGATGCAGCGGCGGATGTTGTGCCCACTGTTCAGCGCCAGCATATAATCGGCTTTCATCAGCGCCTGTAAGCTATCTGTCACATGCTCCTGACAGATAGCAACAGAGCCGTCCGGCAGCGGCCGCGGCACATAGGAAAGCTCGTAGGCATCGTGGGTCGTATAGCAGTCACCGTTGTTGCGGATGGGGTTGACGATGAGCTTTTCCGCAATGCGTTCATCATTGTAGAAGCCGTAGAGTGCTGCGGCATAGTCCTCTGGGCTGTTATGCTTCAGCTTGGACAGACTAAAGCTGATGAAATTCCGAATAGTACCGTTGAAAGCGCGAATGTCGTGAAGATATGTTTCATAACGGCGGACGTACTTTTTGTAATCACGCCATGCGTCCTTGGTAGGACCGATGGCACGAAGCATTTCGTAATAAAAGGCATCGCCTTTTTCTAAAGCGGCTTCGCTCGGATGGAACAGGTCAAGCGGAACATCCTTGACCGTTTCACTGCGCGCGGAGATTTCATTCGCCACGCGCTCAAGTCGTTCCCGTTGTATCTCCGCTGGCAGATCATGCTCCTCTTTCGGAAACAAATCGAACTGCCCTGTGATCTCCCGTATGACAGAGAAGAAAGCGTCCTCGCTCTCGTCCAGCAGCAGGCGGAACACAGCGTAGCGGCGCAGCACTCCGCATAGCGCCGCCAGCTCCTCGTTCAGCTTCCACCAAAGCTCTATGCTCCCGCTCTGCTCATATTCTTCCGCAAGGCCGGTGACCTGCTTCATGCGTTTGCTCATGGGTCGATATTCGTCCGGCGACAGATTCAGCAGATCGGCGGTCAGCATACCGGCAGTGAACTGCTGGCCGTTCAGCTCCAAGGTGCTGCCATAGGTGTAGAAAATGATGCTGCCCTCCATGCGTACCCCTCCCGCTAAAATCTGTCCTACATGAATTTTAATCTGTCCATACTTTTTCTCAGCATAGCATAAATTCCTCCACAATACAAGCAGAGGGAAGAAACCACGCGCCGTCCCGTGGTAACGCCCCTCTGCTTTTTTCGCTCTCATCGTTCCGATGGGAGCAATATTTTTTAAGGAGGAAATGAAATTGAAAAAAGAAAACCGATTGCTGACCATCGACGGTGAAACGCTGATGAGTCAGCCGCTCACACCGCTGAACTTTGTGGTAGACACGCTGCTGTCCCAAGGACTGCACATCCTTGCTGGCTCACCCAAGGTGGGTAAGTCTTGGCTGGCGCTGTGGCTCTCCGTCATGGTGGCAAAGGGCGAACCCATCTGGGGGATGCCCGTCAAACAGGGCACCACACTCTACCTCTGTCTGGAAGACTCTACCCTCCGCATCCAGAACCGGCTGTTCGAGATCACGGAGGATGCTCCCGCCAATGTCCACTTCTCTACCGGCAGTGATATTCTCGGCAAAGGTCTGGAGGAGCAGCTCTGTTCCTTTCTCGCTGAGCATCCCGACACGGTGCTGGTCATCATCGACACGCTGCAGATGATCCGCAGCACCAGCTACGACAACACCTACGCCAACGACTACCGTGACCTCTCTGCTCTGAAACGGATCGCAGATGCTCACGGTATCGCCATCCTACTGATCCACCATCTGCGCAAAGAAACTGCTGACGATGTGTTCAGCCGCATCTCCGGTACCACTGCGATCAGCGGTGCGGTGGATTCCAGCTTCACACTGGTGGAGGAACGGCGCGGCAGCGGCAAGGCGAAACTTTCCTGTATCGGGCGTGACATTGAGTACCGGGAGTTGTCGCTGGAGCGCAACGGTGAAAATGTGTGGGAGATGATAGCAGACAGCAGAACACAGCCGGAGCTGCTGGGCGACCGCATCGTCTATCTGGTCTCTGAACTGATGCGCAATCGTGCAGAATTCATCGGCACTCCCACGGAGTTGTCCGCGCAGATCGACCCTGCGGGCAGCGAGGGCATCACGCCGAAAAAGGTATCCCGTCTGATCCTGCAAAGCGTTGCCGCACTAAGCAAAATCGGTATTTCCGCCGTGGTGCGCCGCAGCAACGGCAAGCGGCTCATCGAACTGCGCCGTGCCGAAAGTGACGATGCACAGGGTACCCAAGCTGTTGACCCTATCGACCCTGCCGATGTCTCAGGCTGTGAAAACGCCCCGTGTTTCGGCGTGTGAGCCACTGTGTGCGCGGTTCAGGGCTGGGGTGGTGTGTGTACCCGACGAGGGGAGATTCAGCCCGCACAGAGCGAATTCTGGGGCGGCATAAAAACGGCGAATACGCCGCCGTGACCCGCGGGCGTCCAGCGTTTCAACGGCATGAAGCGCACGCCGAGGGTAGTGATACCACCCCCCACATAGAAGCGCCAAAAAAATGCAAAACGGGAGTTTTTATCATCTCCCCCCAACAGGGCTCCCGCCGAAACCCAGC
>ULSK01015335.1_pt1 | contig 10737 bp, 10 predicted proteins | sample 1956311 | NCBI WGS metagenome assembly ULSK01 (sample SAMEA4835706, study PRJEB28245) | human gut metagenome | biome: gut microbiome; material: fecal sample | place: Denmark | collected 2008 | reverse complement strand
ACAACGCTCTTCCGGGAGCGTAATTTTGCTTGCGAAAGGAGGAAACAAGCCCTCGGGTAAGCAGACTTCCACCAAATCTAAAAGCATAACCACATTAAAAACGAAGCATTATGAAGACCAAGAATTACATCAGTCTGGCAGCGCTGGCACTTGTTGCCGCCATCACGGGGCGAGCATCGTCAATGTCTTTTACGCCGAACCTTGAAGAGCCGTCGTGGACGGTGGTCGGCCCGGTTTTGCTGGAAAACAGTGAAGGCTCCCTGATACGGGCCACGTTCGAAGTATTGTATGTCGATGCATGCGCGTATTACCGCATACGCCACGACGGCCGGTGTCATCTCGTATCAAAATGCATATCCAAGAGTATGGCAACCGAAACGTTTGTATGCCACATGCCCCAAGGCGACTACTACTTCCACCTAAACGGCAAGTAACAACGGCATTTTGTTCGTAATTGCCGTACTTTTACTCACAAATAGAATGAAGAATATTGTAAATGACGCAGCAATGCGCTAATTTTGTAATTACATTAGATTAAAGGCTATGACATACAGAAAAAAGGGGTCGGAATGCACCTGCCCGGCATGCGGTACACCGCTTGCGAGCGAAGATGAAAAATGCCCGAGATGCAACAAGATTGGGGAGTCGGCCGATGCGACATGCGCAGATCCTGACGCGGAAGATGCCGCAGAATCAGCCTCGGCAGAAGATATAGCCGCTGCACAGAACGCTGCAATTGCCCGATCACATGTCGCATTGATAGTGAACGGAAAGTCGATGAATGGAACGCTGTTCCATGGCGTGATGATTGGAGTCTTGGCACTTCTATGCATATCGACATTCCGGTATGGCTATGACTTCTTGATGTTTTTTGGCAAGATACCACGATTCGGAACAATATACACCATCTATAACGGCGTTATGGCTTTCTTCAGCGCATATACGTTGTTCGCGGTGTGTAAAGCAAAGCCTAACGGGGTGTACTTGTTGATATATTATGCCTTGCTTTGCCTATTCTTGACTATCGGGTATTTGTATGTATACGGCAAAATCGGTGATGTGGGAAAGATATACCTATGTGCATTTGGTATTACAGCGGTTCTGGTTTTCCTTGTCTACGTGGTATTCTCGTTGCAAATATGGCGCATATTCCCATTAGGAAGCCGCCGCAGCCATTATTACGATACAATACTGTTCTTGGCAATCTGTGTCGTGCAAGTCGTATACTTCAACCATTATCTATACGCCTACACCTTTTCGAGCTTCATCCGCAGCCTTGCCGGCCATGGCATAGCACTATGAGACGGCGCTATGGCGCAATAAGGATTGACAACAATTACAATAAACAACACAATAAAGATATGGATAAAGATAAACAAATAATCTGTCCGGTATGTGGGACAGCCATCCCTTCAGACGCGAAAATATGTCCGCATTGCAAAGAGACCCTGTGGTCTGACGAAGTCCCCGAAGAATTTGGCGGAGGCAGTGCGACTGAAACATCGGACGGCACACCGCCACCGATGTTAGGAGAAATCTACAACCGAGACTTCCGTCCCGACCCGGACATGGAGCCGGAAGCCGAAACCGAGCGGCTCCTCAAAATTCGCGGATGGCTTTTCCTCTTTGTCCTTATGATGTGGTTGTCGATAGTAAGGGCTATCGTGTCCATGCTGACCGAGTCGCTTCCCACGCCGTTTTTACTCAGCAACATAGCCAAGGTCGGCTTGGCGATTTATGCATTAGTGTGCATCAGCCGCGTCGGAAGCAATGTGGTATTTCTGTGCAGATCATTGCTACTCATCACGTTGGTAGAGACCACGTGTATGATGTTTGGAAGTATCCAACTTTTCAAATATTCTCCTGCTGTAATCTTCTTTGTTGTGAAAATCGTCGTGAGCATCTTATGGCTCGGCTATTTCAACAGCAGTGCGCAAGTTGAGCGCCTTTTCCCGACAGAGGAACGAAGCCATTCGACGGTGGACGTTGTCATTGTTGCCATTACGGCCATATTGGCACTCGTAGCGTCATATACAATTCTAAGTGAGTTGCAGCATGTGCTGATATAGCCATAAGGCGCAACAATAGTTTACCCGGATACGGACGCAGGCGCGAACATTGGCACGCCTGCGTCCGCGTGTTCCCGGCACCACTATCGGCAGTTTTGTCCGGTGGTGTTGTGTAAACGGCAAAAAAGGATTATTTTTGTAACCTCAAAAACAAGGTCGCCGGCCGGTATGGCCGCCATACCCGCAACTGCATAGACAATTAATACACCCAATACTATCGGCTTTATGAAAACAGAGATAGCTCAACGGCTCACAGTCCTTCGCGGACTTATGGCCAAGGCCGGCGTCAATGCCGCCATTATCAATAAGACAGACCCCCACCAGAGCGAATATATAGGCGCCCACTGGGCTTTTTTGCGTCGCATCAGCGGCTTTACAGGCAGTGCCGCCACCATGGTAGTCACTGCGGATAAGGCATTGCTGTGGACCGATTCGCGATACTTTATACAGGCGGCGCAGCAGCTTGACGGCACCGAAATCCTGCTAATGAAGGAGGGCCTTCCCGAAACTCCGGACATCCTGACGTGGCTGACGCACAACCTGCATCAAGGCAACACTGTAGGCGTGGACGGAATGTTGTTCAGCCGTACCGAGGCCGACAGCCTGGCTGCAACCCTCGGCGCTCGCGGCATCGAACTCAAGACAGACTTCGACCCTATAGCCGACACGTGGCCCGATCGTCCCGCGCTGCCCCAGGACAAGGTCTTCGTACACGACATCCGGTATGCCGGTCAGAGTGCTGCCGACAAAATTGCCGCTTTACTGACTGCGGCTGCCGACCTCGGCGCAGACGCTATATTCACCAGCGCTCTTGACGAAATTGTATGGACGCTGAACATTCGTGCACACGATGTGCCGTACACTACCGTGGTCACGTCTTTCTTGTATCTGTCGCCCAAGGGCAATACCTTGTTCGTAGACGAGAATAAATTGGATGAGGCCGTTCGTGCCCACCTCGCCGAGGCCGGGGTTGCCGTGGCCGGATACGGAGATGTACTGCCCTTCATTGCGGCATTACCGGCAGATATTCGTGTACTTGCACAGCCGGACAAGAATGCCGTAGCAGTCACTAATGCCCTTGGCAAGCGTGCCATATTGGCTACTTCGCCGGCCGGAATGCTCAAAGCCGTGAAGAACAAAGTGCAATTGGCCGGAGTGCGTGCCGCTATGGAGCGCGATGGCGTAGCACTTGTGTCGGCCCTTATGGAAATCGAAAGACATATAGACAATGATATGCCCTTGACCGAATTGGACGTTGTACGTATCTTCCGCCAAGCACGTCAGGCTCAGGCGTTGTTTTTTGACGAAAGCTTCGGTACCATTGCCGGCTTCGGTGCGCATGGAGCCATCGTCCACTACGACCCCACCGAGGAGTCCAATGCGGAGATACATCGCGGCAGTCTGCTGCTGATAGACAGCGGCGCTCAGTATCTTGACGGCACCACGGACATCACGCGCACAATCGCCATAGGCGAGAGCACAGCCGAACAGCGCCACGACTTCACCCTGGTGATGAAAGGCCATATCGCTTTGGCTACCGCCGTATTCCCGCAAGGAACTGTCGGCATGCAACTTGATATACTCGCACGCCAATTCTTGTGGAAGCAGGGCTTGACCTATCTGCACGGCACCGGACACGGCGTGGGCCACTTCCTCAACGTGCACGAAGGGCCGCAGAGCATTCGCCTCAATTACGTGCCGGCGCCGATGACCCCGGGTATGATTACATCCAATGAGCCCGGACTTTACCGCGAGAATGTCCATGGCATACGTTGCGAAAACCTTGTGCTAACCACCGAGGCCATGACCACCGAGTTCGGCAAGTTCTACCGCTTCGAGACGCTGACGCTATGTCCCTTCGACCTATCGCTGTTTGATGTGGACATGATGACAGATGCCGAGATCGAATGGGTCAACGACTACCACCGTATGGTGTGCTCGCGCCTTACTCCGATGCTGAACAGCGCTCAGCGCACTTGGCTCGAAAAGAAAACCCGGCCACTGACGCGCAACTAACCCCTTAGAAGTAAAAATCAGAACAACATATACAAATGGCATTAATCATTCCACTGCGCGGACACACTCCGGTGATAGGCGCAGACACTTTTCTGGCCGAAAACGCCACCATTATAGGAGATGTCACCATGGGCGAAAAATGCAGCGTATGGTTTGGCACCGTCCTGCGCGGCGATGTCAATACCATCACCATCGGCGACCGCGTCAATATTCAGGATGGCAGCGTACTGCACACGCTTTTCCGCAAATCCACCATCACCATCGGCAACGATGTTTCCATCGGCCATAACGTCACTATACACGGGGCGGACATACACGACCTCGCCTTGGTAGGCATGGGCGCCGTGGTCATGGACAACGCCGTGGTGGGCGAGGGCGCTATCGTTGCCGCCGGCGCCGTAGTCCTGTCCAATACCACGATAGGTCCTTACGAACTGTGGGCCGGCGCTCCGGCCAAGTATATCAAAAAGGTTGACCCCGAACAAAGCCGCGAAATCAACCAAAAAATCGCGCACAACTACCTGCTGTACTCCCGCTGGTACACCCATCCCGACGAGCCCAACCCTCTGGACGACTGAAAAATCGCAAGATATAAATAAAAAGGAGGCTTCGGCCTCCTTTTTTATTTATACACCGTTTTTTGGTGTATAGGTCAAAACGGATGCTATAAACGCTGTAACTACATTGGGCTACAGGATATTATCATGGTTCAAAAAAAATTGAAACATCACTTGGCGAAACCGCTTTGACCCTATGGGCCTGAATGTTCTCTTCGTGTTCTCTTCGTGGTATTCAAAAACTTCAAAAACCTGGCAAAATATTTGGCAGGAACGAAAACTATGTTTAACTTTGTGGCGCAAACCGCATCGCAGAAGCCCGGTCAGGGCTAAGCGGGTGGGTCGACAGACATAATTAGAAAGCGTTTATCCGCGCTGATTCTTGATGTTTCGGAATTCTCGCAAAATTCATTTAGATGTCAAGGATTGAGCAATGGTAGATGCCCGTGGATATGTGATTTTCTTGCTTTCGGCAATGTATTTCGAGAGAAATATGGCCGGACGCTATGATTGCATATACGAGCGTGGGCTTCTGCGTTGCCGTCCGACATAGATAGGGCAATGCGAGAAGCCTCTGATAGTAGGATGGCAACAGATACAGATTCCTACGCTTTTTTTTATTATCAATCGCCAACGAGAGGATGACCGCGGCGCCTTCAGACTTCAATGAAAAACGTCAAATTTAAGCCATGGGTCGGTAAAGACTACCATGATGGAAACGAGTTCGGTAAAAAGATTCTCGTCGTAGGCGAAAGCCACTATTGCGAGGATTGTGAAGATGTCAACGAATCAGATTGCCCGGATTTTACGCAAAATCTCATCCAAAAGTTAGTGGATGGTAAAACCGCAAGCTGGACAGGAACGTTCCGAAAATTTGAGCGTTCGCTCGTCGGTCACGAAACTACGCCGGAAGAATCGGCAAGAATCTGGAATTCGCTCGCGTTCTACAATTACCTGCAAACAGCCGTGGACGGACCGCGTAAAGCCGGCACCCCGGAGAATTATGACAAATCGGAAGATGCGTTCTATGAGGTTCTTAACACACTTCAGCCGGATGCCATAATCGTATGGGGCGTGACCCGTATGTGGGACAATATGCCTTCGCGTGGTTGGAAAAAGGGCGATGAAATCAAGGTAGACGGATATCCCTTGAAGCAAGGCTCATATACTCTTGACAACGGACATGTAATCAAGGCTATATGGATAAACCATCCTTCATCGGGCTATTCATGGGATTGGTGGAACAAAGCAATCAAGGAAATCCTATGATGTAAAGAAGCCTCTCAAGAGGGTCTCTCATACTTGGTCGAGTAGCCGGGTAATCAGCATGGCTTTAAATGTCGTAAAATGGCATCAAAGCTGTTGACGACCAGCTACCGGCCAATTCTTTGTGCTTAAATATATTGATAAACAGTTATTTGTTTAACTGGTTAAACGATTCGACTTCTTAGGGTCATTAACTAACTCAAAAAGTTATCGAAGTATTTTATGACACTACTCACACCCCTCAAAAATGATAAATCGGCACATACCGAACCATCGGTGATGCGACATCCGGCTTCCCGACACAAATCCTCGTCTCCCATCACCGTTCCATTCAAGCGCACAATCATCCGCCCGGCGCTCCTACTCATCCTATTGATCTTTTCCGCTTCCCATGTCCTTGCAGATAAATTCGTCTGTACAGTTGGTGGAATAAGCTATTCTGTTAATACTACCAATAAAACAGCGAGTGTGGTAAGTAACTATTATGGCGCTTATAGTGGCAATATTATTATACCCGAAACTATAATATACGACAATACAACGTATTCCGTCACTTCTATCGGCGAAGACGCCTTCTACAAATCCGGGATCACTTCCGTGACTATCCCCAACTCCGTCACCTCAATCAGCGAGAATGCTTTCTTAGATTGCCATCAGTTGGAATTCGTGACTATCGGCAATTCAGTCACTACTATCGGCGAATACGCTTTCCGTTACTGCTACAGGCTGACAGAATTGGTCTCTCTGGCCGTTGATCCGCCGATATGTGGCATTGGCCGATATAGCTCTGCATTTGGAGATGGCGTTAATAGAAAGACTTGCCGGTTGTTTGTCCCCAAGGAATCAATCAATAAGTACAAGGCCGCCAAGGATTGGAAGGAATTTAAGTATATATCCGAGTGTAGCAGCGTGGACGATGTGAGCGTGGACACGCTTGACGCGGTCTACGAGGTGTACAACCTGCAGGGCGTGCGTGTTGGCAGCGGTATGCGCGAAGCGGAAATCACTGCCGATGCGTTGCCTCATGGTGTCTACATCCTTGTGTCGCCGCAAGGGCGCAAGAAGCTGAGAATATAAAATACTGAAGCACAAAGCCTAAGACGCAAAATAAATGTTCTTAAAAGACTATGCCGAAATGCCAAGCGACAGTATCACTTATACCATCTCGGTGTTCGGTATGGCCATAGGGCAGACATTCGACCAATACTAACCAAAATCAAAAACCTAATATGAAACGAACATTATTTATCTTGACAGCCCTATTCGGGTTACTCTTTTCCTCCTTCTCCGCCCTCGCATACGACTGCAAAGTTGATGGAATATACTACAACCTTAATAAGACCGATAAAACAGCAAGTGTGACAAAAGGCATATATAGAGGCATTTATAGTGGTAATATTATCATACCCGAAACAATAACATACAGCAATACAACGTATTCCGTCACTTCTATCGGCGACCGCGCCTTTGACCAATGCTCCGGGCTGACATCCGTGACCATCGGCAACTCAGTCAAATCCATCGGCGAAAGCGCCTTCGCCTACTGCTCCGGGCTGACATCCGTGACCATCGGCAACTCCGTCACTTCCATCGGCGACCGCGCCTTTGACCAATGCTCCGGGCTGACATCCGTGACCATCCCCAACTCCGTCACCACCATCGGAGAAGAAGTCTTCGGTAATTGCTCCAGACTCAATTCCGTAATAGTTGACAAGAATAATGGTACATATGATTCACGCGACAATTGTAATGCAATCATAAAAACATCCACGAACAAATTAATCGTTGGTTGTAAGAATACCACCATCCCCAATTCTGTCACTTCCATCGGCGACCGAGCCTTCTACGGCTGCTCGGAACTTACTTCTGTGACCATCCCCAATTCCGTCACTTCCATCGGCGAATCCGCCTTCTACGGCTGCTCGGGTCTGACTTCAGCGATCATTGGCAATTCGGTCAAATCCATCGGCGAATCCGCCTTCGACAGCTGCTCCGGGCTGACTTCAGTGACCATCGGCAATTCGGTCAAATCCATCGGCGAAGGCGCCTTCAGATACTGCTCCGGACTAACCTCCGTAACCATCCCCAACTCCGTTACCTTTATCGGCGAAGATGCCTTCTCCGACTGCTCCGGCCTAACTTCCGTGACCATCGGCAATTCTGTCACCTCTATCGGCCAAGAAGCCTTCTGCGGCTGCTCCGGCTTAACTTCCGTGACCATCCCCAACGCTGTCATTTCAATTGGCTATGGAGCCTTCTCCGACTGCTCCGGCTTAACTTCCGTGACCATCGGCAACTCAGTCACCTCTATCGGCGAGATTGCCTTCTACGGCTGCTCCGGACTGACAAAGCTGGTATCTCTGGCCATTGAGCCGCCTGTGTGTGGTTATCAGGTATTTGAAGGTGTTGATAAAACAGCTTGCCGGTTGCTTGTCCCGGAAGAATCTATCAATAAATACAAAACAGCTGACAAATGGGAGGAATTTTTGTATATATCATATAACGGCGTTGACGATGTTAGCGTGGACACGCAGGACGCGGTCTACGAGGTGTATAATCTGCAGGGCGTGCGGGTCGGCAGCGGTATGCGCGAGGCGGAAATCAACGTCGGTATGCTGCCACACGGTGTCTACATCCTTGTGTCGCCGCAGGGTCGTAAGAAGCTGAAAATCTAAACTGATTCGCTTATTGACGCGAGTTCGAGATAAGAAATTGGTAGAAAAAGGCACAAGACAAGAATCTATGCACCGGATTTTTGTCTTGTGCCGAAAATTGCCGAAATCGGGCCTCTGAACGGCGGCAAAATGCGGCTGAAAACGGGCGCAGAAAAATTCGAGTTAAAATATTTTGGTGTAACGGATTAAAATGCGTACCTTTGCAGGCCGATTATGTCCAAAAAGCATCAATTGGGCGCAGTCCGGCGGCACTTTTGGCCGAGTGCCGACGATGGCTGTGACCGTATTAACTAATTGTTAAACAAAATCTTAAAAGTGGATACTTTAAGCTACAAAACATCTATGCCCAACGCCCAAAGCGTCGAGCGCAAGTGGGTAGTGATTGACGCCACCGATCAGGTACTTGGTCGCCTCTGCTCCCAAGTTGCCAAGATTCTGCGCGGCAAAAACAAGCCCAGCTACTCGCCCCACGTAGAGTGCGGCGACTATGTAATCATTATCAACGCCGACAAGGTTGTCCTGACCGGCAAGAAGATGACAGACCGCATCTATCTCAACTACACCGGTTATCCCGGCGGTCAGCGTGAGGCTACACCCGAGGTCTTGATGAAAAAGTCTTACAACAAGCACATCAAGCCCGGCAAACACCCCCTGTTCCTGCGCGTACTCAAAGGCATGCTGCCCAAGAATCGCATGGGTCGTGCCCTGCTTGCCAACGTCCATGTCTACAACGGACCGAAGCATGACCACGAGGCTCAAAACCCCGTACTTATCGACATCAACAAAATGAAATAACGACGCATGGAAACAGTTAATGCATTAGGCCGCCGTAAGGCCGCCGTCGCCCGCGTGATACTCAAAGAAGGCACCGGCGTCATCACAATCAACAAACGTTCCTTAGAGACATACTTCCCCTCGTCCATTCTGCAGTATATCGTTAAGCAACCCCTGATGGTGCTCGATGTACTCGCCAACTATGACATCCACGTCAACCTCGATGGCGGTGGCTACAAAGGACAGGCCGAAGCTCTGCGCCTGGGCATCGCCCGCGCTCTCGTAAAGGTTAACCCCGAAGACAAAGCACTGCTGCGTAAGCATGGCTTCGTGACTCGCGACCCCCGCGCTGTCGAGCGTAAGAAACCCGGTCGCCCCAAAGCACGCAAGCGCTTCCAGTTCAGCAAGCGTTAATGTCCTCCGGCGGTATGGCCGCGGGTACCACACGATGCCTGCAAGCCGCTTAGCCGCCTGACCCTATAGCCCCGACGCCACAGACGGCGTCAATGCCCGACGTCGGAGCCCCGTGTTTAGTATCTAAACCCCGGAGATGGACACGTTCCCTACCCCAGGGTTGTAATTACCAAAAAGAACGTAAACAAACACCTACCATCAAATCATGGCAACCCCAACATTTGAACAACTCCTCGAAGCAGGATGCCACTTCGGTCACCTCAAAAGAAAATGGAATCCTGCTATGGCTCCCTATATATTCATGGAGCGTAACGGTATCCACATCATCGACCTTGTAAAGACCGCAGCCAAGATCGAAGAAGCTGCTGCAGCACTCAAGAGCATAGCCAAATCCGGCAAGAAAGTGCTGTTCGTAGCCACAAAAAAACAGGCCAAACAAGTAGTGGCCGATAAAGCCACCGCAATAGGCATGCCCTACGTCATCGAACGCTGGCCCGGCGGCATGCTCACCAACTTCCCCACCATCCGCAAAGCCGTCAAGAAGATGGCTTCCATCGACAAGATGAGCAAGGATGGCACTTTTGACAACCTCTCCAAGCGTGAGAAACTGCAGATTACACGTCAGCGCGCCAAGCTCGAGAAAAACCTCGGCAGCATCGCCGACCTCAACCGTCTGCCCTCCGCACTCTTTGTAGTAGACGTACTCAAGGAGCACATCGCCGTAGCCGAAGCCAACCGTCTCGGTATCCCCGTGTTCGCTATGGTCGACACCAACTCCGATCCCACGAACATCGACTTCGTAATCCCCGCCAACGATGATGCTTCCAAGAGCATCGAAGTGGTTCTCGACGCAGTATGCGCTGCCATGGCCGAAGGTCTGGAAGAGCGTAAAGCCGAGAAGGTAGATACCGAAGCCGCCGGCGAAGGTGCCGAAGAAGGCGCAGCTCCCAAACGCGAACGTCGCCG
>ULSK01009763.1_pt1 | contig 10739 bp, 8 predicted proteins | sample 1956311 | NCBI WGS metagenome assembly ULSK01 (sample SAMEA4835706, study PRJEB28245) | human gut metagenome | biome: gut microbiome; material: fecal sample | place: Denmark | collected 2008 | reverse complement strand
TTCCCGAAGGACACGATGCTCTATCGCATCATGACCACCAAACCCGAAGAAACTTTACAGAATTAAGGAGATTTGAATATGAACAACAAGATGATTACCATGCCCTACGCAGTCGCTATCGAGTATGCAGAGAACACCACCGCGCTCTTCAAGGCTCTGTGGGAACTGACCGATTTGATCCGTCAGGAGAGTGACCTCAAGAAGCACCACCGCGCTTACCTCCATGTGAGGGAGGCTATTGACGAAAAGGTCAAGGAAACGCGCCGGATTATGACCAAAGTATCTGTGGATATGCTGGCGCTGCCCTTTGTGGTAGATGTCGCCAAGTGCGCTCAGTGTGACGAGGACACTCCCTTCGCTGATACCGAGGATGCTGAAAGTGTCTCCCTCCCCAAGGAAGAGTATGATCTGATGATCGACGATCTGCTCACGATGTCTGAAATCATCCAGTGTGTTGCGGATATGCGCACACAGGATGCGAAGGCAATCTGTGAGCTCGGCAAGTTTGTTCCTGCCTTTGCAGCCTACGAGAAGAACCGCCTGAGCCTCTACCGTGAGGCTGCTAAGGAAGCCGAAGAAATCTTCGACCGCTGGGCAGACCGTGTAGACGAAGAGGATGAGGACGATTACGAGCCGGATGAGTATTTCTCCGACTAATCAATCTGCTCCAACAACTTCTAAAGATAGGAGGTAAATAGCTATACAACTCGACACCATTTATACCGGTGACTGTCTCGAAGTCCTGAAGACGCTGCCAGATGAGAGCGTCCACTGCTGCGTGACATCCCCTCCATATTACGCCTTGCGTGATTATGGCATGGATGGGCAGATTGGCAGAGAGACAACGCCCAAAGAATACATCTCGCGCCTGACCGAAGTTTTTACCGAAGTCAGGCGCGTTCTGCGTCCTGACGGTACGCTCTGGCTGAACATCTCGGACACCTATGCCGGAAAAAGCAATCAGGGCGGCTATGTTGACCCGAAGAACCCCAACGGCAGAAACGGTCAGGCGGTAGCTCTCAACCACAAGGTTGAGGGCTGCAAGCCCAAAGACATGATTGGCATTCCGTGGATGCTGGCATTTTCCCTCCGTGACTCCGGCTGGTATCTGAGAAACGACATCATCTGGATGAAGGAAAACCCAATGCCTGAAAGCGTGAAAGATCGCTGTGCCCGTTGTTATGAGCATATCTTTCTGTTCTCTAAGTCTCGGAAATATCATTTTGACTACAAGGCAATCTCTGAGCCGATTGCACCGGCTACTGCTGAACGACTCAAGCGCGGCATGAAGGGCGGCAACAAGTTCGGGAAAGCAATTCCCGGTCAGGCTCATGTGCAAACCATCAACCGCCCCCGTGGGCATGGCGAGATCACAGATGCCGAGATCAATCCGCTGAGGAATATACGAGATGTGTGGACGATCAATACCGTTCCGTTCAAGGGTGGTCATTATGCCGCTTACCCTCCGAAGCTGGTTGAAACCTGTCTGCTTGCCGGATGTCCCGAAGACGGCATTGTCCTTGATCCGTTCTTAGGCAGCGGGACAACGGCGATGGTCGCAAAGAACATGGGACGGCACTATGTCGGGATTGAGCTGAATCCTGAGTTTACCGAGCTTGCCTATCAGCGGATCGGAGGTGAGATTTGATGCCGAAGGAACCGGAGCTAAAAGCCCGTGACAAGGTGGTTATGAAGATGACCCGCGACGGCGCGGTAGAAGAAAATCTGACCGAAGGCACAAGCAAAAGTATTTCCGGGCGATTGAAAGATGCCGAGCTTGTGAAGCCCATTGAAGAGCCTGAGCTTTCCGGTGGGCTTTCTGCGGAAGAGCAGAAAAAGGTGCGAATGCGCCGACAACAGCGTCAGTTTCGTGAGGAACATAAGGATGATACCGGCACTCAGCCGACTTCCGAAACGCCTGTCTCAGAAGAGAAAAAGCCAGAAAATCCACCCCAGAACGCACACGAAACTATGCCAGTGTCAGAAACACCGCTAAAGCCGCCTTTTTCAGAGCCACACAGCAGCACTTCCCATACCGGTGCGGTAATTGCCGAAACGGTTGTCACCCACAAGCTCAGGAAAACGGCGGCAGTTCAAAATGCAGATGCCGATGATGTGCTGTCCAAAGCGGCTGAAACCGCTACAAATGCCCCAAAGACGGATGCAGAGCCGTCTTCTCCAAGAGTTCAGAAATTGGAGCGCAAAGCAGAAAAGGCACACGAGCGTTTGGATGCCGCCCGTGAGAAGCTGCCTACGCATAAAGTTCTCAAAAAAGAGCGTGTCTTCGATGAGGAAAAAGGCAAAGCCACAACCCGTTTGTCCTTTGAAGATGAACTGAAAAAGCCCAAGGGACAAAGCAAGTTGAAGTTTGAGACAGATAAAACCGTCCGCAAGGTCGGTGATACGCTTGCCTCCGGCATTCACGGCAAAATCCATGAGGTTGAGCAGGAAAACTCAGCGGTTGAGGCGGCGCACCGTTCCGAAATTGTGGCAGAAGCGGCAATAAGGCATTACAGCCATCATCAGCAGAAAAGCGCTAATAAGCCTTACGAGAAGGTGTCCAAACTGGAACACGAGGCTCAGGTTGCCGACGCAAAGCTACACTATGAGAAAACCCAGCAGGAACATCCTGAGATGAAAAATCAGCGCAACATGAACAAGCATTATCAGAAGCAGAACATCAAGAAGGAATATGCTGCGGCTCGAAAAGCCGGTTCTCAGACCGCCTCCAATGCTGCCACCAAGAACACCGGCAAGAAGTTTTCGGAGAAAGCAGCGGATAAGATCAAGGAGTTCTTCACAGAAAACAAGAAGGTCTTTGTCTGGATCGGTTTAGGCGTGATGATCCTTGTACTGCTTGCTGCCGGTGTCAGCTCATGCACAGCGATGTTCAGTTCTACTACTTCATCCGTGATTGCTTCGTCCTATCTCAGTGAGGATGATGCGATGTTGGGTGCGGAGGAACAGTATTGCCGCATGGAGGCAGAGTTGCAGCGCAAGCTCGACACCTACGAAAGCACTCACGACTATGACGAGTATCACTTCGATCTGGATGACATCGAGCATGATCCCTATGTTCTGATCTCCATCCTCTCTGCTCTTCACGAGGGCGAGTTCGCGCTGGACGAGGTACAGGGGACACTTCAAATGCTGTTCGATAAACAGTATATCCTTACCGAAGAGGTCATCGTCGAAACCCGATACCGGACAGAAACCGACACATGGACGGATGCAGACGGCAATACCCATACGGAAACCTACCGTGTTCCTTATGACTACTATATCTGCTATGTGACGCTGGAAAACTTCAATCTTTCCCATGTTCCGGTCTACATCATGTCTCAGGATGAGCTTTCCATGTACGCAACCTATATGTCGGGACTTGGCAACCGAGAGGATCTGTTTCCCAATTCCGATTATGTGGGCAAGTACATCACAAATCCGCCGGATGAGTACACCGTCAATCCGGCATATCTCTCCGATGCCAAGTTTGCAACACTTATCGAAGAGGCTGAGAAATATCTGAATTATCCCTATGTCTGGGGCGGCTCCAATCCCGACACATCCTTTGACTGCTCCGGTTTTGTCTCCTATGTGCTGACAAACAGCGGACTTGTCAATACCGGACGGCTCGGTGCGCAAGGGCTTTACAATGTCTGCACACCGGTTTCAAAGGCGAATGCGCAGCCGGGTGATCTCATCTTCTTTCAGGGAACCTATGACACACCGGGCGTTTCTCATGTCGGCATTTATGTTGGTGATGGAGTCATGCTTCACTGCGGCGATCCCATCCAGTACACATCCATCAACTCTTCTTATTGGCAGTCTCATTTCTATGCCTTTGGAAGACCCAACTATTAAACGAAAGGAGATTTTTCTATGAATCCCAAGTATCAGAAGGTCTGTGCGGACATCGCAAAGACTGAAAAGAAGGTTGAGGACCTTCAGGAGCAGCTTAAAGAGCTGTATGACAAGAAGACGGAGCTGGAAAACCTTGAGATCGTGAACACCGTCCGTGCAATGGTCATGGACAAGGATCAGATCATGGCTTTCCTTTCCACCATGAAGGACGGTAAGTCCACCAAGAACGAAGACACTACGGAGGTATCTGCTGATGAGTAAGAAAAGAGGATTTCGCCTGATCACTATGCTGACCGTCTGCATTTTGCTGGTGGGCAGCTTTTCTATGACGGCATTTGCCTACGCGGATGACACCGACCAGAACTTGCCTGTTACCGAGGCAACACAGCCGGAGGAAACGCCTCAGCCTGAGCCTACCGCTACCATCGAGAAGCCTTCTGACGGAGAGCCTATCGACGATGAGGGCAACGCCTACACCCGTGATTTGCTCTATGATAAGGCAACGAACAAGCAGTTCATTACCGTCCAAACCAAAAACGGCAACACTTTCTACATTGTCATTGACTACGATGCGCCCATCAATGAGGAAGAGGAACAGTATAAAACCTATTTCCTGAATGTCGTGGATGACCGTGACCTCTTCGCCCTTCTGGATGATGAGGATGCGAACGAGCTGAAAACCTGTATTTGCGATGACAAATGCGTAGTCGGTGATGTGAATACCGATTGCCCTGTCTGCAAGACCAACATGAGTGAATGTACCGGCACCGAGCCTGTCCCTGAAACGCCTACGGAAGATGAGCCTCCCGTCACAGAAGAGCCGAAGCAGTCTTCCAATATGGGCATGATCATTGCCATTGTTGCCATTGCCGGTATCGGCGGTGCGGCTTATTACTACTTCAAGTTCATCAAGGGCAAAAAGCAGAAGGATGATGATATGGACTTCTTTGATGATGAGGGTTATGAGGAAGAGCCTTATATCAACGAAGACAGAGAGCCTGAAATTGCCGATGATGAGGAAACGGAGGAAGACGATTGATTTTAGTGATCGCTGAAAAGCCGAGTGTAGCTCAGTCTATTGGAAAGGTGTTGGGAGCAACATCCCGTAAGGACGGCTACACGGAAGGAAATAACTACATTGTCTCATGGTGCGTCGGTCATCTGGTGGGGCTTGCGGATGCAAGCTCCTACGATGAACGCTATGCCAAGTGGAGATATGACGATCTGCCCATTGTCCCGGAGCAGTGGTGTTTTGAGGTCCCAAAGGACAAGGCGCAACAGTTCAGAATCCTGCGTGATCTTATGACAGACAAGCGCGTCACCGAGCTTGTCTGTGCGACGGATGCCGGACGCGAGGGCGAGCTGATTTTTCGGCTTGTCTACAACAAAGCCGGATGCACAAAGCCGTTCAAGCGGCTGTGGATCAGCTCTCTTGAGGACGCTGCCATCCGAGAGGGCTTCAATCACCTGAAAGACAGCAAAGAATATGACCGTCTATATGAAGCGGCTCTGAGCCGTTCCAAGGCTGACTGGATTGTCGGCATAAACGGCACACGGCTGTTTACCACTCTCTACAACAAGAAGCTGGTAGTTGGTCGAGTGCAGACTCCGACGCTTGCCATGCTGGTTGAGCGTGACGGTAAGATCAGCACCTTCAAGAAAGAGAAATACTTCAATGCCCATATTCATGCCGACGGTCTGACGGCTGATATGGAGAAGATCAAAACCGAAGATGAAGCGAATGCGATTGCGGCGGCTTGCGATAAAAAGCAAGCCGTCGTTTCTTCTCTCAAAAAGGAGACTAAGACGGTCAATCCTCCGAGGCTCTACGACCTGACCACCTTGCAGCGCGAGGCAAACCGCTATTACGGCTTCACTGCCCAGCAGACGCTCGATCTCGTCCAGACGCTCTATGAAAAGAAGCTCCTGACCTATCCGCGCACGGACAGTCAGTTCATCACCGATGACATGGAGGCTACTGCCCGTCAGGTGATTGAGATGGTCTGTCGGAAAGTGTCGATTTTTAGCGGCTTGACGCATACGCCTGACATCAAGCGGATCACCAATAACGCTAAGGTTACTGACCACCATGCCATTATTCCCACCGTCCAGCTTGAAAAGCAGAACATCTCCGAGCTGCCGGAATCTGAGCAGAAGGTCATTCGCCTTGTTTCTATGCGGCTTCTGTGCGCCACCGGAGAAAAGCACATCTATGACGAAACATCCGTGACGCTCTCCTGTGAGGGGTATGCGTTCAAAGCCAAGGGCAAGACGGTTGTTCAGGACGGCTGGAAAGCCATTGAGCAGCGTTTCAAGAACTCCCTCAAAGACAAGGAAGCGGCTGATGATGAGAAAACCATTCCCAGCTTCAAAGAAAACGACATAATCCATTCTGTATCTGCCAGCGTGACGGAACACTTCACAAGCCCTCCCAAAGCCTTTACAGAAGATACTCTCCTGTCGGCTATGGAGACTGCCGGAAACGAAGACTTTGAGGATGACACCGAAAAGAAAGGACTTGGCACTCCTGCCACCCGCGCCGGGATCATCGAAAAGCTGGTCCGTTCCGGTTTTGCCGAGCGTAAAGGAAAGTCTCTCGTGCCGACAAAGGATGGTATCAATCTCGTGGCTGTCCTGCCGGAGCAGATCACATCGCCTACCATGACCGCCGAATGGGAAAATACGCTGATGCAGATTGAGCGCGGCAAGGCAGACGCAGATAAATTCCTTGCCGGAATCGTGGATATGACCACATCTCTTATCAAAGCCTATCCTTTCCTCTCGGACGCAGAGGCAAACCGTTTTGAAAGCGGTAAAGAGGTTATCGGCAAGTGTCCCCGCTGCGGATCTCCGGTCTATGTCGGCAAAGGCAACTACTATTGTTCCAGCAAGTCGTGTTCTTTCTGTCTGTGGGAAGACAACAAGTTCTTCTCTTCCAAGAAAAAGAAGCTGACAAAGAAGATTGCAAAAGAGCTACTGGATAAGGGATGGTGCAGAGTGACCGGACTCTATACGCCTAAAAAGCCGCAGCTCTACGATGCTGTCATCCGGCTGGATGATACCGGCGGCAAGTATGTCAGTTTCAAGATGGAGTTTGACCGATGAACCGTCCGATGCACATTGCCGCTTGCAGTGGCGGCAAAGACAGCGTAGCAACAATCCTACTGGCTGCACAGCATGGCGATCCGCTGGATGAAGTTGTGTTCAGCGAGGTGATGTTCGACCAGAACACTACCGGAGAAGTCCCGGAACATCGAGACTTCATCTATGACAGGCTCAAGCCGTTCTGCGAAAAGGAACTTGGTGTTAAATTCACGATCCTTCACGGTCCGAAAACCTATGATGACATCTTTCATCACATTATCGTCCGTGGACCTCATGAGGGAGAAAAGCGAGGCTTTGCGTGGGCTGGAATGTGCGCTGCGAATCGAGAGTGTAAAACCAATCCCATGAGGAAGTACAACAAGTCTCTGTCTCCTGATGCCGTCAGCTATATTGGAATTGCCACCGATGAGCCGAAACGCCTTGCGCGGCTGGACGGTACAAACAAAGTTAGTCTTCTCGCCAAGTATGGGTACACCGAGGCTGACGCGCGAAAACTTTGTGAAGAGCATGGTCTGCTTTCTCCGATTTATGGTCACTGCCGGAGAAACGGATGCTGGTTCTGCCCCAATGCCAGCGATGCCGAGCTGCGCCACATGATTACTCATCACCCGAAAATGTTTGACCGGATTATTGAATGGGAGCATGAAGAAAATGTTTTCCATCGTCGGTTGACGCGAAAAGAAACCCCGTCTGAGATCAAGGCTCGTTTGATGAGCAAATCCCAGCCGGGGCTTTTTTCTAACCAAAATCAAGGATAAGGAGGTCGTAAATGGCTGAAAACAAAAATGCCCAGCAAGTCCGCGAGATTACGGACAAGCTGGAACAGGGTATCAAGGAATTGTTTGAATCGGAGCGTTTCAAGGAATATCTCCGCACGATGTCCAAGTTCTACAACTATTCCTTCAACAACACGCTGCTCATTGCGATGCAGAAGCCGGAGGCAACCTATGTTGCCGGTTATACCTCGTGGCAGCGCAACTTTGACCGTCAGGTCATGAAGGGCGAAAAGGGCATCAAGATTCTTGCTCCCGCGCCGTACAAGACGCAGGAAGAGCGTGAGAAGATTGACCCCGTGACGCAAAAACCGGTGATCGGCGCAGACGGAAATGCTGTCACGGAGACGGTCGAGGTTCTGCGTCCCGCCTTCAAGGTGGTGAGCGTCTTTGATGTTTCTCAGACGGACGGCAAAGAGCTTCCAGACATTATCGTTGATGAGCTGAAAGGCACCGTCGAAAACTACGAGGCGTTCTTCGATGCACTCAAGCAAGAGTCGCCCGTCCCCATTTCCTTTGAGGATATTCCGGGCGGCGCGAAGGGATTCTTCTCTCCGGTTGAAAGTCGCATTGCCATTCAGGAGGGCATGAGCGAAATCCAGACGGTCAAGACCGCCATTCACGAGATCGCTCATGCCAAGCTCCATGCCTTCAAGCCGGACGAGAAAGCCGCTCCCGAAGATAAGAAGGATCGGCATACCAAAGAGGTTGAGGCAGAAAGCGTAGCCTACACTGTCTGCCAGCGGTACGGCATTGAAACCTCGGACTACTCTTTCGGGTACATCGCTGGTTGGTCATCCGGCAAGGAAACTAAGGAACTGAAAAGCTCTCTGGACACCATCCGCAAGACGGCGGCTGAGATGATCGAGGGCATTGACGCCAAGCTCAAGGTGCTGCTGGCAGAGAAAGCACAGTCCACAGAGAAAGATGCCGAAGCGCCCGCAGAGCCGATGCAGGAAGTCCCCATTTACCGAGAGACGGCAAATTACGCCTACGAAGCCGATGAGCTGGAAGCATATCACGCCTCTCTTGCAGCAAATGAGGAATGCCGCAGCGCGATTGAAGCTGCAATCAGCGGCAATTACGCTGAGAATCGACTGGATGCGGATGCTGCCGTCAAAAGTGTTCTTGAGCAATTCTCGCCGGAGCGCATCCGATATGTTCTCGCAAATACCATTCAGCAGAAGGATTTTGACGGACGGATTCCGCAGCCTCTCAAGGAATGGGCGAAGAATGTTGAAGTCTGTTCGGAGAATGCCTCACGCTTTCTTGTGGACAAATGCAATCCCGGTCTGACTGCGCTTTTCGTCGATGCGTTCCGGAATCAGACTGAACCGCAAAAGGATGTCGCTTCCGAAAAGGCAGAAGAAAGAGATCCGGAAGTCGTTGCGTGGGAAAACGATGAGATTACCTCTATTGAGGTAAAAACCGTGGAGATCAAGTCTCCCTTTGCGCCTTTGCCGGAGAAAGCAGATGCTCCCAAGCCCCACCGCCTGACGCCGGAGGAAAAGAAGATCAAGGATGCCGTCATGGACACGCTCAAGGGGCAGATCGCCTACCATAACGACGGCATGAGGTCAACCTACCGCTCGTCCGAGCAGTCATTCCGCACGATGGCGCAGTACAAGGTGAAAATCGAGGGCAGCACCGTCACCCGCAACGGTGAGCCGATGTTCAAAGTCCATCGCCGTCACGCCGCAAGAAAGACACAGGGCTGCTATCGGGAGCTGATGCCGACGCTGGAATACATCGGACGCGAGAAAGCTCAGGAAACGAAGCAGGAAAAGCCGTCCATTCGAGATCAGCTCAAGGCTGCTGCCAAGTCCCAGCCGGAGAAGAAAGCTCCTGCGAAGCAGAAATCTCACGACATTGGATTGGAGTGATGCCCATGAAGAAGAAACATAAAAATGTGGATATTATCGCGGAGCTGCAAAAGCTGGTGGACTCCCATGTAGACAGTTACAAGGAGGACTTTGACATCGACAAGCGCATCATCCGCTGCGCAGCGGAAAGCAAGGAACCGGAGGATAAGGTGCTGATGTGGTTCTGCCGCCCGCATGGGACGCACTGTCTCAGAGAGAATCAGGTCTTCATTCAGGGAACAAGGGATCACAACACCTATCGTTTCTATGCCGAGCAGACCCGTGACGAGTGCATTGCCCGTGTCATCGTACCGAAGGAAGTGCGCAAAGGCAAGGTGTACGGAGATGTGTTCGAGGTCAATTACCGCGAACAGGCGGCGAATGTGGCGCAGAACTCTGTCGCGCCGGATCATGACCGTCTTACTTTTGCGGACGGCTATATGCTGGACGCTCCCTGCCGCAGCAGCTTTGATGCAGCAATGGCTCTGGTTGGTGAGCATGGCGGCATCAAAACACACCGGACGCTCCCGAAGGATGCGGATGCTCTGGCGGAAGTGTTGACCAAGCAGAAAAGCCGCCGTGACAGACTGCCGGAGGCTGAGAGGACGGAGGTGCTTGCCCCTCTGCCCGTTGCAGAACTCCGCAAGTACGAGGCAGTCAAAGAGGCACACCCTGACGCGCTGGTCTGCTTTGCTCAGAACGGCTATTTTGAGCTGTACGGCAAGGACGCAGAAAAAGCCGCACCTCTTCTCGGCACAAAGGTTCTGGAAAAGAAAGTACGCGGCAAGTCCGCTATGCCGGTCACGGGCTTTCGAGAAAGCGCTTGGGTTGCTGCTTCCAAAAAGCTCTGGCAGTCCGGCGCAGATGTCCTTCTCTCAAAGGACGGCGAGACATTCAAGGAATTAAAAGGTGCAGACTTTATCCCCGTCGGCGCGACCCTTCAAATGGACGGCATCCGCTGTCGGATCGATGCGGTGGACTTCGCCGCCAATGAAGTCAGGCTTACCAATATTGAGGACGAGAACAGACCGATCCGCTTCTCCGAAAACATTTCGTATGTCCGCAGCTTTGTGGAGGATGCCGGAATTGCGATTTATGACACCATCCCGAAGAAGCCCGCTGCCCGTGAATCCATCCG
>ULSK01023372.1_pt1 | contig 10907 bp, 10 predicted proteins | sample 1956311 | NCBI WGS metagenome assembly ULSK01 (sample SAMEA4835706, study PRJEB28245) | human gut metagenome | biome: gut microbiome; material: fecal sample | place: Denmark | collected 2008 | reverse complement strand
AGGATGTACAGGGTGGTGGGCATGATGGCGGGCCACTTGATTTTCCAGAAGCACTGGAAATCGGTCGCGCCGTCCACTTCGGCAGCCTCCACGATGGACTGGTCCACGTTGCCCAGAGCGGAAACATACAGAACGATGGGCTGGCCCACAGAGGTGGTCAGCAGGATGAGGATGATGCAGCCCAGAGCGAACCGCTCGTCACCCAGCCAGTTGATGTTCTTGTCGATCAGACCCAGCGTCTTGCCCAGATAGTTGAAGATGCCGTAGTAATTGTTGTACATCCACTTCCAGACAACGGTAACGGCAACGGAACCGGTGACAACGGGCAGGTAGAACACGCAGCGGAAAAGGCTGGTGGCCCACTCGGGCAGATCCACGATGGCGGAGCTGACCCACAGCGAGAAGGCGCAGGTCACAGGCACCGACACGATGACGATGATGAAGGTGTTCTTCAGAGCACCCAGGAAGATCTTATCGGCGAACAGTTCTTTGTAGTTTGCAAGGCCGACAAAAACATCGGCGCGGTTCATGGTGGAATCAAAGAAGCTCGTGACCACGCAGAGGATCATGGGGTAGATGACGAACCCCAGAAAGAAGATCAGGCTGGGCAGAAGGAAGAGATAGGATGCGATGGTCTCCTGCCGGACCAGTGCGCGGCTGCGCTTTGGCTCTTTGACTTTTACGGTGGTAGCAGCCAAGAAAATCACCAAACCTTTCGTTTAGCTCCGGTAAAATGACCGGCTCCCGACGGAACTTGCAAAAAGAATGCCCCTCCCTCGCCGGGATTATCGAGGAAGGGGCAAGGTTTATAACGTTACGATGAAAAACTCAGGTGGTGCGCTTATGCCTCGGCAGTAGCGGCAGCATTTGCGTTCTCAACAAAGGTAGCAACGGCCTGCTCAACGGGCTCGCCGGTGCCAACGCGCTGTAGCATGTTCCACCACTCGGTACGAGCAGTTGCCCAGCCCGGGGTGATCTGGTAGTAATCGCCCAGGAAGCCCATGAACTTGGTGTACTCGCTCATAATGTCGTTGCCGGCGTAGATGTCGCCAACACTCTCACGAACGGGGAAGTAGGTGGAAGCCAGAACGCTTGCGCCAACCTGATCGGGGTCAGCAGCGATGAAGTCGATAAAGGTCTTGGCTGCCTCGATCTTGGCCTCGTCGCCGTTGTCGAAGATGCCGAAGCCCCAGATGCCGCCGCACAGCTTGGGATCGCCGCTCTCGGTGGGGAAGGCCATGGGGAAGATCTCGTCGCCGCTGTTGGTCAGGCCGGCATCGTTGTTGTCGGAGTTCAGCTGCTGTGCAATGTTCCAGCAGAATGCCATCTGCAGGGTACCATTGCGGAACAGGGTGATCTCCTCGCCGCCGTTGATGGAAGCATCAAAGTTCACGCCCTTGGCATCGTACAGAGCCTGGATGGCCTTGATGTTCTCGGGGGAGTCAGCGGTGTACTTGGTGTGCTCAGCATCGGTGAAGGTGCCGCCGTACATGTTGTTGATGATCGCGCGGGTGCCCTGGTCGCCGCCCTGGCCGCTGCAGTAGATGGCTGCAACATTCTCATAACCGCCATTGTACAGTGCGTCAACGGTCTTGAGGAAGCCGTCGGTGCTCCAGGTGTGCTTATCAGTATCAATGTACTGGTCTGCGCCCACTTCCTTGACCTTGGTCATGTTCACGGCCATGCAGTGTGCGGTCATGCACAGGGGATACTCATAGTAGTCGCCGGCTTCGTTCCTGCAGGCAGACTCAACGGAAGCGTAGATGTCCTTCTTGGCATCGTCGGTCCACAGGTCGTTCAGGGGAGCCATAACGCCCTTCTTGCCCCAGTTGGCAACCAGACGCTCGGGACCTTCCATGATCAGGTCGGGTGCGCTGCCGCCCTCAATGGCGGTGTTGACCTGGTCATCACCGTTGGTGTAATCCAGGTACTCAACGGTGACCTTGATGTCGGGATATTTTGCGTTGAAGCTGGAGATCAGCTCCTGCACAGTCTCGTCCTTGCCCCAGCCGCCGATGGGGTATGTCCACAGCTTGATGTTTGCGCCAGCTGCGGTGCTTGCCGCTGCAGAAGCTGCAGTGGAGGAAGCAGCAGTGCTGCTGGAGGAGCTGCCGCCGCATGCGGCCAGTGCACCGGCTGCACTCAGGGCACCCACGGCCTTCAGGAAAGAGCGGCGAGAGATACTGTTTTTCATAAGAAACTTCTCCTTACTCATTGATGTAGTGCGATTCTGCTCTGCGGCCCTCGTGTGGGAACCGCTTCTATTGGCCTTATTATAGAAAAATATTTTCATTTTGTCTATCGGCTGTCTGCCCAATAATGAAAGGATTTTCTTGTGGATGTCGCACAATTTTAGCGAAAAGATTGACCTTTTGGGCAGGATTCACGGAAATTTTGAAAGTTGTAGCTATTTTGTAACCATTGTAGAAAAATTACGCTTTTCGCTGGTGAAAATAGTTTTCACTCAAAAAAGAGCGGAAAATCCGGCAAATTGAAAAGGATTTTCACAAATAAGTCATACTAATGCGACGAATTTGGGCGCTCTGCACAGAAACGATCGCGAATTTGTAGTCAAAGCCCCTCTTGCCAAGCGGCTGGGATTCTTTTATACTTTTCTCAAAGGAAAACTTCCCGACAATGGTGTTGGCGTGTGCGGCCGGCCCTTCCGGCGGGAAACGGAGCAGGAAAAAGGAGACCATCATGTCTACGACCACAAATTTCTGGGAGCTGCTGCAACAAAGGCAGGACGAACTGACAAAATCCGGCCGTGCTGTGGCAGATTACCTTGTCCACCATGCCGACGAGGCACAGTACCTTTCCATTTCCTCCCTTGCGCGGGAATGCAAGGTAGCAGAGGCAACGGTGTTCCGCTTCTGCCGGGCATTGGGCTTTGAGGGCTACCACGAGATGCGCATTTCGCTGGCGCAGGCCAACGCCACCGGTGCGCTGGTCAACCAGCATGAGCCGGAGCCGGGCGCTACCACCGCCAGCCTGTGTGAGCACGCCAGCGGCCTGTTTCTCACTGCCATCAACGGCACCCAGAATTCTCTTTCGCCCGAAGCCGTGGAGCAGGCGGTGGATCTGATGCGTGCGGCGCGGCAGGTGTTCTGCCTGGGTCAGGGCGGCAGTATGCTGCTGGCCAACGATATCTGCGCCCGCTTTTCCAGCCTGTCCAACAAGTTCCGCACCGCAGGGGACAGTCATCTGCAGATCCTGGCTGCCAGCCTGATGGGCCCGGAGGATGTGGTGCTCTTCATCTCCTATTCCGGCGCGACCCGCGATATGCTGGAAACGCTGCGCACGGCCAAGGCATCCGGCGCAAAGATCATTCTGCTCACCCATTATGAGGATTCGCCCGGCGCAGCCATGGCGGATGTGGTGCTGCGGTGCGGTGCGCAGGAGAGCCCGCTGGATTCCGGCAGCATCCCCATCAAGGTGGCGGTGCTTTATGTGGGCGAGGTGCTCCTGCTCCGCTATATGCTGGATGACCCAGAGCATACCAACGAAGCCCAGGACCGCACCAGCGAGGCAGTGGCCATCAAGTTGATCTGAACAGTAAAACAGGCGGCATCCAACTTCGGTTGGTGCCGCCTGTCTTTTCGTTATAAGAGCGCTATAGTTTCATCCGGGAACTGCTTCTGGTAGTAGATAACCTTCCACCGGATAGTTTCCGGTTCCACCGGCGCAAAGTGGAGCGAAGAACAGGCGGTGCGGGTATCACCCTGCTGCTTTCCGCTCACAAAGATCGCCGTTGGGCCGTCTGCCCCGCCGATGATGCCAATGGCTCCATCTTCCGTGGGTGCGTCGCTTTTCCGGATGGGCTTATCACTAGAGGCGCAGTCGTTCACCTGCACCCAGCCGGTGGTCACGGCGGGGGTCAGGGAGTAAGTCATTTCCACAAATTCCCGGGGCCATTCCATGGGCGGTCCCATGTGGGGGAGGTCATTCTCCGGCATCCGGGCCGGTTTCAGGTCTTTGATCGTCAGCACGCAGGGCACACCGGTGACGGGGTGGGCAAACTCCACGACCTTTCCGGGCGCTGCCGTGAACTGTACCGCTTCGGCAGGCTGTTCCCGCTGGGTGAGGGTCAGTGTCAGGCTGGTGATGTGGGCCGGCCTGCGCTTTGTCGCCCAGGGAAAGCTCCACTGCCGGAGATCCCAGCCTTGTTCCGGGTCAAGCCCGTAGTGCTTCACGATGTCCCGCGCCGCCTGTTCACCGCTGCAAACGATCTCCTCTTCGGAGCGGAGGGGGTTATAATATTCCCCGGCACCGCGGCTGTACTCCACGGTTTTGCCGTTGATGGCTACACTTGGCAGATAGTCAAAAGAACCAAACGGGTCCTCGGCTTCGGCCAGTTCGACAACTTCCGGCGGGCATTCGTCAATATCCATCCCTTCATAAGCGGCCAACTTCTGGTAATGCGCTTCGATCGCTTCACGCTCCACCCGGCGGCAGATGTCTACAACCAGCCCTTTTCCACAAAGGTAAACCGCCGGGATGATGAAATGCTGCCCGCCCCACACCGAGTGTGCCCCGCAGGACACTTCCTGCCCGGGGCGGCCCCGATGCGGGCGGTGACAGCCCGGATTGTCCTCAAAATAAACCTTCCACTCCATCTGCGTCCCGCCTTTCCATACAGTTTTCTCTATTGTAGCGTAGGAAGGATTTTCCGTCAACCGACGCTTTTTTACCCGGTGCCGCTCATATCCTGCCGCCTGTCCGAATAGACTGTTTCCGAGAAGCAGACGCAGAAGGTGCGGCCTTGCCGCCCGGTGCGGACGGGAGAGAGGAGAGAGCAATTTGGAAAAACAGGAGTGTTTGGAAGCCACTGTCTGCCGGGAGATCGGGGCACGCACCGGCGGGGAGATCCTGATCGGGGTGGTGGGGCCGGTGCGTACCGGCAAGAGCACCCTCATCAAGCAGTTTATGGAGCAGCTGGTACTGCCTGCCATCGGCCCAGCGGACGCAAAGCTCCGGGCCCGGGATGAGCTGCCGCAGTCGGCGGCAGGGCGAACGATCATGACCACAGAGCCGAAGTTCATCCCGGAGCAGGCCGTGCCGCTCCAACTGGAGGGCGGCGGGGAATGCCGTATCCGGCTCATCGACTGTGTGGGCTATATGGTGGAGGGAGCCATGGGCCACGAGGAGGACGAGAAACCCCGCATGGTCAAAAGCCCCTGGTTCGAGGAAGAGATCCCCTTTGATCTTGCCGCTGAAACCGGTACCCGCAAGGTCATCCGGGATCACTCCACCATCGGCATCGTGGTCACCACCGATGGCTCCATCAGCGAGATCCCCCGGGAAAACTACCTGCCCGCCGAAAAGCGGGTGGTGGAAGAGCTGGAAGCGCTGGGCAAACCCTTTGTCATCCTGCTCAACAGTACCCGCCCGGATGCTCCGGAGACAAAGTCACTGGCCGCAGAGCTGGAACAGGCCTACGGACGCACGGTCCTGCCGGTGAGCTGTCTGGATCTGCAGAAAGATGACCTGCTGTCCATCCTGCAGCGTGTCCTCTACGAATTTCCGGTACGGGAGCTGGATTTTGCCATTCCCCGCTGGGTGACGATGCTGGAAAAGGGCCACTGGCTCCAGAACGAGATCTACACGGCGGCACTTCAGTTTTCAGAGAAGATCAGCCGGATGAAGGATGTTCCGGCCCAGAACAGTGCCGGAGCGCTGGCCGGGGATTCGGTGCAGGAGTCTGCCCTGAGCGGCATGAACCTTTCCGACGGCGTGGTGCGGGTGACCGTTCTGCTGAAGCCAGAGGTGTTCTACCGTGTCCTCAGTGAGCAGACGGGGCTGGAAATTGGCGACGAAGCGGGCCTGATGCCCTGCATCATTGAGCTTTCCCGGGCAAAACGGGAGTACGAGAAGATCCGCAGTGCACTGGAACAGGTGGAAGCCACCGGCTACGGCATCGTGATGCCAAGCATTGAGGAGCTCTCGCTGGAGGAACCGGAGATCGTACGGCAGGGCGGACGGTACGGTGTCCGGCTGGAAGCCAGCGCACCCTCCATCCATATGATGAAAGCCGTCATCCACACCGAGATCAGCCCCATTGTGGGCACCGAGAAGCAGAGCGAGGATCTGGTGCAGAGCCTGCTGGGCGATTTTGAGGCCGACCCGGAGAGGCTGTGGGAATCAAATATCTTTGGCAAGAGCCTGCATGAACTGGTAAATGAGGGATTGCAGAACAAGCTCCTCCACATGCCGCAGGAAGCCCGCACCCGCCTGCAGGAAACGCTGGAACAGGTCATCAACGATGGCTGCACCGGATTGATCTGTATTCTGCTGTAACATAAAACGACCCTCTCAGTCACGCTGACGCGTGCCAGCTCCCCCGAAGGGGGAGCCAACGCATCTGACAGGAAGAAAACTGCTGATTTGCAGAATCTTACCTCGAAGCTGCAATTGCCTCTCCCTTTGGGAGAGGTGGCAATGCGGAGCATTGGCGGAGAGGGTCGTTCTTATTTTTGATAAAACCTCAAACAGTCTTCAAAACTGCTCAATGTATCATGGAATCGAATCCCCTGTGCGGCCAGCTTTGAGCTGTCCATCACAAGGTTGCGGGAGAAATCAGCAGGCTTGATCTGCACCTGCACGCCCAGCGCTTCGGCAAACTGCCGGGCCGTTGTGACCATGTCGGTATCGTTCCCGCTGCCAAAATTGTATACACCGCCGGGCAGCTGTAAGGCGGGGAAGAGCCGTTCCACCACCTCCTGCACCCAGCTGACACCCCGGTGGTCGTTCGGTGAAAAGCGAACGGGAGTACCGTTTTGTGCGGCCTGCAGCAGGTTCAGCGGCAGATTGCCCCGGAGGGGCAGGCCATCACCGGGCAGATCGTACATCCACGGGGCCCGCAGAAGCACCGCCTCCGGGCAGAGCGCAAAGACCCGCTCCTCGGCCTCCAGCTTGTGCTGACCATAGGTGTTGGCGGGGGAGAGCGGCAGCGTTTCGGGCAGGGGGCCGGGCTGGGTCACACCTGCGTACACCTGATCCGAGCTGAATGAGATCAGCTTGGCCCCGGTGTCCCGTGCAGCTTTTGCCATCCAGACAGGCAGTTCGACGTTGGCACGCTGGGATTCCTCCGGGTGCTGCTGGCAGTAGCCGGTATCGGACAATGCCGCCAGATGCAGGATGACATCAGGCTGCACGGTTTCCACAAAACGGCGAATGGCGGATTCATCGGCAACGGCCAGAGATCCGCGCGGAAAGGTGAAAAGCTTTGCACGGCCCTGCCACTGGTGCAGTACCCGGGAACCCACAAAGCCGGAGGAGCCGGAAATTAAGATCTTCATGCTCAGTGCACCAAAAACAGTTCCAGCACAAGCACCACGGCACAGCAGGAGACGGACACCTGAAACAGACTGGCTCCGAACCATGCGGCGGCGATGCCCACTACCAGCGCGGCGGCACCGGCAATGGGGCTCTGGGTGGCGTTGATGATGGCCGGGAAGGTCATCACGGCCAGCGTTACATAGGGCACATAGTAGAGGAAGGACTGGATGAACTGGTTTTTGATGGGTTTGCGGATAAGGGTCAGCGGCAGCACACGGATGGCGTAAGAAACGGCGGCCATCACGGCGATATAGACCCAGTTATTGTAGGTCATGCCTGCACCTCCTCAGTTCCGGCAGTTTCCGGTGCTTCGGGTGTAACAGGGAACAGAACGGCTGCCCCGCAGGAGATCAGCACCGTCAGCAGGATGGTGCGGGTGCCGTCCGAAAGGGAAGCGATGCCGGGCAGGCAGCCGCAGGCGAAGCTCAGGGCAAAACTCAGCATCACCAGCACGGCAACGACCCTGTTCTTCCGGGCGGGGGGAATGATGATGGCCAGGAACATGCCGTACAGGGCCACGCTCAGGGCGCTGACCACACGCACGGGCAGCAGATTGCCTGCAATGATGCCCAGCGCTGTGCCCATGGCCCAGGCGGGGGCCGCCAGTGCTATGGCACCGTAGGTGTAGAACGGGTTCAGATAGCCTGGCCGTGCAATCGTGATGCCAAACAGCTCGTCGGTGACATCGTAGCCGATGATGAGCCGGTGGAAGAACGGCGTGCCGGGGGCAAATTTCTGGGCCAGAGCACAGCTCATCAGCAGGTAGCGCGCATTGGCGATCAGGGTAATGATGGCAACTTCCAGATAGGTGGCACCGGCAGCGATCAGCGAAAAGGCTGCATACTCACCGGCAGAAGCATTGTTGAACAGGCTTGCAAAAAAGCCCTGAATGGGGGTCAGCCCCGCATTGCGGGCTGCAATGCCCAATGAGAACGAGACAGCAAAATAGCCCAGCGCAATGGGTACGCCATCCCGCATCCCTTCGCAGAATACCTTGCGGCTGAATGCGTAGGGCTTTTGAGTGGTTTCCATGAGTGGTTACTCCTTTCCTACTTCAAGACACGAAAATAAGTATAGCACATCCGGTAGGAATTGACAAAAGAAAAAGGCTCAGGTTTTTGATCGAAACCTGAGCCTTTTTCAAAGAAGGGAGCGTGGCTTAATCCACAACATCCTCAAACTGGCTGTTGTACAGGTCAGCGTAGAAACCGCCGACCTCAATGAGCTGGTCGTGGGTGCCCTGCTCCACAATGTCGCCGTCCCGCATGACAAGGATGAGGTCTGCATCCCTGATGGTGGACAGGCGGTGGGCGATGACGAAACTGGTACGACCCCGCATCAGGTTGTCCATAGCAGTCTGGATGCGCTGTTCAGTGCGGGTGTCCACACTGCTGGTGGCCTCGTCCAGGATCAGGATGCGGTTGTCGGCCAGAATGGCCCGGGCAATCGTCAGCAGCTGCTTCTGGCCCTGACTGACGTTAGATGCATCCTCGTTCAGCTCCATCTGGTAGCCGCCGGGCAGGGTACGGATGAAGTGGTCGGCATTGGCGGCCTTGGCGGCGGCAATGACCTCTTCGTCGGTGGCATCCAGACGGCCATAGCGGATATTTTCCATGATGGTGCCCTTGAACAGCCAGGTGTCCTGCAGCACCATGCCGAAGCCCTCGCGCAGGGCACTGCGGTCAAAGTCGCGGATGTCATGGCCGTTCAGGGTGATGGAGCCGGAATCTACATCGTAGAACCGCATGAGCAGCTTGACCATGGTGGTCTTGCCGGCACCGGTGGGGCCGACGATGGCGACCTTCTGGCCGGGCTGCACCTTACAGCTGAAATCGTGGATGATGGTCTTTTCGGGCACATAACCGAACCGAACATGGTCAAAGGTGACCTGACCATCGATGCAGGCAGGGTCTGCCCGGCGGGCAGGGTCGGCCAGCTGATCCTCTTCGGGCTCGTTCAGGAACTCGAACACACGCTCGGCAGCGGCGGCCATGCTCTGCAGCATGTTGGACACCTGTGCCAGCTGCTGGATGGGCTGGGTGAAATTGCGGACATACTGGATAAAAGCCTGGATATCGCCGATGGTGATGATGCCGTTGGCGGCAAAGATGCTGCCGACGATGGCGACAGCCACATAGCCCAGGTTGCCCACAAAGTTCATAATGGGCTGCATCAGGCCGGAAAGGAACTGGCTCTTCCAGGCGGATTCAAACAGCTTGTCGTTGGCGGCATTGAAGTCCTCCAGCACGGCGGCTTCACGGTTGAAGGCCTTGATGACATTGTGGCCGGAGTAGACCTCCTCCACCTGACCGTTCACAACGCCCAGGGTGGCCTGCTGGGCCTTGAAGTATTTCTGGCTGAACCTGACCACCAGCATCACCAGTGCCAGAGAGACGGGCAGGATGAGCAGTGCGATCAGGGTCATTTTGGGACTGATGGACAGCATCATGATCAGTACGCCGATCATGGTGGTAATGCTGGTGATGAGCTGGGTCACGCTCTGGTTCAGGCTCTGGCCCAGGGTGTCCACATCGTTGGTGATGCGGGAGAGCACCTCGCCGACCGTCCGCTTTTCAAAGTAGGCCAGCGGCAGGCGGTTGATCTTCTCACTGATCTGGCGGCGGAAATCATAGCAGACCTTCTGGGAAAGGCCGGTCATCAGCCAGCCCTGAATGAAGCTGAATGCCGCAGAGCAGAGGTACATGGCCAGCAGGGTGAGCAGGATCTTGCCGATGTAAGCAAAGTCGATGCTGCCAATCCCCCGCAGCTTGGCAATCCAGCCGGTGGCAAGGGCCGTGGTGGCCTTGGCCAGAATTTTGGGGCCTGCGATATTGAAGATGGTGGAAAGGATGGCAAAGACCATCACAACGATGAGGGAGAGCTTATACTGGCGCAATGCGCTGAGGAGCTGCCGCAGAGTGCCCTTGAAATCCTTGGCGCGCTCGGTGGTCTGTTTTCCGGGTCTCGGCATATCACTCATCCTCCTTTCCGGTGTTCAGGTCTTGCAGGTTGAGCTCCTTCTGGCTCAGCTGGCTCCTGGCAATCTCCTGATATTCAGGGCAGGTGGCCATGAGCTGCGCGTGAGTGCCCTTGCCCACCAGCCTGCCGTCGTCCAGCACCAGGATCTGATTGGCGTGGAGGACGGTGGAAATGCGCTGTGCCACGATGATCACAGTGGCATTGTCTGTCTCTTCCTTCAGCGCACGGCGCAGGGTGACATCCGTCTTGTAGTCAAGGGCAGAGAAGCTGTCGTCGAACAGATAGATCTTCGGCTCCTTGGCAATGGCGCGGGCGATGGAGAGCCGCTGCTTCTGGCCGCCGGATACATTGGAGCCGCCCTGTGCAATGGGGCTTGCATAGCCCTCGGGCTTTGCGTCGATGAACTCGGTGGCCTGTGCGATGGAAGCCGCCTTCTTCATGCCCGCATCGGTGATCTGCGCACCGCCGAATTTCAGGTTGCTCTCGATGGTGCCGCTGAACAGAACGCCCTTCTGGGGCACATAGCCCAAAAGGCTGTGGAGCTGCTCCTGCGGCATCTCCCGCACATCGATGCCGTCGATGGTCACGCG
>ULSK01038957.1_pt1 | contig 11197 bp, 9 predicted proteins | sample 1956311 | NCBI WGS metagenome assembly ULSK01 (sample SAMEA4835706, study PRJEB28245) | human gut metagenome | biome: gut microbiome; material: fecal sample | place: Denmark | collected 2008 | reverse complement strand
GCCGTTGGCTGCCGGTTTTTTATATTAACCATTTATATAAATTTTAAAAAAATGAAATAATTAGAATAAAAACCTAAAAATATAGTACAAATTTATCATTCCAAAAATTCTTATGAGAAAAGCGCAATATAAATCAAAAACCAACTAAATTAAACCAAAAACCATGTCGTATTTTGTCGAAAACTGCTAATCACCTATCAATATTAAAAATTCTAATAGAAATCTTCAAAATACCAGCACGTAACGCGCCTAGAATATTGATATATTATATGGAAAAATTAACCCACCAACAAAAACAAAGAGAAAAATTTCGTAAAAAACGAAAAAATTTCAAAAGAAAAAGAAGTTCTATGAAAAATATAGTTGATGGAGGGAAACAAATATTTGAGAACAATGTACTATGAACAGAAAGGACTTATTAACCTCGATGATATCGTAGATATATTTATTGAGGTGGGAAATATACACAATTACCTGGAAAATGCAGCCTTGCGGATTTTGCTTTTTGGCAATCCTGAGCTGAATTTTTATCAGTGCCGATTATTAGTATTGAAGTACGGAGAATCACTTTCACAGGATGATTTGCACGGGCGGATGGTATTTATGAGAATGATACAGCTGCTGGAAGTTAACACAGTTTAAAATAAGATGAGAATTTCTTTTTTGACCGGGCAACCGGTCTTTCTTTTTTGCACAAATGGTGTTATAATTTTGGAAAAATTATGTTGATTACTCATAGCTTTAAAAAAGAAGCATTGCATTGTGTTTAATTAAGCCAAAGCATGATAATTCAATCAAAGAAAAGAGGACAAAAATGAACATCGTAGTACTTGCCGGAGGGCTCAGCACAGAGAGAGATGTTTCCTTCAAGACAGGAAGCATGGTAGCTAAGGCACTCAAAGAGAACGGCCACAAAGTTATATTATTGGATGTATTTATGGGATATAGTGACAGGGAGGAGGACCTGACAGGTATATTTGACCGGGCGGACGAGATAAGCGTGCAGGTCAGTGATATTCCGACAGAGGCACCTGACCTCGCAAAGGTAAAGGCTTCCAGAAAGGATCAGTCACCTTGCTTCTTCGGACCAAATGTCATCAAAATGTGTCAGATGGCGGATATTGTTTTCATGGCACTCCACGGAGAAAACGGAGAGAACGGAAAGATACAGGCAGCATTTGACCTCTTCGGTGTCAAATATACAGGCAGCGATTATTTAAGCTCAGCCATCGCCATGAACAAGGAGACATCAAAGCAGTTCTTCCTTGCAAACGGTATACCTACTCCAAAGGGTATTTCCATGACAAGAGCGACCAGACAGGACGATATCACAAAGCTTGACCTGACACTTCCATGCGTGGTAAAGCCATGCTGCGGTGGTTCAAGCATCGGTGTCACTATCGTTAGGGATGCGGCAGAGTTCAAGGCGGCACTTGACGATGCCTTCAAGTGGGAAAATGAGCTGGTTATCGAGGAGTTTGTACAGGGCAGGGAGTTCTCTGTCGGCGTTATCGAGGGCAAGGCTCTTCCTATTATAGAGATTGCACCGAAGGAGGGCTTCTACGATTATAAGAATAAATACAAGGCGGGCAGTACAGTAGAGACATGTCCGGCCGAGCTTCCTGAGCAGGTGACAAAGGATATGCAGCACTATGCCGAGGAGGTTGCGCGCGTTATCGGGCTTGATACATATTCACGCTCAGACTTTTTGCTCAATGACAAAAATGAGATGTTCTGCCTCGAGGCAAACACACTGCCGGGCATGACTCCGACCAGTCTTCTGCCACAGGAGGCAGCGGTTATCGGTATGAGCTTTAATCAGCTCTGTGAGCATCTGATTGACATATCTTTGAAAAAATATGAGGTGTAGCATGTCGGATAAGTACATGAAGAATCTTACATTTGCAAATATCGCAAAGGCTTGCGATGGCACATACATAGGCGATGAGACACTGCTTGATACGACAATCACCGGCGCAGTCATTGACAGCAGACAGGTGAAGGAGGGCTATCTTTTTATCCCGATAAAGGGAGAAAGGGTGGACGGACACAAATTCATTCCGACTGTGTTTGAGCAGGGGGCGGCAATTGTGCTCTCTGAGCATGAGCTTAAGGATCCGGCAGGCCCATATGTGCTTGTTGAATCAACCACCGATGCCATGAAAAAGCTCGCGGCATTTTACAGAAAAAGCCTTGATATCAAGGTGGTGGGTATCACCGGAAGTGTCGGCAAGACCAGCACCAAGGAGATGATATCATCAGTTCTTGAGCAGAAATACAGCGTCCACAAGACCGCAGGCAATTTCAACAACGAGATAGGCCTGCCACTCACCATTTTCGGAATCAGGGAAAGCCATCAGGTAGCGGTGCTCGAGATGGGCATATCTGATTTTGGCGAGATGCACAGACTTTCTACTATGTCTTGCCCGGATGTCATGGTCATCACCAATATCGGCTACTGCCATCTGGAGTTTTTGGGCGACAGGGATGGTGTGCTTAAAGCAAAGACAGAGTGCTTTGAGCATATGATGCCGGATGCGGTCGCAGTGCTGAATGCAGATGACGATAAGCTGGCCACAGTGCAGACGGTAAATGGAAAGCCTGCCATATACTATGGCAAGGAATCAGCTTCAGGCGTTCATAAATCAGTATATACCACAAATATTGAAAACCTGGGCTTTGACGGCATGAAGGCTCATTTTGTCACTCCGGAGGGTGAGTTCGATGCACACATCCACATCCCTGGAGAGCACAATGTATACAATGCCATGGCGGCAGCGGCTGTCGGATTGCAGCTTGGTCTCACAATAGCTGAGATTAAATCAGGAATCGAGAAAGCAGAGACAATCGCAGGGCGTACCAATTTCATCAAAATGCATGGCATGACAGTGATAGATGACTGCTACAATGCAAATCCTGTATCCATGAAATCCTCTATCGAGGTGCTTTCACATGCAAAGGGCAGGACAATAGCAGTGCTTGGCGACATGGGCGAGCTTGGAAGCGATGAGAAAAAGCTGCACCATGAGGTAGGCGAAGCAGTTGGAGAGAATCATATCCATACACTTTTTGCCGCAGGAGAGCTTGCAAAGGAATATGCAGCCGGAGCCGCAGAGAAATCGTCCGATGTGGACATCCACTATTTCGAGGATAGGGAGACCATGACACAGGAGCTTCTTTCATATGTGAAGGAGGGCGACACCATACTGGTGAAGGCATCGCACTTCATGGAGTTTCCGAAGGTTGTCGAGGCACTGAGTAAGTAAAATCAGGTAAAATCAATCGGGTAGAAAATAATTCGATATTTAATTATTGCGAGGAATGGATATTCTCCAAGCCTCATAATATTATAAAAGAAAGAGAGAAAAATAATGGCACAGAATCCAATCGTAACAATCACAATGGAAAACGGCGATGTAATCAAGGCGGAGCTTTATCCGGAAATCGCACCAAACACAGTAAACAACTTTATCAGCTTAATCAATCACAATTTCTATGACGGAGTATGCTTCCACCGTGTAATCAAGGGCTTCATGCTCCAGGGCGGAGATCCGGACGGAAACGGCACAGGCGGCCCAGGCTATGAAATCAAGGGCGAGTTCACACACAACGGCTTCAAAAATGACTTGAAGCACACAGCCGGTGTACTTTCAATGGCACGTACCATGATACCTGATTCAGCAGGCAGCCAGTTCTTCATCATGCATCAGGATGCACCACATCTCGACGGCGAGTATGCGGCATTCGGTAAGGTAATCGAGGGCATGGATGTGGTAAACAAGATCGCAGAGGTGCGCACAGACTACATGGACAAACCACTTGAGGCTCAGGTCATGAAGACAGTTACAGTTGAGACCTTCGGAGTGGACTATCCGGAGCCGGAGACAGTTTAATGATAGTAATTATTGATGAGGCAAGCGCAAAACTTGCCTCTTTTTACTATCATGGAGATAGCTTCAAGCCACAGTGGAGAAATGTGGCAGGCAAGGCACCTATGTCAGAAGAGCTGCAAGAAAAACTGTATGTTGCGCTACCGGCTGATGAATCAATTAATGACTTCCAAAAAACAACGATACAAGAATCTGCAGATAACACCGCGAAAGCTAATACGGGAAATCTAAGAATACCGAAAGCTCCCGCCAACTACATCTGGATAGTATCAAACAGGCAGCAGAAGCAAATAGCTGACTCACTCGGCATAGCATCAGTAGGAGAACCGCAGTGCGGCACGCGCTATGCAGTCGGGAGCCTTGCAGAGATTGATATTGAGTATCTGGAGCGGGTGCGCAGGCGGTATAATCACATCCCGTGGGACATCGGCGAGACAGACAGATGTCTGATACGTGAGCTGTCCCTGTCAGACCTTCCTGCGCTCTATGAGCTCTATGACAAGCCCGGCATGACCGACTTTGTGGAACCGCTTTACGACTACGAGACAGAGCTTGAATACCAGAAAGCATATATAGAGAACATGTATGGCTTTTACGAGTATGGTATGTGGCTTGTATTTTCCAAGGAAACAGGGAAGCTGATAGGCAGGGCAGGGCTTGAGCATGATGAACTGGGCTATATGATAGCGCCGGAATTATGGAACCAAGGCTATGCTACGGAGGTATGCCGCTTCATCATAGACTACGCGCGCGAAAACACAGACTTTGAAGAGCTTTACTGCCGGATAGACGAGAGAAATACGGCATCGGTGCGCCTTGCCAAAAAGCTTGGATTTACAAATAGCGGGCATATGGATGATGATATAAACGCTTCTATATATAGAAAAAACATAAAAAACAATGAAAAACATTGAAAAATATGCAATTAGGCAATAAAATATAAACATAGTTTAACGATTTGGAGGACGAAAAAATGAAGAAATATGCATATGGAGTAGATATAGGTGGAACAACTGTAAAGATGGGCTTTTTCGAGACAACAGGAAAGCTTGTCGATACATGGGAGATTCCTACACGCACAGAGAATTCCGGCGAGCTCATCCTGCCTGATATCGCAGCATCCATCAAGGAGAATAACGAGAAGCATGGTATCGAGATGGGTGACATCGAGGGCGTAGGCATGGGAGTGCCGGGACCTGTAAAGGATGACGGAACAGTATTAAGATGTGTCAACCTCGGCTGGGGCGTGTTCAACGTGGCACAGTCACTCTCAGTGCTGTGCGGCGGCATCAAGGTAAAGGCCGGAAATGATGCCAACGTAGCTGCACTCGGTGAGATGTGGCAGGGTGGCGGAAAGGGTCATCAGGATGTAGTCATGATCACACTCGGTACAGGCGTAGGCGGAGGAATCATCCGCGAGGGCAAAATCGTAGCCGGAGTAAACGGAGCAGGCGGAGAGATAGGACATATGCCTATGGTAGATGATGAGTCAGAGTGCTGTGGCTGCGGCAAGAAGGGCTGCTTAGAGCAGTATGCATCAGCAAACGGTCTCGTAAGAGTGGCAGAGAGATACATTGCAGCACACAGGGATGTGGCAACAAAGCTTGATTTAAATGCAGGCTTCACAGCCAAGGATGTATGCGATGCGGCAAAGGCAGGAGATGCAGCGGGCATTGCGGCAGTAGAGCAGTCTATGAAGCTTCTCGGCAAGGCAATGGCAGCAGTAGCATGCGTTATGGACCCTGAGGTATTTGTTGTAGGCGGAGGCCTCTCAAAGGCAGGCAGCATCATCATCGATACAGCAGCAAAGTACTATAAAGAGTATGCTTTCCATGCAAGCCGCGAGACAGAGATCAAGCTTGCCACACTCGGCAACTCAGCAGGCATGTATGGCGGAGTAAAGATGGTTATCGGCTAACAACATAAGATTGCAATTTTTAAAGAAATAAAATATAATGGCTACTAAAGATACACTACAATCGAGGTGAGACTATTGGCAGATTACTCAACAGAAGAATTAGAAAAAATAGCGGACAAATTTCGCTCAGATACCAGCGGTATAAGGGGAACAAAGGATTTTACGAGCCCAGAGGAGCTTTATGATGAGCTGAAAAAGGAAATCAAAAAGTATCATCCGTCGGATGACACGAGCCTTGTGGACAAAGCCTACAGGGTAGCTTATGATGCCCATAAGGGTCAGGCGCGTAAGTCAGGAGAGCCTTATATCATACATCCGCTTTGTGTTGCCATAGTACTCGCCGAGCTCGAACTGGATAAGGAAACCATTGCAGCAGGACTGCTCCATGATGTGCTGGAGGATACCATCATGACCCTGGATGAGATGCGTGCGGAGTTTGGAGACGATGTCGCACATCTGGTGGATGGTGTCACGAAGTTAAAGCACCTGCATCTGACAGACAGCACCAAGGATCCGAAGGACAAGAATGCGGACAGGCTTGAGATGCAGGCTGAGAATCTGCGCAAGATGTTTCTCGCCATGGCAAAGGATATCAGGGTCATCCTCATAAAGCTGGCAGACAGACTGCACAATATGCGTACACTCAAGTACCAGTCCAAGGAGGCACAGCAGCGTATCGCCAGAGAGACACAGGATATCTACTGCCCTATCGCACAGCGACTTGGTATCAGCAAGATAAAGATAGAGCTCGAGGATCTTTGTATGAAGTACCTCTATCCGGATGCCTACTACGATCTGGTAGAGAAGGTAGCCCTCAGAAAGACAGAGCGCGACACCTACATCCAGGGCCTGGTAAATGATGTCAAGAAGTATGTTTCGGATGCCGGTATCAAGGCTGAGATATACGGCAGGGCAAAGCATTTCTTCAGTATATATAAGAAGATGGTCAATCAGGATAAGACGATAGACCAGATATATGACCTCTTTGCCATCAGGATTCTGGTGGATACAATACCGGACTGCTACGCAGTGCTTGGTATCATACATGAGAAGTATAAGCCTATACCGGGCCGTTTCAAGGACTATATCGCCATGCCGAAGCAGAACATGTACCAGTCGCTTCACACGACACTCATAGGCCCGAGCGGACAGCCGTTTGAGATACAGATACGTACCTATGAGATGCATCGTACAGCTGAGTACGGTATCGCAGCGCACTGGAAGTACAAGGAAGCAAACAACGGCAATGCCACTACCACCACTGTCACAGAGGAGGAGAAGCTCAGCTGGCTGCGCCAGATACTCGAGTGGCAGCAGGACATGTCGGATAATAAGGAGTTTATGACTTTATTAAAGAGTGATTTAAATTTATTCTCCGACAATGTATTTGCATTCACACCGTCCGGCGATGTAAAGAACCTGCCAAAGGGCTCCACACCTATAGACTTTGCCTACAGCATACACTCTGCGGTCGGCAACAAGATGGTCGGTGCCAAGGTAAACGGCAAGCTGGTGCCGATAGACTATGTCATCAAAAACGGTGACCAGATAGAGATAATCACCTCACAGAACTCCAAGGGACCAAGCCGTGACTGGCTCAAGGTCGTAAAGAGCACACAGGCCAAGAACAAGATCAACCAGTGGTTCAGAAGTGAGCTCAAGGAGGAGAATATACAGCACGGCAAGGATCTGATAGCAGCCTATGCCAAGGCAAAGGGTATCAACTTTGCTGAGATAAACAAGCCTGAGTATCAGGAGAAAATACGCCGCAAATACGGCTTCCACGACTGGAACTCATGCCTTGCAACCGTCGGCCACGGCGGACTCAAGGAGAGCCAGATAGTCAACAGGATGTACGACGAATACAAGAAGGATCATGTGGTGCCTGTGACAGATGCAGATGTGCTTGGCAGCATCGCAGAAAAGCAGCAGACGGCAGCAGGCACACAGCCTGAGCACAAGTCAAAGAGCGGTATTGTGGTACACGGACTCTATGACGTGGCTGTGCACTTCTCGAAGTGTTGCAATCCTGTTCCGGGAGATGAAATCGTGGGCTTTGTCACAAGAGGCCGAGGCATCTCAATCCATAGGACAGACTGCGTGAATATCATCAATCTGTCCAAGATAGAAAAGGACAGGCTCATAGAAGCAGAGTGGCAGGATACAGCCCTCATGGACAACGGTGCTGAGTATCAGGCAGACCTAAAGATATTCTGTCATGATAGGCCGGGACTGCTCGTAGATATCACAAAGATATTTACCGAGAAGGAAATCAATATCAGTGGTATCCAGTCCAAGACCAGCAAGCAGGGCATCGCTACAATCGAGGTATTTTTCAATATCAGAGGCAGGGACCAGATAAAGGTTCTCGTGGAGAAGCTCAGACAGATAGAAAGTGTAATAGACGTAGAGAGGACCACCGGCTAAATCCCGGTGGTTCTTGCGTGAAGCATAACATATAACAGACAAGGAGTACACTCATATGGTAAATATGAAGATAGACCACTTCGTAGTGGGACCGGTGCAGACCAACTGCTACTTTGTCACCAATATAAAGACAAAGGAAATGATAATAATAGACCCGGGCGCGTGTGCGGATCAGCTCGCCAAAAAGGTGGACGAGTCAGGCGCAAAGCCAGTAGCAATACTGCTCACACACGGACACTTTGATCATGCCACGGATGCAAAGCCGCTCGCAGACCGCTACGGCATCAAAATATATATCCATGAGGCAGACAAAGCCACACTCGATGACCCGCAGCTTAATGTCAGCTACATGATGGGGCAGTCAAAGACCTTTTATGCGGATGTATTTTTGAAGGATAAGCAGGAAATTGATATTGCGGGCTTTCACATAGTAGTGCTTCACACACCGGGGCATACACCGGGTGGCTGCTGCTATTATTTCCCGTATGAGGACGTGATCTTTACAGGAGACTCACTGTTTTGCGGCTCGATCGGACGTACGGATTTCAAGGGCGGCAGCATGTCAGACCTCGTGCGCACAGTGAAGGAAAAAATCATGACACTGCCTGAGCATACAGAGGTGTACCCGGGCCACAACGACACAACAACCATAGAAAACGAGAGGATGTATAACCCTTACTTATGATAGTAGTAGTATTTAATAAACCGGATTTTGAATATGATGTGCACTCACTGCTCAAAGAGTTTTTCCCACAGGAGGACGTGCAGATGTACTATAGCTGCCCACCTGATGAGGTGGAGGGGAAAAACCTGGCCTGCACACATCACGAGATGACAGATGATGGCGTAAAGGAATTTGCGGATGCCTCACAGGTATTTAAGATAGACTATGTGGGCGATGAAATTGCAGTGGAGTGGACGGTGAATAGAGCCGGAAAAAGAATCTGCACAAAAATATCCGTAGACAGTGCAGACCGCAAGGAAACTAAAAACCGCCTTAAGCTCGCCCTGTATTCCATGATAGAAAAGGGCACAGGAAAGAGTCTTCCGTGGGGCACACTCTCAGGCATCAGACCGACCAAGATAGCCATGAAATGCATAGAGGACGGCATGAGCGATAAGGAAACCTACGACTATCTGAAGGAAACCTACCTCGCAAGCGATGAGAAAATCGACCTCTCAATAGGCATAGCAAAGCGTGAGAAGGCACTGCTCGACAGGGTGGACTATGACAACGGCTACAGCCTGTACATAGGCATACCATTCTGCCCGAGCACCTGTGCATACTGCTCGTTTACGTCATACCCGCTGGGTGTGTGGAAAAACCGCGTAGACGATTACCTCGATGCACTCGAGAAGGAGATAGACTACACGGCACAGAAATTCTACCACAAGAAGCTAAACTCCATCTACATAGGAGGCGGCACACCGACCACACTAAGCCCTGCGCAGCTTGACAGGCTTATCAGAAAAATCAAATGCAGCTTTGATTTAAAGGACTGCCTGGAATTTACCGTGGAGGCAGGCAGACCGGACTCCATCACGAGAGAAAAGCTTATGGCACTGAAGAAAAACGGCATCAGCCGTATATCAGTAAATCCGCAGACCATGAAGCAGCAGACTCTCGATATAATAGGAAGACACCACACGGTAGACGATACGATAAATAGCTTCAAGCTCGCGCGTGAGCTGGGCTTTGACAACATAAACATGGACCTCATCATGGGACTTCCCGAGGAGACACTCGATGATGTAAGGCACACAATGGAGCTGGTGAAGGAGATGGCACCTGACAACGTCACCATCCATTCACTCGCAGTAAAGCGAGCTGCAAGACTCACCATCTTCAAGGACCGCTACAGTGATATGCAGATGGTCAACACCCAGGAGCATATGGATCTCTGCGCAGCCTACTGTAAGCAGATGGGGCTTGAGCCATACTACCTCTACAGACAGAAGGGCATGGCAGGTAACATGGAAAACGTAGGCTATGCGGCAAAGGGCAAGGCCGGCGTATATAACATATTGATAATGGAGGAAAAGCAGACCATCGTGGCGTGCGGAGCAGGAGCAAGCACCAAGCGTGTCTGGCCCGTACCGAATCCGGATGGCACACACCGCATTGACAGATGCGAGAATGTCAAGGATGTAGGGCAGTATATCGCAAGGATTGATGAGATGATAGAGAGGAAGCAGAGGCTGTTTGAGGAAAAATAAGCAGTATGATATATAATAATGTATAATATTGGTGCTGTAATACCATAGTGATTAGCGAATGTGTCAAAAATTATAAAGAAAACCTAATATTCATTGACAAAGAATTAAAAATGAGTTAGAATATATTTCTAAAAAATCCTGATTAGATACAGAAAAAGATACAAATAACCGAATAAAACAAAACAGGCTAAAATAATTCGGGGGAGGACAAAGGTACCTCCCCCGTAGTAGGTATAGAGGGAAATAAAAGATACCACAAGGAGAATTTGGAAAGAATGTACAGAAAGAAAGGCAGAGGATGGGCCTTGTGGGCACAAGACCACCAACACTCGATGAGTGGGAGAAGTATGAACCACATCACAGAGCCAGAATGTCATTCAGACCGGGACTGACTGGACTGTGGCAGGTGAGTGGCAGAAGCAATATCACGGACTTTGAGGAAGTGGTGAAGCTGGATACCCAGTATATTAGGGAGTGGAGTGTTAAGAATGATTTGAGGATTATTTTTAAGACTGTTGTAAGTATTATGCAAAGTGATGGGGCAATATAGAAAACCATCACATTGGGAAATCCTATCCATACGGATGTGTACATAAAAAATCTTGGGATGAAGGAGATCAGAGGACATGAAAGTATGTTTAGTTGGTTCGTCAGGAGGACACCTGACACATTTATATATGTTAAAGCCATTTTGGAAGGACAAAGATCATTTCTGGGTCACTTTTGATAAGGAGGATGCAAGAAG
>ULSK01046692.1_pt1 | contig 11209 bp, 12 predicted proteins | sample 1956311 | NCBI WGS metagenome assembly ULSK01 (sample SAMEA4835706, study PRJEB28245) | human gut metagenome | biome: gut microbiome; material: fecal sample | place: Denmark | collected 2008 | reverse complement strand
CCCCTGCCCGCCATGATATTTGTGTCTATATAGACCGGGTAGACGGGGTCGCAGACGGCGACTTTGCACTCGGGCGAAAAGATATCGCCGATGCTGCCGGTGTCGCTCTTTGCGCCGTCGCTTATAAAAATCTCGTCTCTTTCGAGCGTTATTCCGCGCGCGGCGAAATCATATTTCAATATCTTGTCGATAAGAAAATCATATCCGCGTTCGGGCGGGTAGCCCCTGAATGTGGCGGCGTCCGCCAATTCGTTTACCGCCGAGTGCATGGCCTTTATGCACGCCTCGGGCAGGGGACGCGAGACATCGCCGATGCCGAGGTCGATTATATCCGCCTCGGGGTGAGCGATTTTGTAATCTTTAATTTTTCGGCTCATCGTCGAAAAAAGATAGTTGCTGCGGAGAAGCGAAAAGTTTTCGTTTATTTTCATCTTGCGCCTCCGCCGTAGGCAATTTCGCCTGTAAAGACGGTCTGTGCCGAACCGGTCAGGTACACATTTCCATCGGCACTCCATTTTACTGAAAGCTCGCCGCCGCGAAGCGAGATTTTGATATCCGTATCGCGCTTGCAATAGCCGTTCAATATGCAGGCGACCGCCGCCGCGCACGCGCCCGTGCCGCAGGAGAGGGTCTCGCCCGCGCCGCGCTCCCAAACGCGCATTTTGATGCGTGAAGCCGAAATTGGCTGAACGAATTCCGTATTTATCCTGTCCGGAAACGCCGGGTGATTTTCAAATTCGACGCCGATTTTTTGAATATTTATAGAATCAATATTTTCAGAGAAAACCACGCAATGCGGGTTGCCCATCGAGAGGCAGGTGACGGAATAAACTTTTTTGCCGACTTCGAGCGGCCGGGAAATCACGGGGTCCGATTCAATAAGTACGGGGATATCCCGACTTTTCAGCATTGGTGACCCCATGTTCACCTGCGCAGAAGTGACCTTTCCGTCCGTCTTATATATATTAATGTATTTTATTCCGCTGAGAGTCTCCAAAGATATCATATCTTTGTCGGTCATTTTGCTGTCGCAGACATACTTTGCGACGCAGCGCGCGGCGTTGCCGCACATCTTCGCCCGTGACCCGTCGGAATTGTAGATATCCATTTTGAAATCCGCCCTGTCGGACGGCAAAATCAGCACAAGCCCGTCTGAGCCGATACCGAAATGGCGGTCGCTCAAAAATTTCGCTGCGGCGGGAGGGTCGTCGATCGATTCATCAAAACAGTTGACATATATGTAGTCGTTGCCCGTGCCCTGCATTTTGGCGAATTTCATTCACAAGACCCTTTTCATTTATATATTAGCGAGCTCGCTGAGCAGATGCCGCGCGGTGGCGGTTATAGAACTGCTCTCGTTCATGCTCCTTCTTCTAATATATGCGTATGCGTCCTCTTCAGACACACCGTTTACTTTCATATATAAATGTTTTGCCTTGTCGATTATCTCCTGATCCGCCGTGTTGCGCTGACTGCCCGAGCGTATGCGCGACTCGGACGAGGAGCGGAGCAGCTTTTCTATTGCGCTGCGAAATTCAGGACGTGAGAGCGGCAGGGTCATGCACTGCACGTTGCTCATGCCGAACAGCGGGGACTGGGCGGAGGATATAAGCAATATCATATCGGCGCCCGGCGGGAGCAGACGAAGCATGGCGGCGGGCGCCATGTCGGTCAGGCGGTGGCAGATTATTATAGCCGAGGGGAGACGCTGAGCGAAATCGAGGGTCTGCGAAGCAGAGCGGCACTCGATGACGCCCATTATTCCCATTTCCGCAACGAAGCCGCGCAGCTGCGCGCGCACCTTGTCGGATGACGATGCTATAATAATATCGCGCACCATTTATCCCTCCCTCGCGGTGCGTCAGTCTGTTAGAAAAATCAGCTCTCCTGCACGTTCTTTATGATATCGTTGATAGTCGTTCTGAGCGCCGAGTCGGTGTCGCTCTCTTTCTTTATCTCGTCAAGGGCGTAGAGCACCGTTGAATAGTGCCTGCCGCCGAACTCCGCGCCGATAGCCTTGGCGGAAAGTCCCGTGACCTCGCGCACGATGTACATCGATATCTGGCGGTATTTCGAAGTCTGTGCGTCCTTCTTCTTCGAGCGCAGATCTTCGGGATTTGCGCCGTAGGTGCGCGCGACCTCGGTTATTATCTTGTCCACAACGACGGGAATAGGCTTGTTGTCGCTGAGAATATCCCTTATCGCCTGCTGAGCGGTGGCGGTGTTGACATGCGCGCCCTGTATCTGGACATAAGCCTGCATCTTCTTGACCGCGCTCTCAAGCTGGCGGATGTTGTTCTTGAGCTTCTGCGCTATGTATTCAACGACATCGTCGCTGATATCGAAGTTAAGCGCGTCCGCCTTGCGCTTGACTATGAGCATACGGGTCTCGAGATCCGGCGGCTGAACGTCCGCGAGCAGACCCCACTCAAAGCGGGTGCGCATTCTGTCCTCAAGCTGAGGCATGTCCTTCGGCGGGCGGTCGGATGACAGGACGATCTGCTTGCCTTCCTGCGTCAGGGCGTTGAAGGTATGGAAAAATTCCTCCTGCGTGCGCTCCTTGCTCGCGATGAACTGAACGTCGTCCATCAGAAGAACGTCGACCTTGCGGTATTTGTTCTGGAATTCCGTTGTTGTGCGGTGGTTGAGCGCTTCGATAAACTCGTTGGTGAATTCCTCGCCGTCGGTGAGGACTATCTTCATCGACGGGTCGTTTCTTTTTATCTCGTGGCATATGGCGTTGAGCAGGTGCGTCTTGCCGAGCCCCGAGTTGCCGTAGATGAACAGCGGATTATACGCCTTGCCGGGGTTCGCCGCGACCGCCTGCGCCGCCGCATGGGCGAATTTGTTTGACGCGCCGACAACGAATGTGTCGAATGTGTTTTCAAAATAGTTTGAGGCGCGCGTGCTGCCGTCTATCTCCGATGAGCCCGCCGCAGAGCCCGAGGAGTCAGACTGCGAATATCCCTCGCCCGGCGCTATGAACTCGACGTCGACATCGAGACCGAGCGCGTTCAAAAATGCGCTGTGAAGCGTGCCGTCGAACTTCTGCGCGAGGATGCGGCGCTTGAATTCCGCCGTTGTCATGAGCACGGCGCGGCTGCCGTCAAAGCTTATCGGCTCAAGCTCGCTGAACCAGACGTTGTAGATAGATTCGGAGTTTGTCTGCCTGAGATAGTCGGAGACTACCTGCCACAGCTCGTTGAATGAATCCATTAGTGAACTTCCCCCATCATAATACTTTATAATAGGATAGAGTATATCATAAAACCCCCTTTTTTTCAACAAGCAGTTTGCACAAGGACGCAAAAAAATGATTGACATTGATGTGAAGTATGATATATAATAGTAGCTTGCAAGGGTAGGCGAAAGCGTTATACCCATATCTGCACATAAGATCACGGCGGTACGAGTGCCACCAAAGCGCCCGCCGGTGACTAATATCCTGTGAAACGGAGGTTACCGCAAATGAAAAGAACTTACCAGCCCAAGAAGCTGCACCGTAAGAAGGAGCACGGCTTCCGCAAGAGAATGTCCGACAGAAACGGACGCAAGGTTCTTTCCCGCCGCAGAGCGAAGGGAAGAAAGCAGCTCACCTATTGATCGGCCTTTTTAACGGTCTTTTAACAGGTCGAGCGGATTATTGCCACGGATGGATTGATTGCTTTGGCAGAATATCAGACGCTCAAGCTTAACAGCGATTTTCGCAGGACTTACGGGCGCGGCAAATCAGCCGCTGACCCGGTGCTTGTCACATATGCGCTCAGGAACCGTTACGGTGTCATGCGCATCGGGATAACCACCGGCAAAAAGCTCGGAAATGCGGTGGAGCGCAACCGGTGCCGCCGGATAATTCGCGCGGCTTTCCGGCAGCTCGAAGGCGAGTGCTGCGGGGGATGGGACATTGTATTTGTCGCCCGTCATAAGACGGTCTCCCGCAAGAGCACCGACATCGAGCGGTCAATGCGCAAACAGCTGGGAGCCTTGGGTGTTATCGGTATATCTGCAGGAGTGAAAGTTGTGAAGTGAAAATGAAGGACATACTGATAAAACTTATTCAGTTTTACAGAAAGCATATCTCACCGCAGCTGCCCGATATGTGCAGGTACTATCCGACCTGCTCTCAGTATGCGATAGAGGCTCTTGAAATACACGGAGCGTTCAAAGGCTCTCTGCTGACTGTTGCCAGACTTCTTCGCTGCAATATCCTATTCCCCGGCGGTTATGATCCCGTCCCTCCCAAGAGGGACAAAAAATCCAACCGGAGGACTCACAAATAATGGACGCCATTTACACGACATTGGGTATCCCGTTCGGATATGTTCTCAGGTTCATATTCGAAGCCGTTGACAATTACGGTCTTGCACTCATCCTCTTCACCCTCTTCGCAAGACTTCTTATGATTCCCACTTCTATCTACCAGACTAAGGGTACCGTCAAGACGCAGCGCCTTCAGCCCAAGATCCGCAGAATAAACGCCAAATACAAGGGCGATCAGAAAAAGATTCAGGAAGAGACTCAGGCTCTCTACCAGCGCGAAGGACACAATCCCATGAATATGGGCTGCCTGCCGCTCGCCATCCAGTTCATCATCATCTTCGGTCTTATCGGCGTTATCTATCACCCCCTCAAGTGGGCGCTCGCGATCGATGATACAACAATCAATTCGCTGACAGAAATAGCAAAAGGACTCGCTGAATATAACGCAAAGACAGGTAAGCAGACTATCGAGCTTTTTGTTATCAACCATATCAATGAGATAAGACCCATCGCGCTCTCAAAGGGCATCAGCTCGGGAGTTATCGATAGCATCGCGAACTTCAACTTCACCTTCCTCGGCATACCGCTGGGCGAGGTTCCGTCGATAAAAGAGCCCGGAATCCTCTGGGTCATCCCCATTCTCTCGGGCCTTACTTCTCTCGCAACGAGCCTCTTCTCGATGCTCCAGCAGCGCAAGAACAACCCTGAAATGGCGAAGAACCCGACCATGGGCTGCATGACTTTCGGTATGCCCCTGTTCTCGCTCTATTTCACCTTCCAGTTCCCCGCCGGTATCGGTATCTACTGGATCGCATCGAACGTTTTCGCGCTCATTCAGACAGTTATCCTTTCGTTCACCCACAGCCCGAAGAAGATGATTGCAAAGGCTATGGTCGATGAGACTGTCGAGCGCCGTTCAAGGGAAGAGAATCTCAAGCGCGCACTTGCGCAGAAAAAAGAAGAAAAATAAATTTTCCAGGTGGTGGAAACAGAGATGTTAAAAGAAGCTATCGGAACCGGCGCAACAGTCGATCTTGCAAAAGCTGACGCTATCGCGCAGCTCGGCATATCCGCCGATTCGGATTTTGAAATTGAAGTTCTCGAGATGCCGACGAAGAAGATGTTCGGTCTGCTCGGAACAACTCCCGCAAAGGTCAAGGTGAGCTACGATGCTCCGTCCGAGGCCGGCGCGAAGGAATATCTTGAAAAAATTCTTGCAAGCCTCGGCATTGAGGGCGCAGAGATAAAGATCGAAGAGACTGACGAAGAAGTCAGCATCGCGGTCGAATATGACGGCGACTACGGCGCGGCTATCGGCCGCAGGGGAGAGACACTCGACGCTATCCAGTATCTCGTCCGCCTTGTCGTCAACAGGGGCGCGGACAAGTCGAGAAGAGTCTCGCTCAACATCGGCAACTACCGCGAGAAGCGCGAGGCAACCCTGCGCGCACTCGCTCAGAAGAGCGCAGCAAAGGTCAGAAAGTACGGCAGAAATGTTGTGCTTGATCCCATGAATCCCTATGAGAGACGCATCATTCACACGGCTCTCCAGGATGTTGAGGGCGTGACCTCTCACTCTGTCGGCTCCGAGAATGACCGCAAGGTCGTTATCACTCTCGAAGAGGGCGTGAAGCCCCTCAACGGCGGCTCCAGACCGCCCCGCTCAGGCGGGCGCGGCGGATATCAGAACCGCGACAGAGGCGGCAGAGGCAGAAATGACCGCCCGCGCAGCGACCGCCCCGCAGCTCCCTCCCGTCCGCCCAGATCCGATGCGGCTTCCGCTTCGAGATACGGCAGGATCGAGCCCATCGCTAAGCAGAACAGCGAAGACTGATAAAAAACAAAAGCACGGTGTGTCAAAAGATGCACCGTGCTTTTTTGTTGCCCATAAAAACACCCCGCAGACTTGAGCCTGCGGGGTACTATTTAATTTTTATTCTTTGCCGAACATCGCTTTGACATTCGAGCCCTTGCAGATGAATATCTCTCTAAAGATTATCATGCTCACGAAGGCTATCGTGCCGCCCATGAGGACATCGCTGAAGAAGTGTGCGCCGACGATTATGCGGCTGACCGCGACCATGCCGGTGTAGGTGATGGCGGCGATCCAGCTGACAGCTCTCTTGCCCTTGCTCTTGACGTTGAAAACATCGAGGAGCATAAGCAGGCAGTAGACCGTGCCGGCGGAGCAGGTGTGTCCGCTCGGGAATGATTTAAGAGCGTCGGTCGTGCCGAAGAGTGCTCTCATCTCGTCCTTGGTGAGGTGCTGGCCGTTGGCGACATACCAGCGGGTGAAGTTATCAAATCCGCCGATCGACTGGCCGCCCTCGCAGTTCATTGCGCGATAACGCATGCGGCCGACGGGCTCTTTGACAGCGGCGACAAGACCGTTTGAAAGCGCGGCGACGCAGAGCACCGCAACCGCGAACATAACCATCTTGTTGACCGATTCCTCGGAATAGTTTCTGATGGCGAAGGTCGCAAAGAAAGTCATAAGACCCGCGAAGAACAGCGATATGCCCTTGAGGAAGCCCGCGCCCTTGAACGCCTCGGCAGTAGGCCCGATGTGCTGAAGCGCATATTTGACGGCGTCGTCAAACAGTACGAAATAGGCTATTGTGCCCGCGACGAGCAGGAGTATCGCGAGGATCTCTTTCCACGGATGCTTTTTCATCTTGCGCATGACCTGCCAGAAGAGAATCTGGAAGCTGAACGCGAGCATGAGATAGACGGGCGACGAGCCGACGGCCTCGAGCACAACGCCGTATACGGTCTCGTTTGTGTAGTAGGTGTGGGCGGCGAGCGCCTTTGCCGTGAGAATGTTGCTGACCTGGAGGTCAGTGAACGTTGCGGTCACGAGCAGAGCGCCGAACACTGCGATGAAAAGCAGCAGGGCGACCCACGATTTTGTTCGTTTTGTCAATGTCAACTCTCCTTTATGTAATGGGTTTCATTTGCAGTTTAATTATAGCAAATTGCATATTTTTGTCAATCTTTATTTGCTGTCCTTGTTGCACTTTATATCATATAATGTAGCGGGCGGGCGTTTTATGCGCAGACAGGAAAAAACTTGCCGCGCGCAGTATCGCCGCAATCCGCTCAAATATATTGCAAGTCCGGTGATTATGTTGTATAATATAGAATATATAAGTATAATTGGGAATCGTGCGGTTTGGAGTGATTTTTCTTATGACGGCGTATCTTGACAACAGCGCCACGACCCACGTGTGCAGTGAAGCTGTTGAAGCGATGAAAACCGCTGTGACAGAGCTTTGGGGCAACCCATCGTCCCTGCATCAAAAGGGGATAGAGGCGGACGAAATGCTCGAAAACGCGCGCTCGAATGTGGCGCGCAGGCTCTTCTGTCGGGATGAAGAGGTGTATTTCACCTCCGGCGGAACGGAGAGCAACAATCTTGCCGTTCAGGGCGCGGCTCATGCCATGCGCCGGCGCGGCAGACGGATAGTGACGACGAGCGTCGAGCATCCGAGTATAGATGAGACGGTCAAGCATCTTGAAAACGAGGGCTTTGAAGTTATACGCCTCGGTGTTGACAAAAACGGGCGCATCAGCGAGCGCGAGCTTTTTGAAGCCGTGACTCCCGATACGATACTCGTGAGCATTATGGCGGTCAACAACGAGACGGGCACTATTCAGCCCGTCGAAGCGGCGAGAACTGCGGTAACGCGTGCGAAGTCGCCCGCACTTGTTCATTGCGATGCGGTGCAGGCTTTTGGCAAACTGCCGCTCAAGCCCGCTGCTATGGGCGTTGACCTGATGACGGTCAGCTCCCACAAGATACACGGACCCAAGGGCGTGGGCGCGCTCTATGTCAAAAAGGGCGTGCGCCTGTCGCCGATAGTTTTCGGCGGCTCGCAGGAGGAAAAACTTCGCCCCGGCACTCAGCCCATGCCTGCAATAGCGGGCTTCGGCGCGGCGGCTGCGGCTCTGCCGAATCTTGCGGCTGAGCTCAAAGAAGTTACTGAGCTTCGCGACTATATGCGGGACAGACTTCTGGCTCTCGGCGGAGTTGTTATAAACTCGCCCGAGGACGCGCTGCCGTATGTGACCAATATTTCGGTGCTCGGCATAAACTCCGAGCCGATGCTCAACTTCCTCTCTTCGCGCGGCGTCTATGTCTCGAGCGGCTCGGCGTGCTCAAAGGGACATCAGAGCTCGGTACTCAAAAATATGGGGCTGAGCGACGAAGTTAGAAAGAGCCCGCTCAGAATCAGCTTCTCGCGTTTTACCACAAAAGAAGAGATAGATATGCTCATCGACGGCATTGCCGAGGGACAGAAAACAATAAGGAAAAATAAGTAAAATAAATAAAAAAGGAATCACAACATGAAGGAAGTTATTCTCATCAAAAACGGTGAGCTTGCGCTCAAAGGACTCAACAGGCGCACTTTTGAAGATATGCTCATGGCGAATATCCGCCGCAGACTCGCGTCGCTCGGCAAATTCACCTGCACCCCCGCGCAGTCGACGATAATAGTCGAAGGGCCCGAGGATGCCGATCTCGACGAAGCGACCGAAAGACTTCTCAAGGTCTTTGGCATAGCCGGACTTTCGCGTGCCGCCGCAGTCGAAAAGGATATGGACGTTATTCTCAACACCTGCGTTGAATATACGGCTCCCCTGCTCAACGCCGCATCGACTTTCAAGGTCGAGGCAAAGCGCGCGGACAAGAAGTTTCCGCTCAATTCTCCCGCGATATGCAGAGAAGTCGGCGGGAAAATACTCTCAAAATTCCACCATCTTAAAGTCGATGTTCATAACCCCGATGTTATAATAAACGTCGAGGTGCGCGATAAGTGCGCGTTTATTCACGGCAACCAGCTCAAAGGCGCGGGCGGTATGCCCTCGGGCTCTGCGGGAAAGGCGGCTCTGCTCGTCTCCGGCGGAATAGACAGCCCCGTTGCAGGTTGGATGATGGCAAAGCGCGGTGTGGAGCTGATAGCTATCCACTTCGCTTCTCCGCCCTATACGAGCCAGCGCGCCGAGCAGAAAGTCCACTCGCTTCTGCGCCAGGTCGCAAAATACAGCGGACGCATCATGCTCTTCATTGTCCCGTTTACCGAGATCCAGGAGCTTATAAAAGATAACTGCCCCGAAGAGGTGTTCACGCTTATCATGCGGCGCATGATGATGCGCATCTCTCAGGAGATTGCGGTAAAAGAGGGCTGCCAAGCGCTGATAACAGGCGAGAGCGTCGGTCAGGTCGCGAGCCAGACCATGCCCGCAATAGCCTGCACGGACGCTGTGACCTCGATGTCCGTATTCCGTCCGCTTATCGGCATGGACAAGGACGAAGTCATCGCGATATCGAGAAAAATTGAGACATTTGATATATCCATCCAGCCCTATGAGGACTGCTGCACGGTGTTCACCCCGAAGCACCCGCGCACCCATCCGACAATAGCCGGAGTCGAAAAGGCGGAGCGCGGCACCGAATGGGACGAGCCCATAAAGCGCGCGGTCGAGGGCACAAAAGTTACGGTTATAAAAGCTTTTTCAAAAGGTGAGTAACAATGGCAGTGTGTGAAATTCTCTGTGTCGGAACCGAGCTTCTGCTCGGCGATATCCTCAATACCAACGAGCAGTTTCTCTCAAAAGAGCTTGCGGCGATGGGCATATCCGTCATGCACCGCAGCTCCGTCGGGGACAATCCCGAGCGCCTCGCGCAGGAGCTGAAAACGGCTCTCGGTCGCAGTGATATTGTTATTACTTCCGGCGGACTCGGCCCCACGGACGACGATCTGACAAAAGAGGTCTGCTGTGAGGTCATGGGTTTTGAACTCAGGGAGGACGAAGACACGGCGGAGCGCATACGCTCATATTTCAAATCAAAGGGCGGCAATATGCCCGAGAACAACCTCAAGCAGGCGATGCTGCCCGTCGGCGGCACCGTGTTTGAGAATAACCACGGTACGGCACCCGGCGCGGCGCTCGAAAAGAACGGCAAGTGCGTTATTATCCTGCCCGGTCCTCCCGGCGAGCTCGTCCCGATGTTCAATGAGAGAGCGCGCGGATTTTTGAAAAAATATTCCGACGGCGCGATAGTCTCACACACGGTCAATATAATCGGCATGGGCGAGAGCTCGGTCGCCGAAGAGATAGAGGATATGTTCGACGCAAAGAATCCGACCGTCGCACCGTATGCAAAAAGCGGCGAGGTGCGGCTGAGGATAACCGCGAAGGCGGAAACCGCCGACGAGGCGGACAAAATGTGTGCACCTGTAGTTGATGAGATATGCAGCAGGCTCGGCGATGTCGTATACGGCACCGATATGAACAGCATCGAAGAGCGCGTTGTCACTCTGCTCAAAGAAAAGGGCAAAAAGATAGCGACTGCCGAATCCTGCACGGCGGGATATATCCCCAAAAGGCTGACTGATATCCCCGGCGCGTCCGAGGTTTTCGAGTGCGGAATAGTCAGCTATTCGAATGATATAAAAACAAAGCTCCTCGGCGTTTCGCCAAAGACGCTTGAGACATACGGCGCTGTCAGCGAACAGACGGCGCGCGAGATGGCGCTCGGCGCAAAGCGCGTGAGCGGCGCGGATATAGCGATATCCACAACCGGTCTTGCAGGACCGGGAGGCGACGGTATTCTGCCCGGCGGACTGAGCTTTGCGGCGGTCACGGACGGCGAGCGTACAGTCGTCGAAAAGATAGTCACCGGCCATGAAAATGACCGTGAATATAACAGATATGTCACGGCGTCGCGGGCACTTAACCTTGCACGCCTGATGCTGGAAGAGAAAATAAAGTAAACCTGTATCGGAGGAAAGAGTATGTCTGACAAAAACAGAAAAGACGGCGAGTTTTCGCTGCCCGATATGAGGGAGATGTTTGAGCACTACACATCGGTTGAGGACGACGAACCTACGGCACAGCGCAGCGAAATGGAAGATCTCGCGCGCAGATATCTTGACTGCGGCGA